>Ga0194037_1002636_pt1 | contig 11658 bp, 7 predicted proteins | sample JunL306m_MetaG_FD_148653 | JGI IMG/M metagenome (GOLD analysis project Ga0194037, IMG submission 148653) | Anoxic zone freshwater microbial communities from boreal shield lake in IISD Experimental Lakes Area, Ontario, Canada - Jun2016-L304-6m | ecosystem: Environmental > Aquatic > Freshwater >...
CAGTAACGGATTACGGGCAGAGGGAGGCTGTCGTTGCCATTCCCCCGCCAGACCTGCGCTGTATCTAAGACATGTCGTGCTGACCCTGCGGGCGACGGTAACCACTGAGTCATTGGAAATGCCATGAACGTGATCGACAAAGAGAAAAGTCGCGAGTTGTCGCTGCGCCAGCGGGCGGAGGCCATCACCCGGCATATGCTTAGCGCCGAAGCGAATAGTGATCGGTTCCTGTCACCCGCAGAATCCCAAAAAGTCCTGCACGAACTACGCGTACATCAGATCGAACTGGAGATGCAGAACCAGACCTTGCGTGATGCCCAGGAAGCCCTTGAGGAATCGCGTGACCGCTACGTCGATCTCTACGACTTCGCCCCGGTCGGCTATCTCACGCTCACTGACAAGGGCATGATCGAGGAGATCAACCTCACTGCCGCCACGCTGCTGGGCGTCGAGCGCAAGAAGTTGCAGCAACACCTCTTTGCCTCGTTGGTCGTTGCCAACGACCGGACTCGCTGGATGACGCAGTTTCTGAATGTGCTGGAAAAGGGCGACAAAGGCGCTGTAGAAGTGGCTATCAAGCGCCACGATGGCACTGTGTTTCAAGCGGTGCTTGATTGCCGGCGCGCAAATCTCGGTGATGGCGAAATGGCGATACGTATTGCCCTGACCAACATCAGTGAACGAAAGCAGTCCGAGGCATTACATAAAGATGCGGTGGATCGCTTCCGCCAACTAACCCAACTCGTACCCGGTGTGGTCTATCAATTTCGGTTGCGCCCCGATGGCAGCGCATGCATGCCATATGTGAGCGACGCCTTCCGGGATATGTTTCATCTAGATGCAGACGAGGTGCGTGAGGATGCAAACAAGGCACTCATGCGTGCGCATCCAGATGATGTAGAAAACTTCATGGCGTCGATACAGACATCGGCACATAACATGACGCCTTGGCAGCATGAATATCGGCTCAAATTTGACGATGGCACAGTACGCTGGGTATTCGGAAATAGCCAACCTCAGCGGGAGGCCGATGGATCGGTACTCTGGCATGGCTTTATTACTGACATTACCGAGCGCAAGCAGGCTGAGGGTGCGCTGATCGAGAGCGAGTTTCGCTGGAAATTCGCCCTCGAGGGTGCCGGTGACGGCGTCTGGGATTGGAACATCCAGACCGGCGTTGCCTTCTACTCGCGCCGCTACAAGAAAATGCTGGGTTTTGACGAGGATGAAATCGGCGATACTGCAGATGAATGGACAAGGCGGATTCACCCCGACGACGCGCCCAGCGTGATGTCAGCTCTGCAGCCCTATATGGATGGCAAGCCCGGCTCCGCGACCGTCGAATTCCGGATGTTGTGCAAGGACGGTAGCTGGCAATGGACGCTGGGGCGCGGCATGGTGATATGCCGCGATACCGATGGCAAACCGCTGCGCATGATCGGCACCAATACCGACATCACAGAGCGCAGGCAAGCGGAGGAAGCATTACGCGAAAGCGAGTTGCGCTTTTCCCTGTTCATGGAGTACCTGCCGGCGTGTGCATACATCAAGGATGCACAGGGCAGGCACACATTTGCTAACGCAGCACTGGCCAGCCAAACCGAGGCTACAGCAGGCCCGCTGCTCGGAAAGGCGAATGGGGATTTATGGCCGAAAGAAATCGCCGCGAAGCTCAATTCCGCAGACGCGGCGGTAATCGCCAGCAGATCGCCAATGACCGTTGAAGAAGACGTGTTGATGAACAATGCGGTGCGAACCTATCGCACCACCAAGTTCCCCATCGAGCGGTCCAACGGAGAAACATTTCTTGCAGGCATATCGTTTGACATCACCGAGCACAAACAAGCGGAAGCAGAACTGATCCAGCGCGAGAGGGATATTCAGTCCATTCTTAACAACATGCCATCAATGATCGGATACTGGGACAGGAACCTGCTCAACCGATTCGGCAATCACGCGTATCACACATGGTTCGGCATTGATGAGCGCGAGATGGTTGGAAAACATATTCGGGAGGTCATCGGCGAAGAACGTTATCGGCTCAACCTGCCGTATATTGAGGCGGCTTTGCGTGGCGAACGGCAGGTTTTCGAGCGCGATATCCCGGTGCCCGACGGCGTGGGGAACCGCAACGCCTTGGCTACCTACATTCCTGATTATTACGAGGGTGAAGTACGTGGCTTCTATGTGTTGGTCGCCGACGTCACGCCCCTCAAACAAGCTCAAGCTGAACTCGAGAAATACCGTAATCACCTCGAAGAACTCGTCGCCGATCGTACCTCCGAACTTGCGCAAAGCCGTGACGCCGCCGAAGCCGGCAACCATGCCAAGACCATCTTTCTCGCCAACATGAGCCATGAACTGCATACGCCGATGAATGGCGTCATGGGCATGATCGACCTGGCGTTGCGCCGTGCCGCCGATCCCAAGCAGATTGACTGGCTCAACAAGAGCAAGGTCGCTGCTCAGCGTTTGGCCAACGTCATCAACGACATCATCGACTTTTCCAAGGCCGAAGCCGAGCGACTGCCGCTGGATGAGAAGAACTTCTCCCTGAGCCGGATGATAGACGACGCCATGGCGATGGAGAACCTCGCCGCTGAAGCGAAAGGTCTGAGGCTGACCCGGGAAATTCCTGCGACCTTCCCCGACCTGTTGTCGGGTGATGCGTTTCGTGTGAGGCAGATACTGCTCAACTTCCTCGGCAACGCCTGCAAGTTCTCCGACCAGGGAACGATCACCGTGCGGGTAAGTGCGGCAGAGCAAGACGGCGACAGCGTGTTAGCGCGTATCGAAGTCGAGGATCAGGGCATCGGCATCAGCCCCGAACAGCAGGCCACGCTGTTTCAGGCCTTCACCCAGGTGGATGGCTCCATGACCCGCAAGTACGGCGGTTCGGGTCTTGGACTGGTCATCTCTAAACGACTTGCCAGCCTGATGGGTGGCGATGCCGGTGTAGTGGCCCAAGAAGGCAGCGGCTGCACTTTCTGGGCCACGGTCCGGTTGAAGTCTGCCAAAGTTGGCGAAGTCGTGATTTAGCCGAAGACATCTTCGAGTTGCTGCCATTCCAAGGGCGGAATCCAGGCGGCAGCTTGATGAGCACGCCGGTCGCTGGTGATGCCATGGTCATCAGTCAGCTATGACCTGCCGCTGGCTATTCTTCTCCATTGTGGTCATTCATGGCGACCATTGACCTGAAGTGACTCGAAACTTCGGCTTGGTTGTCGGCCGTATCGTGGCAAACTGCCTCATGATGGCAAGTCGCAACCGTGACAGCCTGGATGGATTCAAAGTCATAGACAGATGAACCGACCGAAAGAACTATTCGCCTTTGTGGTGCTGGTCATAGGGGTGTTGGCTACCATTATGAGTAGCCTGCTGGTCAAACAGGGCATCGAGCGAGAGGCGGAAAGACGCTTCTCGCTTGTCTGCGACCAGATTAGCCTCAAGATTCACGAGCGATTGGCTGCATACGCGCTGATTCTTCGTGGCGGGGCAGGCCTGTTTGCCGCATCAAATAGTGTGGAACGTCAAGACTGGCGAGCTTATGTTGACACCTTGCAAGCGAGCAAAAACATCCCGGGTGTTCAAGGGGTCGGTTTCGCACAGGTAATTCAACCGGAGAAACTTGCTGCCCACATCGCCGGAATCCGTGGAAAAGGATTCCCCGACTACACCGTACGACCACCAGGCAAGCGCAGTCTTTATACCTCCATCATCTACCTCGAACCCTTTAAGGACCGAAACCTGCGCGCCTTCGGCTTTGATATGTTCTCTGAATCGGTCAGACGCGCCGCCATGGAAAAGGCGCGCGATACCGGCGAGGCTACGCTGTCTGGCAAAGTGCTACTAGTTCAGGAAACAGAGAAAGAAGTCCAGGCCGGAACACTAATGTATGTTCCCGTATATCTCCAAGGCAAATCCGTGATTACGGTTGAGCAGAGGCGGGAGGCGCTGATCGGTTGGGCCTATAGTCCCTACCGCATGAATGACTTAATGACGGGTATTCTTTCCAACCTGGAAAATGTCGAAGGAAAGAGTCTCGACATGCGCATCTATGATGGCATGGACAAGTCCCCGGGGAATTTGCTTTATGGCATAAATTATTCCATTTCGCCAAATGCAGAATCTCTTAACTATCAGCAGCGGGTAGTCAAGTTTGACAAAGACAATCAATGGTTGATTGAGTTTAGAGGTTTGGATTTATTGTCGAGAATCGACTATGGACCTGTCTGGTCAATACTGGTTGGAGGATTGACGATAAGCCTGCTTCTTTTTTGGCTAATGCTTTCGATAATAAATACTCGAAGCAATGCAGCCAAAATAGCCGGAAAACTTACTGAAGAGATCGGCCAGCTTAACCAGCGCTTCGCCCTTGCGGCAGATTCGGCACAGATCGGAGTGTGGGACTACCTGATTCCGGAAAACAAACTTATCTGGGATAAGTGGATGTTTAAGTTATATGGCGTGCGTGAAGAGGATTTCGCTGGAGCATATGAGGCCTGGCAAAATGGATTGCACCCCGATGACAAGGTACGTGGTGACAATGAAATCAAGCAAGCCATGCAGGGGGAAAAGAAATTTGATACCGAGTTCCGGGTAATCTGGCCAACGGGCGAGCTGCATTACATAAAGGCCTCCGCACTGGTAATACGCAATGCCGTTGGGGAACCGCAGCGGATGATCGGGATAAATTACGACATTACAGAACGCCGTGCTGCAGAGTCAAATCTTATTGACCGTACCGAGCAACTCAATGCGATATTTTCCTTGTCACCCGATGGACTTGTTTCCTTTGACCAGGAACACCGGGTGAAGTATCTCAATCCGGCATTCTCGCGTCTGACCGGCTTGCCTGAAGAGGAGGTGGTGGGTCTCGACGATGCGGCGTTTTCGGAGAAACTGGCCAGCTTGTGTATCCCGTCGGCACGCTTCCGCGGTATCGATACCCTGCTGCCTCGCGACGAACCGGAACCTGGCGGCAAACCGCGCCGCGAGCTGATCGAACTGTCCGGTCCGGGCAGCAGGGTTATCGAAGTAGGCCTGCGGCTGAGCGATGCCGAGACGGTGTCGCAGATTCTCTATTTCCGCGATGTCACTTATGAAACAGAAGTCGACCGGATGAAGAGCGAGTTTCTGTCGACGGCGGCGCACGAACTACGCACACCCATGGCCAGCATTTACGGTTTTGTGGAAATGTTGCTGATGCAGGAACACAAGGAAGCGACCCGGCACGAATTGCTGACCATCGTCCATCAGCAATCGGAATTGATGGCCAACATCATCAATGAACTTCTCGATATTGCGAGAATCGAGGCGCGCCGTGGCAAGGACTTCGTCCTGGAAACGGTGGCGCTGCAGGACTTGGTAGCCGAAGCGCTTGCGGGCTACAAGGTTCCTGTCGGTCACGAGGCTGCGCTGGTAATGCCGGCGGCCGAGCCGCTTTACGTTTGTGTCGATCGCGCCAAGATCAGCCAGGCTATAACAAATATTCTCTCGAATGCGTACAAGTATTCCCCCGGGGGACGCGTTGTTAGCGTTGGCTTTTGTGCGGCTACGGCGGGTGGAGTGCAAAAGTCCGGTGTCAAAATTGCGGACCATGGCATTGGCATGACTCCGAAGCAGCAGGCCCGCGTTTTTGAGCGCTTCTACCGGGCCGATACGTCCGGCAATATTCCTGGTACTGGTTTGGGCATGAGCATCGTCAAGGAAATCGTCGAACTGCATGGCGGTTCGCTGGAACTCGCCAGTGACTTCGGCGTCGGCACCACGGTAACAATGTGGTTGCCTCAGGCGGTCTCATAAGCGAAATGGGGTAGGCGCTGACGCCCCCCCCCGTCATTGAAATTCTGGCACCCGGACGCTGCCGGTGGCCACTGCGGCTGTCGGCCAGGTCAGGTCGCTCGGACCGTTCCTCCGTTGCAGTTGCTGGTTGGTCCCGATCACCCGCAAGCCGACACTGAATCAGTTTGTGCGCAAAACAGTCTGATCTGTTCGAGCTGGACCATGATTTCTTCCTGCTCGGCCATTTCGCACTGCTCTTCAAGAACCGCGGCCAGAATCTTGTCGGTCGTCAGCGGATTGGCCAGGACCACACGAAACACGGTGATGGTGTCGCCGCGGTAGCGGCCCGGTTCGAGACGCGTGCGGGAAACGAATGTTTTTCCGTTTTCGCGCTGCCGCTTCTGCATGGTTTCGGTAATTTTGTCGAGGATTTCGTTGATGCGCGAGGCTTTTCCGGCAGGAGCCCCGGCCAACTCCTTTTGCACCCAGGCCTTGTTGAAGCGGTAGGTGAGGATGTTGAGTTCGGGTTCGGTGATCAGTTCGAAGTCGGGATGGGCATCGATGCGTTGCGCGAAGCGGCGGGCACCTTCGATGCCCTGATCAATGAGCAATTCATAGCCCTTGCGGCCGATGATGGAGAGGCCCGCGTGAACGAGCATGGCCATACCCGGTCTTGAGCCTTCAAGGGTGTGACTGCCCAGATCTCTTGAGCCTTCACGCAGGATGTAGGCGGCGTGATGCTCGATCGAAGCAAGGGCGGCAGGATCTTTGAACAGCACCATGCCGGCGCCCATGGGCACGTATAGTTGCTTGTGCGCGTCGATGCTTACCGAGTCCGCCCTGTCAATGCCTTTGAGCAGTTTCTTGTAGGTACCGGAGAGCAGTGTCGGGCCGCCCCAGGCAGCATCCACGTGGTAATGGCAGCCCAGTTCCAGTGCCAGGTCGGCGAGTTCGTCGAGCGGGTCGATGTTGCCCGTTTCCGTGGTCCCGGCGATACCCACCAGGCTTAAGGGGCGGATGCCCTCGGCTCTGAGTCTGGCGCAGTGTTGCCGCAGGCATTTCATGTCAATGCGGTTGTAATCATCCGTTTCCACCGCAATGAGGTTGTCCCGCCCGATGCCCAAGACATCAACAGCCTTGCCCAGAGAATAATGCCCGCGCCGCGACACCAGAACGGCGAGTCCTTTGCAGTCGAGGTGCTGCAGCGCTTTGAACATTCCTTCCCGGGCGATTCCGTTGAAACCTTCCGAGGGGCCGCAAAGCCGGTTGCGAGCGGCCCAGAGGGCCGTGACGTTGGCGATGGTGCCGCCGGAACAGAACGCACCCAGGGCGTGGCGGCTGTCTTGAATCCACTGGCTGTAGAAGTCGTCGTCGCCGCTGTAAATAAGCCGGTGAAGCATGCCCAGCACCTGCCGCTCCATGGGCGTGAAGGCGCGGGAGGTTTCTACCTTGACCAGGTTCTGGTTAAGGGCGGTGAGAATGCGGGAGAGCGGCAGCATGAAGTAGGGCAGCGCCGATGTCATGTGCCCGATGAAACCCGGCGAGGCGGTGTGGACGGATTGGGAAACGACTTTTTCCTTGAGGAATTCCGTGTAGTTCGACACGAAAGTGGGCTCTTCAGGAATCCGCGACTGGGAAAAATCCCGCTCGATCTCGACCAGGTCGCGCTCCACCGCGACGATGTGCTCCTGCAGAAAGCCCATCAGGTTGTCGGAGATGGCCTGGTCGATTTGACCCAGAGTGGAGTCGGGAGCTTCAGGAACAGTGAAGATCCGGTAAAGGTTTTCCAGGCTGGCCTGGGCTGTTTCTCTTGATCTTGGCATGGGGGGTAAGGCCACCGATTGTTCAATGGGGGAATGATCTGCGAAAACCGCCGGTCACGGGAAAAGCGATCAATGTGAGAAAACTGAGGAATTGCTCATTCTGTTCCATCTGGCTTGACGCTGTTTCGTCTATGTTGCTCACCATCCTCGGCGAGGTCAACGGCGGGCCTTGAGACTCGGGGTTCGAACGGATCCAAAAGACTGATGGCCGACTCATGATGCGGTCATCACCACCGGTTGAATCCAGGTCCAGTTTGCTGCCGTTCAGCATCGACTTGGCTGGGTGACTCACACGTGCCATTTGCTGCCATTGGCTGTTTCAGAAAGTTGCCGTTTTAAAAAAACGTATGAGTTAAGCATTTTCTACTACTTGTACTATGATTCCCGCTTTACCTATTTTGTCTTCGCCATGGCGATTGTTTCCTCCTACAGCAACAAGCGCGTTCTGATACTGGATGACATGCCCGAGATGCGCAGCTCTTTGCGCATACAAGTGGCTAGCCTGGGCATAGACCAGGTTGCACTAGCAGCCAACGTCCGGGACGCCTTGGAACATCTCAAAATACATCATTTTGACCTGATGCTTTGCGACTATTACCTCGGTGGCAGCACCGACGGACAGCAATTCCTGGAATATCTGCGCACCAAGAAAATCATTAGCCGGTCCACAATTGTCATCATGATCACCGCGGAACAAAGCTATGAATCGGTGATCACAGCGGCCGAATGCATGCCCGATGATTACCTGCTGAAGCCGTTTACAGCGGATGCCATCAAGGTCCGGCTAGACCGCTTGCTGGAAAAGAAAGTCCGACTAGCGCAAATCGACAAACTCCAAGATCAGGGCCGCTGGAGCGAGATTATTCCCGCTTGTGACGAGATCCTTGCAGCCAAGGACAAGTATCTGGTGGATGCTATGCGCGTCAAGGGAAACGCACTCATCATGACCAGGCGTTTTGATGATGCCGTAGCATTCTATAAGGAAGCCCTACAACTGCGATCTATGCCCTGGGCAAAGCTTGGTCTGGCGAAAGCCCAGCAGGGCAGTGGAAATCATGAGCATGCCAAGTGCACCTTGCAGGAGATCATTGCCGAAACGCCCCGCTTTCTTGCTGCCTACGACGCGCTCGGCCACCTCCACCGAGAAAATGGGCAGATGGAGGATGCCCTGAAGATTCTTGATGATGCGTGTGTGATTTCTCCGAATGCGCTTGCACGCCATCGGGCAATTGCAAAAGTCGCAGAGGAAGCATCTGATTTTGGACGTGTCGAGAAAGCCTTGAAAACCGTCTTGCAAAAGACCATTAATTCACCGTTGCGTGACCTGAATGATTACGCCACGCTAGGAAATGCCCTGACCGAACTCGGCGATCACGCTCAAGCCATTGCGGTGATCGATGAGGCTAAAAAGAATTTCAAGAATTCTGACGATTCGCCAATTCTGGCGTCAACGGAAGCGATCGCCCACCATAAAGCTGGCAATGCAGATCGTGCACGGAGCGCGCTTGCGCGGACGATGAAAGGTGGCGCCAAGGCATTGTCGGATACAGACAAGATTGCAGTGGCCAAAGCTTACCTTCTGCACGGGCAGCACGACGAGGCGGAGCAAATGTTGAAACACGTCGTGCAGAATACGCCCGGACAAACCGCTCTTCATGGGGTGGTCGTCAATTTAATGAAGGTGTACGGCGCGCAGGGAAAGGCTGAGAACTTCATTGAGGAGAGTCATGCTGAAGTAATTCAGTTGAACAACGATGCCGTCAAAATCGGTCAGTCCGGCGATCTCAAGGCTGCCGCCGCCATGATGCGGGAGGCCGCTGAACGTTTGCCCGGCAACTTGCAGATCCTGGCTAACGCTTCCTATGCCCTATTGCTTGATATGCTGGCCAATGGTATTGATGCGGGAGAATTGAATGATGCCAATCGGTACAGGAAGCTTCTTGTCTCCCTGGATCAACATCATCCCAAGTTGGACGCCATTTCGGAAGCGATGGCAAAACTGCAGAGCAAATTCAATGTGTCACAGGCATCATGAGTTTTTCTGAAATTGCCGCTCTGACACTCCATGACATAAAAAATCGTTTGGCACAGCTTGCCAGTCGAGCAGAAGCAAGGGGCGATCTGGAAACGCTGCGCGAAGCGATGGACTCCGCCGCCGGGCTCTCCCGCTTACTGACCTACTATCGCACGGATATAGGCAACCTCAGCCTGGATATCGATGCGCACTCCCCGTCTGATCTCATATTGGAACTGGCTGCTGACAGCCGCTCAATGAGACCTTGTGCCGCCGAACCGGACATCAGAGAAGCCCCTTCGATATGGTTTTACGACGAAGCACTAGTGCGCATGGTGCTGGTAAATGCACTCCAGAACGCCAGCCGTCATGCACGATCAAGGATTTCGCTAAAGGCTTGTCAACGTGACGCCGTCCTGGTGTTTACCGTAAGCGATGACGGCGACGGCTATCCAGAGAAGGTTTTGTCCGATGCTGAAGGGAATTCGCCTCCGGTTTCCAGAGAAGGGACTGGCCTTGGTATCAGGCTAGCCAAGCGAATTGCTGAAATGCATGTGAATCAAAATCGAAAAGGAGCGGTATCGCTGGAGAACAATTTAGGGGCCCATTTCCACCTGATATTGCCTTGATCAATGTTTTGCCCTGCGTGGCCCCATTAACCGGATAATGGCGAAATCATATGATTGGCTTCCACAATCAAGCCCCATCGGGCCAACGGCCGCTTCGGCGCAGTGCCCAGCATCAATGACTGCAATGTACAAGAAAAGTCAGTGGCGGGTCAGGGCCGACAAGGGCCACCACTTCGATCAAATCCGACCTGCTGCGGCGGCGGGTTGACTCGGTAAGCTGCCGCTCCAATCCCATGCCTTAGCATCGCCAATGACGGCTCCCGCGGCATTCCCGAAGCACGGGCAGGAACAGCACTATTTCGAGCGCAGCGAGCAAAACAATCGCCCCGCCCCGGGGCGGGGATGGGGGCGTGGCGCAGCCGGTCAGGCGATGATGGTGCCGCCGTCGATGTGGATCACCTGGCCGGTGATCCAGCGGCCGTCGTTGGAGACCAGCATGGCGACGCCGTCGGCGATATCCTGCGGCGTGCCGAGGCGCTTCATGGCGGCGAGGGCGACGCCGAGTTTGCGCAGGGCTGCGGCGTCGCCGCCGAGCAGCATGGGGGTATCGGTCATGCCCGGAGAAACGGCATTGACGGTGATGCCGCGCGGCCCCAGTTCCCGCGCCAGGACCTTGGTGAAGCCCTCCACCGCCATCTTGCTGCCGACATACAGCGACATGCCGCTTGGATTGGCAGCCGTGGCGCCGGTGGAGATATTCACGATGCGGCCCTGGTCCTCGATCTGGCGGGCCGCTTCGCGGCACATCATGAAGGTGCCGCGGGCATTGGTGTTGAAAGTGTGGTCGTAATGCTTCATCGGAATGTCGGCAAAGGCCTTCATGTGGCCGATGCCGGCATTGTTGATGACGACGTCGATGCGGCCGTAACGCGCCCTGGCGGCGGCGAAGAAGGCGATGACGTCTTCTTCGCTGGTGATATCGACCCGCTGCGCAAAAGCCTTGCCGCCCGCGCTTTCGATCGCCGCCACGGTGGCCTCGGCGCCTTCTGCGGAGCGCGAAAAACCGGCCACCACGGCAAAGCCGTCAGCGGCCAGGCGCAAACAGATGGCTTGACCGATACCCGTGCCGCCACCGCTGACGATGGCGACCCGCTGCTGGGTGCCGAGCGGGTTCAGACGACCTCGAACAGTCCGGCTGCGCCCATGCCGCCGCCGATGCACATCGAGACCACGACATAGCGCTCGCCGCGGCGGCGGGCCTCGAGCAGTGCGGTGCCGACCAGGCGCGCGCCCGACATGCCGAAGGGATGGCCGATGGCGATGGCGCCGCCATTGACGTTGAGGCGCGCGTTGGGTATGCCGAGCTGATCGCGGCAATGCACTACCTGGCAGGCGAAGGCTTCGTTGATTTCCCAAAGGCCGATGTCGGACACTTTCAGGTTGTGACGGGCGAGCAGTTTGGGTATCG
>Ga0194037_1002637_pt1 | contig 11655 bp, 8 predicted proteins | sample JunL306m_MetaG_FD_148653 | JGI IMG/M metagenome (GOLD analysis project Ga0194037, IMG submission 148653) | Anoxic zone freshwater microbial communities from boreal shield lake in IISD Experimental Lakes Area, Ontario, Canada - Jun2016-L304-6m | ecosystem: Environmental > Aquatic > Freshwater >...
CGAGGTGGGACTCTGGGCGTAAAGCGGATGGAAGCCGAGGAAGGCCGGGCCGCGGCCCGGCTTGCGGGCGACGGCGAGCCAGCGGAATTGCGGGTCCCAGTCGCCGGCTGACAGCAAGGTTTTGCCTTCGGCATCGGTGGTGCGGCTGAACTCCTTGGTGAGGATATCCATCCGCCTGCCGAGCGGCGTCTTGCGCTCATGGTCGATCGTCCGGTAGCCGAAAAACTCAATCTCGGAGGCCGCGACCGGCGCGCCGCTGGCCGCATCGGCGAGCCAGCATTGGATTTTGCCGGCGACGTCGCGCTCGACGAGCACCGAATCGACGATCCAGACGAGCGTGTGGATCTCGTTGCCATTGTCGATTTTTCCGGTGATCCACCACGCGCCGGGCTTGTCGAGTGGCACTTCGAGTTCGGTGCGGGTGTCGCGGTGGTTGGCGCGCGGGACGAGCTGGGTTTTCCAGGTGGCGGCGGTGGTGCCGATGAACTTGGAGGAATTTTCCTGGATGATGCGGCTGGCGATTTGCGAGGGGTTGGCGCGCTGCCAATCGAATTTTTCGGGGTTGCTTTTGAGGTAGTCGAGGGTGTCATTGAGCACCGCCTCCATGTCCACGGGTGCGGCGCTCAGGGTGATTTGAGACGCATTGCGGAACACCAGCGGCAGCTTGGGTTTCACCCCGGCGGGCACGGTCTCCGCCGGTTCGAAGCGGCCCCAGTTGCCAATGATTTGTTGGAGGAGTTTTTTGCGCGAGTCGTCCTGGCCGGGTCCGTGTTGGGCGATGGTTTGTTCGAGCACGTCGCGGGCCTTGGCATATTGGCGGCGGTTGAGGAAGACCTCGGTGAGTTCGTCGCCCGCGGCGGGACTTTCCTTGAGAATCGAGCGGTAGAGCGCGATGAAATGCTGGCTGTCCGGGAGTTTGAAGCGGCGGACGCCATCGGAGGTTTTGGCCAGGCATTCGTCCTCGGCCAGGGTGTCGATTGCGAGAATCCCCTTGGTGCTTTCCGGATCCTGCTGCCGCCACCACCCGTAGGATGACAGGGTTTCCGTGCCAAACTGGGATTGGGAAAACCGGGCGAAGGCCAGCGTGACCGCCGTCGCCCGAGTCGGATGGAGCCGGGCCTGTTCGGCAAGCGCCAGCCGCCAGCGCTCGCCGTCGTTTTTCGCAGCCTCCCAGGTGGCCGGGATTTCATAGAGGATCGGGCCGTCCTTCGCCCACGGCGCGCCTTCCGTGCCGCCTTGCGGGCCCGGCTCGCCCCACTCGGGGAGGGCGTCGATCGGCGTGAGAGTCTGGAGTTTCCACGCCTCACGGCCATGCAAAATCGAGTCGAGGACAGCCCACGGGTCACTGCGTGCGGAGCCGTTTTGCGCCTGAGTGACGGCCTGGCGCGCCAGCTGCAGGGCGCGGATGTGGTCGTGATAGCTGGTGTTGACCGAGGCGCCGGCAGCGGCGGCGGGATCGGCATCGGGGCCCAAGCTCCGGCCGCCGTAGCGGTTGCCGCCATTGCGCTCGAATTTTCCGGCGATGAGGCGTCCGGAATGGGGCGCGTCGAGATAAGCTTTCGCGGCCACTTCCAGCAGCTCGGGGTTTTGCGGGTGGGCGGCTACCGCGCCTTCGACTAGGTCGTCGAACTCGCTCCAGGCGTTGAGCGACATCAACGCGCCAAGGGTCGTGCGGAGATCCAGGTCGGATCTATGATCCGAGACGGACAGCAGATTTGCCTGATAAAACGTCACCGCCTCGCGCCACAGACCGCGTTTGGCGAGTTGGTCGCGGTCATTGCGGAGGGTGCCGACATCCTGCGCCAGCAGCGAGAGGGGGAAAAAGGCGGCACCACAAATCCAAGCCAAGGTTTTCATGTCACTGGGCATCACACACGAAATGCCCGCGGCTTAGAAGAAAGAAGATCGTCCGGGCGGGTGGGATTTTTCGCACCTTGGCCCAAAATGCGCTTTAGAGTTGGCACGGGACTGGACATTTTCCCGGCAATTCCTCACGGTTACCCTTCAACGACTTCACCACAGGCCCCGCCATGAGGATCGCCGACCCCTCCCGACAATTTCACATGGGTCGGGTGGATCGGCCCCAACCATTGGCGCAAGCCTGACATTCCACCCACACAGAGATCCTTTTCCCACCGACCACCCATGGCCACCTCCTTCCTTCCCAAACCGTTCCAGCACCACTACGAAATCGCCCCGGAATACGCCAAGAGCGTGGTCTATTTCTCGTGTGAGTTCGCCATCGACCAGAGTTTCAAGACGTACTCGGGCGGGCTCGGGTTCCTTGCCGGTTCGCACATGCGATCGGCCGCCGATCTGCGCCAGAACCTCTGCGGCATCGGGATTTTGTGGACCTACGGCTACTACACCCAGGCCCGCGGCGAGGACCGTGAACTGGCGATCCAGTTTCGCAAAAAGGAATACGGGTTCCTGCAGGACACCGGCATCCGCTTCACCGTGCCGGTTCACGGTCATCCGGTGTGGGTGAAGGCGATGTTTCTGCCGGGCGACGTGTTCAACACCGTGCCGATGTTCTTCCTGAGCACCGACGTGGAGGAAAATGACCCATTGTCGCGCGCCATCACCCATCGCTTGTATGACCAGGACCACCTGCGCCGCATCGCCCAATACATCATCCTGGGCGTTGGCGGTGCCCGCCTGCTCGATGAGCTCGGCGTCGACCCGTCGGTCTGGCATCTCAACGAGGCCCACGGCCTGTCGGCGGCGTTCCATCTTTACGAAAAACACCAGAGCCTCGCCGCCGTCAAAAAACGCCTGGTTTTCACCACCCACACCCCGGAGGAAGCGGGCAACGAACGCCACGACTTCAACCTGCTGCGCGACTTCACGTTCTTTGGCAACGTGTCGGAGCAAAAGGTGCGCGAAATCACCGGCATCGAGGGCGACGAGTTCAACCACTCGCTGGCCGCGCTGCGGTTGGCCCGCATTGCCAACGGCGTGTCCAAGCTCCACGGCGAGGTGTCGCGCCAGATGTGGAAGAACTATCCGAACATTTGCGAGATCACCCATGTCACCAACGCCCAGAACAAGAAATACTGGGCGGATCACGGTTTGGAACACGCCCGGGTGGCCGACGACACCACCGCTCTGCGCCACCGCAAGCGGGAACTGAAGGAGCGGTTGTTCCGGGTGGTGGCTGACCAAACCGGCAAGCTGTTCAAGCCGGATGTGCTGACCATCGTGTGGGCGCGCCGCTTCGCCGGCTACAAGCGCCCCGACCTCATCACCCGCGATATCCAGTTGTTCCGCGACATGCTCAACAACATCAAATACCCGGTGCAGGTCATCTGGGCGGGCAAGCCCTATCCGTTCGACTTCGGCGCGCTGGACATGTTCAACAACCTGATCCGCCTGACCCGACACTACCCCAACGCCACCGTCCTCGTCGGCTACGAACTCGAACTCTCGCGCTTCCTCAAAAACGGCTCCGATGTCTGGCTCAACAACCCGGTGGTCACCCGCGAGGCGTCCGGCACCTCCGGCATGACCGCCGCCATGAACGCCTCGGTCAACCTTTCCACCTACGACGGCTGGGTCTGCGAATTCGCCCTGGACGGCGAAAACTCGTTCATCATCCCGACTCCGGACCCGGCCCTCAGCCCCGAGGACCGGGACCGCCAGGACCTGCTCGGGTTCTATCAGACGCTCAACGAGCGGATCCTCCCGACCTATTACGACCGCCCGGAGGACTGGAGCCGCATCGTGCTCAACTCGATGAACGACCTGGTTCCCTTCTTCGACGCCGACCGCATGGCCGACGAGTATTACAAGAAGATCTACGTGTGAATCTGCCGGGTGGCTGCGGCGTCCCGCCGCAGGCCGTGATGGGAGCGTCCCGCTCCCATGCACAACCAGTCCCAGGGTAGCTCGTTCCTCGCAACCCTGGGCTGCGCGACACAATCCCCTTGGGATTCTGGTGCTAGAAAGGAAAATGGAAACCACGGATTACACGGATTACACGGATTATTAGAGAGTTATGAAGATTGAAGCACCAACCCGCTGGGTGGGCTTGAAGTCTGATAGAACACTATAATCGCCTCCGTGAAATTTGCCTCCGGCTATCTCCACTGCGTTCCGGTTCCGCTGCGCTCCGGTTGTTAAAATCCGTATAATCCGTGGTGAAATGAACCGCCATGCCGTTGTCCCATTTTTCCTTTTAGGATGAAGGATTGACGAACCGTGCGAGTCTGCCGACGTTTGCGCCGCCAAAAATTCCGCTCTGCCTCATGAACGCCACGCCACCCGTCTGGTTAGACCCGCTCCTCGCCCTGCTCGGCGGGGACAAAGTCACCGTGGCCGCGGAGGTCATCGCGGCCCATTCCGGCGATAAGTGGTCGGCGAGTCATGCGCCGGAGGTGGTGGTGTTTGCGGAATCCACGGCGGATGTGGCGGCGGTGCTGGCGTTTGCCCATGAGCGCGGCATTCCGGTGACCACCCGCGGCGCGGGCGTCGGTTATGTCGGCGGCTGTGTGCCCATCCAGGGCGGCATCGCCCTCTCGGTGATGCGCATGAACCGGATTTTGGGGATGCACCCGGCCGACGGGGTGGCCATCGTTCAGCCCGGCGTCATCACCCGCGATCTGCAGGATGCCGCCCGCGCCGTCGGCTGGGAATATCCGCCCGACCCGGCGTCGCTCAAGGAATGCTCGCTTCGCGGCAACATCGCCACCAATGCCGGCGGCCCGCGGTGCCTGAAATACGGCGTGACCCGCAGTTATGTGTTAGGGCTGGAGGTGGTGCTGGCCGACGGCCGCGTGCTGCGCACCGGCGGGCGCCTCCACAAAAACAAAACCGGCTTCGACCTGGTCGGGTTATTCACCGGCTCGGAGGGGATGTTAGGAGTGGTCACCGAGGCCACCCTGCGGCTGATCCCGCGGCCGGCCAGCCGGGCGATGCTGGCGGCGATTTTCCCCGAGTTTGCATTGGCGGCGGCCGCGGTGCAGGCGATCTTCAATGCCGGGCACCTTCCGTCCGCCCTGGAGATCACCGATACCTTCACGCTGGAAGCCGCCCGCAAGCGGCTGGGGGCCGAGGTGTTTCCGCCCGGCAATGCCCACCTGATTGTGGAAATCGACGGCCGCCCGGTCGCCGTCGCCTCCGAGTTGGAGGAGATCTACCAGTTATTGGAGGCCCTGGGTGCGACCTTCATCGAGCGCGCGCCGGACGAGGCGTCGTGCGAGCGGATCTGGCAGCTGCGGCGCGAGTTCTCGTATTCCTTGCGCGACACCGGGCTGACCAAGCTCAACGAGGATATCGTCGTGCCGCGCTCGAAACTCGTCGAACTCGTCACGTTCGCCAAGCAGCTGGAAGCCGAGACCGGCATCGCGGTCGCCTGTTTCGGCCACGCCGGCGACGGCAACATCCACACCAACCTGATGGTCGGGGACTACGCCGATCCGTCAGTCCGCGAGCGCGCCAACCGCGCGCTGGACCTCCTGTTCGAGTGGGTGCTCGCCCAGGGCGGTGCCATCACCGGCGAACACGGCGTGGGCCTGGCCAAAAAACGCTGGGTCAACCAGGCGCTCGGCGAGGTCTCCCTCGACGTCCACCACGCCATCAAGCAGGCGCTCGATCCTGGCGGCATCCTCAACCCCGGGAAGTTTTTGGGGTGAGGACTGGAGCTTGGATGACTGAAGAAACCGCCTGAAGGCGGTACTACATACCTCCCCGAGAATCGTCGGTTCCAGCGTAGGTAGTCCCGCCTTCAGGCGGACTCTTACCCCCCCAGCCCTGCCCGGCACCACCCTAGAAATTCACCCCGGCGCGGATGCCGCAGGTCATGGGAGCGCCGCTTTCACCGATCAAGAGCGACTCCGAGTTGTAGGTGAAGGCGATCGGGACGTAGTCGCGGTCGAACGCGTTCTTGATCCAGCCTTCGGCAAACCAGCGGGCACCGCGCACGCCGAGGCGGAAGTTGACCAGGGAATAGGCGCTCTGGCTGGCGGTGTTCTGGCTGTTATATTGGTAATTGCCATAGCTCACGACCTCGGCGCGGGCGTAGCCGGTGGCCGCCTGGCACAGGGCGCGCGAGTATTGCAGGCCGGCGTTGGCGGTGAACTCGGGGGCATATTGCAGCCGGTTGTCGCTGACGTCCACCGCGCTCTCGATGCTGCCGGACCCGAACCGCGCGTCGGTCAGGCCGACCCCGCCGAACAGATCCAGGCCGGCGAGCGGACGGGCAGTCAGCTCGAATTCGACGCCCTTGCTGGTGGCCTGGCCGGCGTTGTTGATATAGAACCCACCGGGCGCGCCCGGCGTGGGCTGGTTGACCTGGATGTCCTGCCAGTTGATGTAGAACACGGCCAGGTTGGCCAGCAGGCGGTTGTCCAGCCAGGAGGTCTTCACGCCCAGTTCGTAGTCCCAAGTGTGTTCCGGGCCATACTCGACACTGTCGGCGGGGGAGGAGGGGTTGAAGCCGCCGGCCTTGTAGCCGCGGGTTGCGGTCGCGTAGGCGGTCGCCTCGTTCGTGAGATGGTATCCCAGCCCGAAGTGCGGCGAAACCTCCGAGTAATCCTTGTGCGCGGTGAGCGCGGATAGATGGACGACATTTCCTTTAGCCGGGATCGTGGTCGTGGATTGAAGGTCGGCTTCCTTGCGTTCCCAATCGACGCGCGCGCCCAGGGTGAAATCCAGCTTGTTCCACGCGGTGAGGGTGGTCTGGCCATTGAGGCCGAGTCCCAGATCCCGCAGGTCGGCATTTTCCTGATAGCCATAACCCACACCCGCAGGCATCATCGGCAGGGGTGCAAACGTTGTAGTCAGGTCGTTGAAAGCATCCTGCTGGTAGTCCTGGGAGAACAGGAACAAGCCGGTCTGCCACTTCAGTTTGAGTGTGTCAGTCAAGACCAGCGGCGCGTCCTTGGCCGAGGCCAAGCGCAGTTCCTCGGTGAACTGGGTCTCCTTTTCCGAATTACGGCGGGTGGATGCCTTGGTGGAATCGGCGGTGTAGTCCAGGTCGGTTAGGTCCTCGGTCTGCCAGTGGACCAGGCCGGTGATCATGGTGAAGTCGACGACTGTGCCCTTGTGTTCGAGCCGCAGGGTGGGTGCCACGATGTCGCGGTGGGTGTAGCCTTCGAAATCGCGCGAAACATGGTGCGGGTTGGCGCGGATCGCAGCCAGATCGCCCAGCGCGTAGTCGCCGTCGTTGTCATGCTCGCCCGCCAAACTCAGGCGCACTTCCCAGTCGGAGGAGGGCTTCCACAGCAATTGGGCCCGCCCGAAGTAATCCTCACGGCTGTCGAGGCGATGCCCGGTGAAATCATTGCGGGTGTAGCCGTCACGGTCCACCAAGCCGCCGGCCAGGCCAAGGCCCAGTTCCTCGGGGATCAGCGGCCCGCCCGTCGAGACCCGCGCGTCGCGCAAATTGTAGTTGCCGAGGCTGCCTTCAGCGGCCGAGTGCCAGGCGGTGAGCGACGGCTGGCGGCTGGTCACATTGATCAGCCCGCCGACGGTGTCGCGCCCGTAGAGGGTTCCCTGGGAACCGCGCACAAACTCGACCTGATCGACGTCCACCAGTTCGATGCTCGAGGAGGTGGCATTCAACTGCGGCACGTCGTCGATGTAGGTGGTGACGCCGGGGTTGCTCGGGCTGGAGCCGATGCCACGGAAATACGGATTGCTGAGTTTGCGCGCTGTGAACTCGTTCAGGAACACGTTGGGCGCGAAAATCGCCGCGTCTTTCACCGTGCGGGCATCGTCGTCCGCCAGGGTGTCGCGGGTCACCGCCGTGACACTCAGCGGCACCGCCTGCACCGTGTCCGGCACTTTCTCCGCGACCACCGTGATTTCCGGCAGACGGGTCGCGGCCTCGTTGGCGGACGGCTGTGCCGATGCCATGCTCGGCAAAACGGCGAGGCTGATAGCCCAGTAGGGAAACGTGTTTTTCATGATGATTTGCGGAGGGGTCAAGGTGAGCGGGTGGCGCAGCGGCGCGCAGAATGTTCGCGGGCGGCGCCAGCTGGCAACCACAAGTTGCGGCTTTTTCGCGCCGCAATCCCCGGCGTGCTCCAAACCATTTGCCGGCCCCTGCGGCTGCCAACAAAAAACGCCCGGACGGGTGTCCGGGCGCCTTTGATCAACAAAAACCAAACAATGAAAAGTAAATCAGCGGGAGTAGAGCTCGACGATGAGCTGCTCGTTGACCAGCGGGTCGATGTCGGAACGTTCCGGCACGCGCGACACGGTGGTTTCGAGCTTGTCCTTGTCCACGCTCAACCAATCGACCACCGGCATCGCCTGGGTCAGGTCGGTCATGCGCAGCACCAATTGCTGGGAGGAGGGCTTGGCACCGACCTTGATCAGGTCGCCCGGCTTCACCTGATAGCTCGGGATGTCCACGCACTGGCCGTTGACCAGGATGTGGCCGTGATTGACGATCTGACGCGCGGCCTGGCGGCTGTTGCCGAAGCCCGAGCGGTAGCAGACGTTGTCGAGGCGGGTTTCCAGCAGCTGGAGCAAAATAGCACCAGTCACACCGCGGCGGCGGGCGGCGATCTCGTAATAACCGCGGAATTGTTTTTCGAGCACCCCGTATTGGAATCGGAGTTTCTGCTTCTCGCCGAGGGCGACGGAGTATTCGCTCTTCTTCTTGCGACCGGCGCGCACACCGTGCTGACCGGGCGGGAAGTTGCGGCGTTCGAATGCCTTGGATGGGCCGAAAAGTGAGACGCCGAAACGGCGGCTGATTTTCGCGCGGGGACCTGTGTAACGTGCCATAGTGGAATTTCTAAAAGGTGAGGATTACACGCGGCGGGCCTTTTTCGGGCGGCAGCCATTGTGCGGGATCGGGGTGACGTCGCGGATCGAGAGGATTTCCAGACCGAGACCTTGCACGGCGCGCACGGCGCTTTCACGGCCGGAACCCGGACCCTTGACGCGCACGTCCACTTCCTTGAGGCCGTGGCCCATCGCTTGGCGGCAGGCGTCCTGCGACACCACCTGGGCGGCGTAGGCCGTGCTCTTGCGCGAGCCCTTGAAGCCCATCTTGCCGGCACTCGACCAACCGATCGCGTTGCCGTTGACGTCCGTCACGCTAACCAGAGTGTTGTTAAAGGTGGCGGTCACATGGACCACGCCGCGCAGAACGTTCTTCGCGCCCTTGGCCTTGTGAATCTTGATTTCCTCCTCACCTCCGCCGATTTCGGCGAAAATGTCGCGCTTGGCATCCTTCTTCGGTGCCTCGACAGCGGCCGTGACAGGTGCCACAACGGCTGCTGGGGCCGGGGCGCTGGCCACCACGGGAGCGGCAGCATCTTTTTTTGTTTCTTCGTCAGACATGGGTCAAAAGTGCGGTGAATTATTTCTTAACGCCCACGGTCTTCTTCTTGCCCTTGCGGGTGCGGGCATTGGTGCGGGTGCGCTGGCCACGGACCGGCAAACCACGCTTGTGGCGGATACCGCGGTAACAGTTGATCGAGGTGAGGCGCTTCAATTGCGATTGGCGTTCGCGGCGCAGGTCGCCCTCCACCATGATCGACTCGGTCTGGATCACTTGGGAGATGCGCACCAACTGCTCTTCGCTGAGCTGACCGGTGCGGATGTTGGGGTCGACGCCTGCATGTTCGAGGATCTTGGCGGCCGTGGGGCGGCCAATGCCAAACATATAGGGCAGGGAAGCTTCAATGCGCTTCTCGTTGGGGATTTCAATTCCTAGAATGCGTGCCATGGTGTGCGTAAGTTCGCGTGACCGCGGTGGTGGGTGGATTCGACTCCGAAGATCCCGCGGGGCGGGTGGTTTAGCAGACGTCCGGGGGCTGGCAAGCCGGAAATGGAAAAATTCGCTCCTGAGGTGCGAATTTCTCGCAAACCGGGGTGGGGTGGGCTCGCCCCCGCGCGGATCGGGCGGATTTCCCCTGATCAGGCTATGAGAACCACGGATTACACGGATTTTACGGATTATCAAAGAGTTATGAATATTGGCACGCTCACCTTCTGGATTAGCGCGTGATCCGTGAGAATAAAGGAAGCGGCTCCGTGAACCGGAGCGAAGCGGAGATAGCCTGACACGAAATCAGGCATGATTCAGGCAAATCCGTTAAAATCCGTGTAATCCGTGTTAAAAAACGGCCGGCTTGTCGTGTTGATTTTCCAGCCAAGTCCCCACAAATCCGCTCAGTGACCTCAGTGATTCTCAGTGTCTCAATGGTAAAAATGGATGGCATCCCCCCGGATGGTACGAATTCCCATTCTCCGAGCCAGCCCCTACCGCCCCAGCGCGTCGATGAATTCCTCGACGCTCACTCCGGCCTGTTTCAGGACCCCAGCCAAGGTTCCTGCCTTGATCTCGCCGTGCATCGGCGCCACGCAGCCGGATTCCCCACGCCGCATCACCAGATGACTGCCGCGCTGTCGGGCATCCTGGAATCCCAGCCGCCCGAGCGCCTTGCGGCACGCTTTCCCGCTAACAACCGGCAACTTGGGCATGGGACACTTCGAAGCAGGTTATAACCGCAGGCGCCCTGGATGCCATTGGGAAGACCTCCAGGTATAATTCCGTGGCTTCCCGCAGGTTGGCGACCGCCTCGTCAAAGCTCTCACCCTGAGTCGTGGTTCCGGTCTCGGGGTTGAAGGCCACGAAGCCGCCTTCCTCGGCTTCGGTAATGACGGCGCTTAAAATCATGAGTGGATGTTACTACGGCTTCGCGACATGGCAAGCCATCCGGTTCACGGCACATTTTGCGGCAACCCGCCCGTCACCTGGCGCAGTGACGGTGAATGACCCGCCGGGATGGCGGGTTTTACTGGAATCCGCCGACATCCCGTCTGGACAAAACAAGGACGGCTTCTAGCTTCGCTTCTATCCGCAAACCATGGAATCCGACCCTTCCCACCAGCTCCCGCCCGATGACGTCGCCGCCATCGATGAACTCGGCCGAACCTATCAGGCATTTCGCGCGGAGCTCGGAAAAATCATCATCGGCCAGGACCAGGTCATCGAGCGCCTGGCGATCTGCCTGTTTGCCCGCGGCCACGCGCTGCTGATGGGGGTTCCCGGCCTGGCCAAGACCCTGTTGGTGTCCTCGGTCGCCCAGACCTTCGACCTGTCGTTCAACCGCATCCAGTTCACCCCCGACCTGATGCCCGCGGACATCACCGGCACGGACATCATCCAGGAATCCGGCGCGGGCGGTCGGCGCCAGTTCGAATTCATCAAGGGGCCGGTGTTCGCCAACATCGTGCTGGCCGATGAAATCAACCGCGCCCCGGCCAAGACCCAGTCGGCCATGCTGGAAGCCATGCAGGAAAACAAGGTGACCGTGCTGGGCACCACCTACACGCTCCAGCCGCCGTTTTTCGTGCTGGCCACCCAGAACCCGATCGAACAGGAGGGCACCTATCCGCTGCCCGAGGCCCAGCTCGACCGCTTCATGTTCCTCATCGAGGTCGATTATCCCTCGGCCGACGAGGAAAAGCGCATCGCTAGGGAAACCACCGGCTCCGCCCGCCACACCCTCAGCCACCTGCTCGACGGCCCGAAAGTGCTCGCCTACCAACAATTGGTGCGGCGCGTGCCGGTACCCGAGCACCTGTATGAATACGCGGTGAAAATGGTCCGCAAGACCCGCCCCGGCCAACCCGAGGCCCCGCAATGGATCAAGGACACCGTCGGCTGGGGCGCCGGCCCGCGCGCCGTGC
>Ga0194037_1002638_pt1 | contig 11650 bp, 9 predicted proteins | sample JunL306m_MetaG_FD_148653 | JGI IMG/M metagenome (GOLD analysis project Ga0194037, IMG submission 148653) | Anoxic zone freshwater microbial communities from boreal shield lake in IISD Experimental Lakes Area, Ontario, Canada - Jun2016-L304-6m | ecosystem: Environmental > Aquatic > Freshwater >...
GCGTTCGTTCTGAGCCAGGATCAAACTCTCCAGTTTGTACTGAATATAGTTTGATTGATTTACATCAACTCAAAAATTTACTTCTGGCAAATCTAATTGCTTGTGTTTCTCACAAATCACGTTACTTCTGCTATTCGGTTTTCAAAGACCAGCGTCGCTCCCGAATCATTCTCGGCGTTGCAACCAGACGGACAACATACTCAAGTCAGTTTCGATTGTCAATAACTTTTTTCAGCAGCAACAATCTTTTTTTTCAACAACTGACTTTTCAAAAGAGCATCCCCGCCGAAACAATTCCGCTGCTCCAAAAGGGACTCGCTTTCTATCATAAACTTTTCGAAACTGTCAAATTAAAAATGATGCTGAGTGAAAAATATATTATAACTAACTGACATACTAGATATTATTTAATTGCCATGCCACAGATAAACACCCTCATTCTTTCGGCTTAGTCGTACGTTGATGGTTCGCTCCCTTTTATAAAACACTCCGTAACTGCGCCTACCGTACCTTCCTTGACCAATTTGCCGGTGCGCGGGTTCATTAGTACAAATGACACGTTTTCCGGGGCTTCGAAATCCATGGAAGGAAGCGATATCACAGCCTTCTGCATGAAGTCTCCCCAGATCGGCGCCGCGGCCTGCCCACCAGATCCACCCGCTCCCAATGAGCGTTCTTGATCATACCCAACCCAGACACCCGTTACGAGCTGTGGTATATAGCCGACAAACCAGGCATCCTTTGCACCATTGGTTGTTCCGGTTTTGCCTGCTACCGGGCGTCCGATAACAGAAGCCCGGTGTCCGGTTCCACTGGCGACGACGCTTTGCATGAGGTTGGTTATTACATAGGCTGTTTCAGGAGGAATCACCGGGACCGGCGTTGGCGGAACGGTCTCCTGCAAAATGGTACCCTCGGAATCGGTCACCTTCGTAATAAAATACGGTGGCGTTGAAACACCTTTATTTGCAAAAACGGCATATACGGACGTCAACTCAAATGGTGAAACGGAGACAGCTCCCAGAGCCAACGCCAGATTTGCAGGCAGAGTTGTGGTAAAGCCCAGTTTTTTACCATACTCAACAACGTACTGGGCACCAATCTGCTCCATAATCTTGACGCTGACAATATTGATCGAATAGGTGAGTGCTTCCCGCATGGAAACCGGTCCACGGAACTCATGATCATAGTTTTGGGGTTTCCAGGTTCCACCGCTGCCATCTGGATATTCGACTTCTGCATCCTCAATAATCGTAGCCGGGGTCAGTCCTTTGTCAAGTGCTGCGGCATAGATGATCGGCTTCAGCGCCGACCCCGCGTTGCGTTTGGCCTGAATAGCACGGTTAAACTGGCTTTTTTTAAAGTCATAGCCACCAACCATTGCTTTGACACCACCGGTGCGCGGATCTAATGAGACAAGTGCCGCCTGTACTTCAGGTGTCTGATCAAGCGCAAACAGGGCGCCGTCCTTGTTAATATCTGCTGTTACAACCGATACATCAATAACGGAGCCAAGCGTCAGGCTTCTGTTCCCCTTGTCCGGCTTGCCATAGCGGTTGACAGTCTCTATTTTGCCTGCCCAGGACATGTTTTTGCGTGAAAGGAGTCCCTTGTGTTCTCCTACCCGCACCAGAACATCTCCCCGTTCCTGGTTAAAACCGACGACAACCCCTTGATACGTCGCGGCAAGCTTGAGCACATCAGTATCAATCCCATCCTCTATTTTACTGCAAAACGCTTCGACCTCGGTATCATTCAAGTATTTAAGCGGGCCGCGAAAACCCTGACGCTTGTCAACTTCTTTAAGTCCTTTACGCAGGCTCTCATACGCCGCGCGCTGCATACCGGCGTTCATGGTTGTGTAGATCTTCATGCCACCTTTGTAAAGTTGGTCCTCACCATACTTCTGTTCCAACTGAATCCGCAGATGCTCAAGAAAATAGGCCGACTGTTCATTGTTAACTTTTTTCATCGGATGCAGATCAAGAGGCGTCTTTCTGGCATGTTCAGCTTCAACCGGCGTGATATAGCCCTCCGCCACCATTCTATCCAGAACATAGCTTTGGCGTTCACGCGCCTTTTCAAGATGTTTGATCGGGGAATATGTGGACGGAGCTTTTGGCAGCCCTGCCAGTACTGCAATCTCAGCCAGGTTGAGCTGATCGACGTTTTTGCCAAAATAGGTCTCTGCAGCAGCCTGAACACCATACGACCCGGCTCCCAGATATATTTGGTTCAGGTACAGATACAGTATTTCGTCTTTGGATAGACGATCCTCCATGCGCTTCGCAAGAATTGCCTCTTTGATCTTGCGGGAGTACTTTTTCTCAGGCGTCAGCAGCATAGACTTGGTTACCTGCTGAGTAATTGTAGAGGCGCCCTCTTTTTTACTCATTGTAATCAGATTTTTGAAGGCTGCCCGCATAATGCCCAGATAGTCGATCCCCTTGTGTGAATAGAAATTGGCATCCTCAGCCGCAACAAAAGCCTGAATCAGTTTGCGCGGCATCTTGTTTACCGGCACTACGATCCGCCGCTCCAGATAAAATTCACCCACCAGCACACCGTCATCGCCAAAAACCTGGGACACGATCGGCGGCTTGTAGTCAGCCAGACGATCAACACGCGGTAGCTTGGCCATTACATAGAATATGTAACCAGAAACCGCTAACAACATAACAACAGCCACTGTGACAGCGCACAGCAGCAGCGTAGACAACACACTCTTGTTTCGGGGTGATCCCGGAGATTTTCTATCCATTAAATAACAACCCTCTTTCACATACCCGGTTACCGGCAGGGCACCAAAAAAACGGAGCCTGATCCATAGCGGGGAAAAATAGCATATCGCATCAGGAATTCAAGCATATTCAGTGCGTCACATATTCCTTGCCAACAGGGCTGCAGCAGTTATAATCCGTTAGCCTGACTGCCAAACCACGCTCTGAGTGGCAGCTTCAGCACGACAAGGAGCCCCATGAGATTCCCCCCCAGGCAGAGCGTCAACTCGACCTTTAATATTTTTTCGTCCCTGCTGCTGATTGCACTTTTTCTGGCACTTGCCTACAGTAACTACCGGCGCGAGCAGGATCTTATCCTCAAGGGTGCCGTCGATACCGCCCGCACAATCTCGCGGCAGATCATTGAGACGCGGGATTATCTTTCCCGGAACGTAACCAATGAGCCGGAAACAAATCCCTCCCTTATTCCCCAGGTCGCTGCCAGCAAAATTGCCGAGCAGATCACCCGTGGATCAAATTACTATGTGCGGCAGGTATCTCTACGCTATAGAAATCCCGCTAACCGTCCTGACGGTTATGAGAGTACATACCTGAAAGCCTTCATTACCGGCACTCCACGTGAGACCTGGCAGGTAACCACGGAATCCCGTAACACGTCACTGCGCTTCATATCACCCATGGTTGCAGACTCATCCTGCCTGGCCTGTCACGGCAGATACGAAACTGCGCCTCAATACATTCAGACCCGTTTTCCGAAAGGACATTTTTCCTATGACTACCAGATTGGCGAAGTCATCGGCGCCGTGTCCGTGTCCGTTCCAATGCAGGATCTCTATCAAAAGGTTTTTCATAACCTTTGGCGTGATCTCCTCTACGATGGCATCATATTGGCAATCTTTATCATGTTCACCGCCCGAATCCTGAACAAAACAATCATACAACCGGTCAAAAATGTAGCAGGAAGTATCTCTGAGGTGGCCCGCACCGGAAATTTCAGCGAACGAATCGCACATGACCGATTGGATGAAATCGGCGATTTGATCAATTCCTTCAATACGCTTATGTCAGAACTCGATCAAAAGACCCGCCAGAGAATCGAGTCGGAAGAGCGCTATCGAAATTTTATAGAAATTGCACAATCACCAATTGTTACCTTTATGGCTGATGGCAAAATCATCATTTCAAACCAGAAGGCGGAAAAACTTTTTGGATTAAGCAAGGAAGAGTTGCTCGGCCAGTGCATCTTTGATTTTTTCCTCGAATGTGAACTGTTACAGAGCGCGATCAGAGACTATTTTACCGGAAAAAGCTGTGAACTGATCGGCACAGCCACCCGTCATAAAGTCCGTAATGTTTGTGGCCGGATCACAGATGTAGAGATGGTGATTTCCGTTTCTCAGTCCGAACAGAACCAGATGTTCAGCGCCATATTGAGGACAATCTCCGTGTAGTTCTTGTTAATGTAACGGGAAGTGCATGTTTTTCGTGCGGCTTGAATGAAAATATGATAACAGTACGCAGCGACCATCTTTATTTCTCGTTCGGAGGATATCTACATGTGCGGTATCGTAGGCTACATCGGCAGTCAACCGGCCACCCCTGTCATTCTGGAAGGTCTCAAAAAGCTTGAATATCGCGGCTACGATTCGGCCGGTATTGCAACACTGGCCGGTGGCCAATCAGCCATACGGCGCAGTCAGGGAAAACTCATCAATCTGGAAAAAATCCTGATTGAACAGCCGCTATCCGGCTCGATCGGCATCGGACACACCCGCTGGGCGACCCACGGCAGACCATCCGAGATCAACGCACATCCTCACAAGGCCGGTCCGGTCATCGTCGTTCACAATGGTATCATCGAAAACTACCTGCCTCTCAAGGACCAGCTTAAAAAAGCCGGTCACACATTCAAGAGTGAAACTGACACCGAAGTCATCTCTCATCTGGTTGAAGAAAGACTCAAGTCCGAACCCGATTTTGAAAAGGGGGTGCGCCTGGCATTGGCAGAATTACGTGGTGCCTACGCGGTCTGCATCCTTAATGAAAATGTTCCGGGGATCCTGATTGCGGCCAAACTTGGCTCTCCAATGGTTGTCGGACTCGGTGAAGGAGAGTTCTTTGTAGCTTCCGACATTCCAGCCATTCTGGCCCATACTCGTGAAATGGTCTTTATGGAAGATGGTGAAATGGTTGTCTTTCATCACCAGCAAGCCCACTTTTCGACTATCGCGGGTGTCCGCCTGGAGAAGAAGCCGCGCCATATCGACTGGTCACCGCTGATGGCCGAAAAGGGTGGCTATCGGCATTTCATGCTCAAAGAGATCTACGAGCAGCCACGTGCCGTGCGTGACACCATCGCCGGACGGCTCCTGGAAAGTGAAGGCGACGTCTATCTTGAGGATCTTCAATTCAGCGACCGCCAGCTGGCAGCAGTAAAACGGATCGTCATTATCGCCTGCGGAACATCCTGGCACGCCGCTCTGGTCGGTAAATTCTACCTGGAAGGGCACTGCCGGATTCCGGTAGAGGTAGACATCGCCTCCGAGTTCCGTTATCGCAACCCAGTTGTTGACGACAGTACTCTGGCAATTGTTATTTCCCAATCAGGAGAAACAGCCGACACTCTGGCTGCCCTGCGCGAAGCCAAGTCACGCGGTGCCCTGAACATGGCGATCTGCAATGTTGTCGATTCGTCCATCGCCCGCGAATCAGCCGGTGTTATCTACACACATGCCGGGCCGGAAATCGGCGTCGCCTCGACCAAGGCCTTCGTTACCCAGTTGACGGCGTTGTATCTCTTCACGATCAGACTGGGACGGGCCAACTGCAGCATCGATGTTGCCACCGGTCAACGTATGATTTCTGCGCTGAAAAAGGTACCCGGTCTTCTGGAAGAGGCCTTGAAACTGAACGATTATGTTGAAACGGTTGCAAAAAAATATATGAACGCTCGTGATTTTCTCTATCTGGGACGTGGGAAAAATTTCCCCATCGCGCTGGAAGGGGCACTAAAACTCAAGGAAATTTCCTATATTCACGCAGAAGGGTATCCGGCCGGCGAGATGAAACATGGCCCAATTGCCCTGATCGATGAGGAAGTTCCGGTAGTAGTTCTGGTGCCGAAAAATAATTCATATGAAAAAACCGTCTCCAACATGGAGGAGGTCATTGCCCGTAGCGGACGAGTGATCGCTGTCTGCAGTGAAGGGGATGAAGAGATTGTCGGCAGGGTTGAAACGGTGATAGAAATTCCGGTACTGGATGAGGACCTTGATCCGCTACTGCTCTCGGTACCTCTGCAACTGCTGGCATACCACATTGCAGTTCACAAAGGCACCGATGTTGATCAACCCCGAAATCTGGCCAAGAGCGTTACGGTCGAATAGCGAGAATGGGGGAGAGCAACAATGTCACTGCAATGGGATGACTCCCTGGAACTTGGCTTTGATGTGATTGACCAGCAACACAAGGGTCTTGTTGAACGCTTTGACAAACTGTCGAAAGCGGCCCAAGAAGGAACGTCACATGAACTTATTGAAGAGTTGTCTTTTTTTCTGCTTGAGTATGCTCAAAAGCATTTCGAGGCCGAAGAAAAGATCATGGAGGAGTATGTCTATTCAAAAATCGAAACCCAGCGTACTGAACATGCAGCCTTCACCCGGGATGCAAACGAGCTCAAAAGCACAATTGAGCAGAACGGGGCCACTCGGGAAGTCGCAATAGCCGCTACCGGCAAGCTCTTGCGATGGATAATCCAGCACATCAAGAAACATGATAAAGAAATGGTAGCGTACATCAAGGAGTGCATCTCGCTCCGGGAAAAATCGCTGAAGCATTATAAAAAAGACACCGCCCCCCTTTGGCTTTGACACGTTCGACTACGGAGTACTGTCAGACTATGGGAGTCCTCCACCAGTAGATGGGGATTACTCAATAGAATTTAGATACAGAAATCAAACTCCACGATCTGCTCCATCTGCGTGCCCGGTTCTGCAGATCGTGGTTTTCCGACTACCTTAGCAGGAATCCCGGCCACAGTAGAATGCGGTGGCACTTCATTGAGCACGATACTCCCCGCAGCGATTTTTGACCCCTCGCCGATTTTTATATTTCCAAGTATTTTGGCCCCGGCACCAATCAGCACGCCGCTGCCGACTTTGGGGTGCCGGTCGCCTGATTCTTTACCGGTACCTCCCAATGTGACCCCGTGCAACATGGAAACATTGTCACCTATCACGGCTGTTTCGCCGATAACAACGCCGGTACCATGATCAATCAAGATCCCTTTTCCTATTCGTGCCGCCGGATGAATATCAACATCAAACGCTTCTGATATGCGGCTTTGCAGATAGAGCGCCAGAGATTGGCGCTCCTGTTTCCAGAGCCAGTGTGCGACACGGTATGACTGCAGGGCATGAAATCCCTTGAAATTAAGATACGGCAAGGCAAAACTGCGCGCTGCCGGATCACGCTCCAGAACCGCCTCTAAATCCTTTCGAACTGCTTCACGAATATCACCTGAAGCAGTGAGCGCCTCATAGAATACATCGCGCAACGAAGTTGTTGTCAGATAGGGTGATGCCAGCTTACCTGCCAGAAAATACGAGATCGACGCCTCAAGCGAACCATGTTTGAGCACCGTATCATGAAGATAACCGGCCAGCATCGGTTCAGATTTGGCAGTATTGAAAACGTCCTGACGAAGACGGGTCCAAACCGGATCGGGTGATTCAGCTTTGTCTCGATAGACATCCCGATCTTGATGAATCCCGGTCTGAGCTACTCGTTGTGCATTGCTTTGAGCCATAATTCCTCCTTAAATATTAGCGCAGCTGTTTCAAAGCCTGCACCAGTCGATCAATTTCCTCAAAGGTATTATAGAATGAGTACGAAGGGCGTACGGTTGCTTCCAGTCCGAATCTTCTCAGGGAAGGCTGCGCGCAGTGATGGCCAGCCCGGACAGCAATGCCATGCTGATCAAGATATTTGCCCACTTCCGGAACCGGTTTATCCTTAATGATGAAAGAGGTTACCGCTACTTTTTCACGCGGATTTCCGATCAGACGCAGACCATTGACGCTCTGCAGTTTCTCGGTGGCGTAATCCAGCAGGCGGTGTTCGTAGGCGGCAATGTTGGTCAAACCAACCCGCTTGACATAGTCAAGAGCCACTCCTAAACCATAGGCATCGGCCACATTGGGCGTTCCGGCTTCAAACTTGGCCGGCACGTCACTATAGATTGTCTCGGCAAAGGTAACGTCTTTGATCATATTGCCGCCACCCTGCCAGGGTGGCAGCTCTTCCAGCAACTCACGGCGACCATAGACGGCACCGATGCCGGTCGGCCCGAAGATTTTGTGCCCGGAGAAAACAAAGAAATCGATTCCCAGCGCCTGCACATCTACCGGCAGATGCGCCACCGACTGGGCACCATCGATCAGCACGTGCGCACCGTATCGTTTGGCCAGGTGGGTCATCTCGGCAATCGGCAACACGGTACCGAGGCTGTTGTTGGCATGAGCCAGTCCGACGATGCGCGTGCGCGGATTCAGGAGCCGCTGATATTCGGCCAGATTGATATCACCGTTATCCAGGACCGGAATCGAGCGCAGTACAGCACCCCGTTCTTTGGCAACAATCTGCCACGGGACAATATTGGCGTGATGCTCCAGCTCTGAAACCAGGATTTCATCCCCCGGCTGCAAGAAGCGCTTGCCGTAGGCGTTAGCCACCAGATTGATCCCCTCGGTGGTGCCGCGCACAAAGATAATCTCTTCGCTGGAACCGGCGCTCAGATAGTCGCGGATTTTATCTCGGGCCCCTTCAAAAGCATCGGTAGCTCGTGCCGCCAGTGTGTGGGCGCCTCGATGGATATTGGAGTTATCATGCCGGTAAAAATGGCTCAGGGCGTCGATAACCTGATTCGGCTTTTGGGTAGTGGCAGCATTGTCAAACCAGACCAACTGCTTGCCATGCACCTGCTGATGCAGGATTGGAAAGTCCCTGCGAATGGCATCCACATTAAAGACCTGATTTCCATTCAACCTGCTGTTTTTAGGAAGTGACGCCTTCAGAATACTGGCAAAGGGATCACTAAACAGTGAACCATCTGTACCACTGGTCCGGTTTTGACCAAACGACTGGATGTTGTTGACAAAGCCCTTCAGATCACCATGCCGCTCCGAACTTCCAATATAGGTCTGCTGGCGCACCAGATTATCTGACTGCTGTCCCAGAGTTGGCGTCTGAGTCAGCGGCACCGTTTTCAACAGATCATGGGCATATGGGTTGGCTGTGGCAGCCGAAGGAGAAGCATTTTTTATCGCTTCAAATGCACGGGCGATCTGACTGAGCGCTTCTCCGCTCCCCGGCACAGTTCCGATGGAGTCGGAACCGCTTGGAAATGCAGAGGTATCCTGCTGAGCACGCTCAAACAGTGTAGCAGCGATGCAACGCGAATCTGTTGCGTTTCCAGGAGGCGCCCCGCCCCCTGGAACCTGGTTATACAGCCGTGAAGCGACCTGGGCGACCAGGTCTGGAGTTATATCGGGCATGATTTATATCCCTGCGCCGGAGTTGTAGGCTACCGGTACGCTATGTTCGTAGTGATGGTAGTAGCCGACCTCGACATTTTCCAGTACGCCGATCGCATCATCGGTCAGTACTGCCGCTGAGAAATAGAGTGACAAGAGATACGATGCCACACCCAGATTATCCAGCCCCATCAGGCGGGCAGAAAGACTCGGTGAAATTTCGCCCGGAATACCCTGCTGATGCAGACCGACAACCCCCTGATCCTCCTCGCCTACCCGGACCAGAAGAATACTGGTAGTGCCGAGCCACTGGTTGTGGGCGTAGCGGCTCTTGACTTCCAGCTTGTCGGACGGGATCAGCGGAATGCCGCGCCAGAGGATGACCGGCGTACCAAAGACCGTCGTAGTATTTGGTGGCACACCGCGCCAGGTGCATTCGCGCTCAAACGCTGCAATTGCCTTGGGGTGCGCCAGAAAGAAGGCCGGTTTTTTCCAGACCAGAGCCAACAGTTCATCCAGATCATCGGGAGTCGGCGCGCCGTAGCGGGCACTGATACGATGGGAAGGGTGAACGGAATGCAGCAGTCCGAAGTTTTTGTTGTTGAGCAGCTCCCACTCCTGACGTTCCTTGATCCCCTCGATGGTCAACCGCAGCTGCTCTTCCAGCTGATTGTAGGGATTATTGTAAAGGTCGGAAACGCGAGTGTGCACCCGTACGACGGTCTGTACTGCGCTGAGCGAGTATTCACGCGGAGTGGCGGAATAATCCACAAACGTTTCAGGTATAATGACATTTTCAGCCAGTCCGGAGACCAGATCTATATTGCGCTCGCCGTATTTGTTAACCGTCGCCAGCAGTTCCAGATGTTCCTCGACAGCTGTATCAAACTCCTGTTTCAACCCGGAATGCTTGCTGAGTTGTGCATCCAGATCCTTGCGGGAGAGCGTCAGCAGCACACAGGGATTGATGGTACGAATGGTAACATCCGAAGGTTTATCGGAGATCAGGTCAGCCTCACCGAAATATTCCCCTTCGCTCAAGAGCGCAATCCGCAGATCGCTGCCATGGACACCCTTACTGAGTACCTCAACCTGCCCCTGGGAGATCACGAAAAATTTGTTGCGATCTTTTCCTTCGGCAACCAGCGTATTTCCGAGCGTAACGTTTTCTGTTTTGAAGCTACCGGCTATTTTGTTGATGATCTCATCCGACAGTTTGGCAAACAGCGGCACACTGCGCAACGCCTGCGGCTCAAAGCTGGGCACACCGTCTAACAGGGTAAACTCGACCCGCTCTGCATTGGGGAGTTCAACTCTGGTGCGGTTGACGCGATAGGTGCCCCCTTCGACATGCACCCATGGCAACAGGTTGAGCAGGTGACGCGGAGTGATCGAGGCCAGCTGCGGCCTGGTTTTAGTTGTGTTGGCCAGGTTTCTGGCCACCGATGTCGTTACGCTGCGTTGAATCAGGTTGTCTGCCATTGTGATATTCCTCCTGAATGTGTAGTTATTTTTGTATGACGACTTTGTAGATACTGTCTTTGACCAATGTTGTTTCCAGAATCAGGTAGCCCTGATCGGCTGCTGTTTTGGGAACATTCTGCAACGGTTCCCCTTCTGTCAGCAGTACCTCCAGAATATCTCCCGCTTCCAGTTTTTCCAGAGCCAGCTTGACCTTTACAAAGGTCATCGGGCAGCGTTCTTTGGTTATGTCCAGATTAAGTGTGCTCATATAAAGAGTACCTGTCCCCCTTTCGATAGATCCAGGAACGAAGCTACGCCGAGCACGTCTTTCACTTCCGGTATAAAATCTTCTTTCGTCAATCCCAGCACATGCATGGCCATTTCGCAGGCATAGAAGTTGACCCCCAACGCCTTGGAGGCATCGAACAGCTCCTCCAGGGTTGCCACATTTTTGCCCCTCATCATGCCGGTCATCAGGATCGGGCTTAAGCCGCCGAAATTAAGACGGCTGAGCGGCAGATTTTTTCTTCCTCCCAAAAGAAAATTGAAGAAACGGGCCATGAGGCCACTGCCGAGAAAACGCCGTCCGGTCTCCTTCTTGATGCTGTTCAGCCCCCAGAAGGTGAAGAAAATATTGACTTCATAGCCGACCGCAGCCGCCCCGGAAGCCAGGGTAAAGACTGCGATTACTTTGTCGAAATCACCGCTCATGCTGATAAGTGAAAGCTTGTTTTTTTCTGCCATGATCTACTCCTCTCCGGCTGAAACGTTAAAAACAGAAAGAGGTCAAGGATGGAGAGCAGAAGCGCTCTTTCCTTGACCTCCAGTTTTTCTGGTCAGCCGTCGGTTTTGTGTGCGTTTGATATACGGGAAAACTTCCCGGTAGTGTGCGTTGTGTTAGAGGCACACTAT
>Ga0194037_1002639_pt1 | contig 11641 bp, 13 predicted proteins | sample JunL306m_MetaG_FD_148653 | JGI IMG/M metagenome (GOLD analysis project Ga0194037, IMG submission 148653) | Anoxic zone freshwater microbial communities from boreal shield lake in IISD Experimental Lakes Area, Ontario, Canada - Jun2016-L304-6m | ecosystem: Environmental > Aquatic > Freshwater >...
ACCGTCAATAAATGAAGGAGAATGATCTTTAAGTTTGAACTTCGAGTCTTCTTTGATAATGAATTTGTCGTTTATATCATTCATAAAAAGGATGTTTTAAACAAGTCGTTTGATGTGAAATTGTTTTTGATTAAAGGTGATAATTTCTCCTGCTGATTTTCCCAATAATGCAATTGCTAAAGGTGATTTTGGAGAAAGTACAATTACTTTTTTTATAAGTTTAGTTTCATCTTTTAATTCTATTGTTCCAATTCCTGCGGCAATAAAATAAATTCCCATATCGGTTTCAACCATCGACCCGTGAATAATCTTATCACTAATAATATCAATATTTATTTTCGATAAAGACGCGAATTCAGATTGTGCTTCAACAAGTTGTTTGGCATTCATATCTCTGTCTAATTGCCCCATCGCACGTGATGTTTCATATTTATCTCCCGCACTGCTTTTGTCTTCACTATTGGATGCTTCCTGAGCATTTTTCATTGCCTGCTCAAAACTCAAAATTCGCTCTTCTAATTTTTGCTTGCAAAGTGTATATACTTCTAATTTAAAGTTGACTATTTTTTTCTTCATTAATTTTTTAATAACAATGAGATTATTTCACGAAGTAAAAATACAATTTAAACGATACATTTTTTTTTGATGAATTGAAATCCGTTATTTGTTAGCTATCTGATGAAAAAGCTCTATTACTATATTTTTGCTTCGCCAATATTTTTGTTTTCACTGCTTCCATTTCCGGTATTTTATTTTGTATGCGATATTTTTTATTTCATTACATATTATATGATCGGTTATCGTAAAAATGTTGTGTATACTAATCTTCGCAATGCCTTTCCAGAAAAATCCGAAGTTGAAATTCATAAAATTGCCAAAGGATATTATCATTATATGATCGATCTTTTCATGGAAACTTTTAAGATGTTAACCATGTCGGAAAAGCAATTAAGAGACCGAGTATCGATTGACAATTTATCGATGATACAAGAACTTAAAACCCGCAACCAAAATTTTTTATTTGTAATGGGGCATTTTGGAAACTGGGAATGGGGTGGACAATCATTTCAACTTCAGCATATTTTTGAACAGGATGTTTTATATCATCCGCTTAAAAGTAAATTTTTTGAATGGCTGATGTTAAAAGTCCGCACCCGTTTTGGAATAAGAATGGTGCCAATGAATAATGTTTTAAAAACGATGATTGGAAATAAAAACAGATTAACCTCAACCTGCTTTATTGCCGATCAAACTCCCACAAATGTGAGGGATGCTTATTGGACAACTTTTTTAAATCAGGATACTGCTGTTTATTTTGGTACTGAAAAAATTGCAAAAAAATTTAATTACCCAGTGGTTTTTGCTTCAGTATTTAGAGAGAGAAGAGGTTTTTATAAAGCGTATTTACACAAGATCAGTGATGATTCGGCTAATACACCTGATGGTTACATTACCGAAACTCATACACGTTTACTCGAAGAAGATATTAAAAAACAACCCGAGATTTGGTTATGGAGCCACCGAAGATGGAAACATAAAAGAGTTAGTTAACTTTTAGTAAAACGGAAATATTTGACGGGTTGCATTTGTTTAAAAATGATGAAAATTTTTGCAAATATTTTGGCACTCCTAATCTTATGCCTGCATACAATGTAATGTTCCCAATTTCGTAAGTTAATTTATAACTGCGTGCAATTGGAATATTATACATATCGGCAACTGATGTTACTCCGAAAAAATATCTCCTTCCTGCATAACCAACAGCACCTCTAATCATTGCTCGTGGTATCAATTCAAAACTTTCAACTAAATTATTAGTTTCGGTATAATAATGCTGATACTGATAAACAAGTCCAACCGAAGGTGCTAATGTTATAAATACATGTTTTGAAATTACGTAAGTATAAGCATACCCGGGCATAAAACTTACTGAATAAAAATCACCCTTTTTGATACGTGTTAGTTCTTCAGCATTTGTATCAACTCTTGCATAAACTAAAGTTGAATCTGCACTTAAGTTATAATAGTTTAACGATGATGTTAGAATAAATGAACCGGCACTTTTTTTCTGCCAGTCATTATTTGCAAATGGAGCTCTAATAGAAAACTTTTTATTGTTAAAAATATAATAAACATTAAGTCCTGCATTAGTTGTATGCATGTCGGAACGTTGCGGGAAAATATTTCCCATTATCGTATTTTTAAAATATGGAAGGTCTTTATAATTTTGAAGATAGTATCCTTTATAGTTTAAATAATACACGTCAAATCCTATTTTTTTGCCATATGAATTTAAAATAATATGTGTTACATCAGTTGTTCCTTTTTGAGCTTCTTGTAATTTCCCGGGGCTGTATGATATGGCAATTCCAAGCCAACGATGCTGTAGTTTTATTCCAATATTATTGCCATCATTTGGCGAATACCTAATGTTCTTACGACCTGAAACAGTGAAGTCACTTTTCGTTTGATACATAAATGGGGAGACATTGATCAATGACGACATATCTTCAATGTAATCCTGAGGTTTGAAATTGTAAGTAGATTTTTTTACAGGCTCAATCGTATCCTGAGCATGAACCTTGCTGCTTTTTATAAATACTAAAAAAAATATGATTGTAAAATATCGATTCAATTTTTAAAGCTTTAAACAAATTTATCAGAAAATTTAATGTCTTTTATTTTGATTGATAACAACACAAGGATAACTTAGTTTTACAACATGAATTTCAAATGCAGTTGTATATTTATTCTTTTTCTATACCTACTCACTGGTTGCACCGAAAAGCAAAGTGCTGATGTTGTTTTTTTTCATGCTAAAGTATTTACAGTTGACAGTTTAAATACAGAAGTAGATGCTTTTGCTGTAAAAGACGGTAAATTTATTGCTATCGGAAACACTCATGATATACTCAGTAAATATAATGCAAAGGAAAAGGTTGATCTGGATGGGAAATTTGTTTATCCCGGATTTATCGATGCCCATTCTCACTTTTACGGTCTCGGCCAAACACTTCAAACTGTTGATTTAGTTGGAACAAAATCATGGAATGAAGTTGTTGAAAGATGTAAAATATTTTATCAAAAAAACAAAGGAGAGTATTTACTTGGCAGAGGTTGGGATCAAAATGATTGGATTCAGAAAGATTTTCCTGTTAATGATGAATTGAATAAATTATTTCCTGATATACCTGTTTTGTTAAAACGTGTTGATGGCCACGCTTCAATTGCTAATGATTATTTGTTAAAGCATTCGGGCATCACTTTAACTACTAAAATTGAAGGTGGCGAGATTCTGTTATCAAACAAAAAAATGACAGGTGTGCTAATTGATAATGCTGTTGATAGAGTAAAAGATTTCATGCCCGTTGTTTCAATTAATGAAAAAGTGAAATCATTAATTGATGCACAAAAAAAATGTTTTGTGAAAGGACTTACCACTGTTTGTGATGCTGGATTGGATAAACAAATGATTGAACTCATTGATTCATTACAGAAAGTTGGACTTCTTCAAATCAGAAGTTATGCGATGATAAATGCAACTGATGAGAACCTAGATTATTATTTAAATAAACCATGTTACAAAACTGATCAATTAAATATTCGCAGCTTTAAAATGTATTGCGATGGTGCATTGGGGTCGCGTGGGGCATGCCTTTTAAAACCATATTCCGATATGAAAGATCATGTTGGATTTCTTCTCACACCAAAAAATAAAATGGAAGAATATGTGAATAGGATCTCAAAAAGTAATTATCAACTCAACACTCATTGTATTGGAGATTCGGCAAATAGAATTATTTTAAATCTTTATGCAAAATACCTGAATGGTAAAAATGATAAACGCTGGAGAATTGAACATGCACAGGTGATGAATCAAAACGATTTCAGTTTTTATAACTTGTATAATATTATCCCTTCAGTTCAACCAACGCATGCTACAAGCGATATGTATTGGGCAAAAGATAGGCTTGGTAACGAACGTTTGAAATATGCTTATGCGTATAAAAATTTATTGCAACAAAACGGTTGGCTACCTCTCGGAACTGATTTTCCTGTTGAAGATGTAAATCCTTTATTTACATTTTATTCGGCAGTTGCACGTAAAGATGATAAAGGTTTTCCTCCTGAAGGTTTTCAAATGGAAAATGCCTTATCACGAGAAGAAGCATTGAGGGGAATAACTATTTGGCCTGCAAAAGCAGCCTTCGAAGAAAATGAAAAAGGAAGTATCGCACCCGGAAAATTTGCCGATTTTATTTTATTGGATGCTAATTTGATGAAAGACGATTTGATGAAAATCAGAAATACAAAAGTGATTGCTACTTATGTTAATGGAAAATCTGTTTACGCGCATTAAGCAACTTCTTGCAGATTGCAATTTTTTGAATTTTTCTTAAACTCAATTCTATCTTTGATTTCATTAAGTACTGTTACCAATTGAGTTTCAACCGTACCGTTTAATAAATAGTAAAGAGTAAAAGGTTCGTGAAAATGATCTGTTAACTGACCATTTGTAATCTCATCAACATGCATATCTAAATCCTGATAGCATGGGTATTGATCTCTCTGGGTAAATACCTCAACTAACGATGATACATGCCAATTTCTACCGATGATTTCTTCAACCAATAGATTCATTTCTTCATTTGTGATTTTTTCAGTTAACTCCATAATGAGTAAATTATGGTGCATAGGTATACTACTTCAATATACACCCTAATGTTTTTCGTCAATCATTTTCTTGATTCTGAACATTGATTTAACAACACAATTCAGACTTTTATTTATTTGATAATTTTAATTGAACACCATTTTGAAACTTTATGAATATGCTTCATTTTTAAAATGGAAATCATTAATCGTTAGATTTTTTGCAAATACATCTATACTAAACTATTATTACATTCGTATTACATAGACCTATGTTTGAATTATGAAAATAAATAAAAGGTACCTTATTATTTCAGTGATAATATTGATAGTGATTTCTGCTTACTCTTTTTTACATTCAAAAGTTAGCGGAGCAGCACTAACAACTATTGTTAAGAAAACAAATTTTGAAGTGATCGTTACCAATACAGGTGAACTTCGTGCTAAAAATTTTACTGAGATCACTGCTCCATCCGAACTCAGGAATATTAATATTTATCAGATCAAGATCACAAACCTTATTCCTGAAGGAACAATTGTTAAAGAAGGAGATTTTGTTGCCGAGTTGGATAAGACAGAGATCATGACAAAAATTAATGAAGAGCAATTGAATGTTAATAAAAAGCAATCTGAATTTACACAAACACAACTCGATACCACTCTTACCATGCGTGATGCCAGAGACGAATTACTTAATTTAAAATATGCAGTTGAGGAGAAGAAGTTAGTAAAAGATCAATCAATTTATGAACCACCTGCAGTATTGAGACAAGCAGAGATCGATTATGAAAAAGCATTGCGTAATCTCGAGCAAAAGCACGAAAATTATAAAACAAAACGCGAGCAATCGGTTACTAAAATGCAAATTGTTGGTTCCGATTTGGAGAAGGCGAAATCAAAATTGATGCAACTCACAAGTACGATGCAGCAACTAACTGTGAAGGCTCCCAAAAGTGGTATGTTAATTTATTCAAAAGATTGGGATGGAAAAAAAAGAATTGTAGGAACATCAATAAATGTATGGGATCCAACTGTTGCAAATTTACCCGACCTCACAACGATGGAGTCGGTTACTTATGTAAATGAAGTAGATATTCAAAAAATTAAAATGGGGCAGAAAGTAAATATTGGTTTAGATGCTCAACCCGGGAAAAAACTACAAGGAATAGTAAAAAGTGTTGCAAGTATTGGAGAGCAAAAAGCCAACTCTGAAGCAAAAGTTTTCGAAGTGGTGATAGAAGTGCTCAGTAAAGATACCACATTACGACCTTCGATGACAACAGGGAACAATATTATTACATCCACAGTTGGCAGTGTAATTTCAGTTCCAATTGAGGCTATTCAGAATTCAGGTAATACAAGTTTTGTTTATAAGAAACAGGGAATAAAAATTGTGAAGCAACAAATAAAAACAGGAGTGTTCAATGAAAATAGTGCAGTTGTTTCTGAAGGATTAATTGAACAGGATGAAGTTTTTGTTTCGTTACCATCAGATACAAGCGGTGCTGAATTTATTTCAATTTCATCTGCTAAAAAATAAGCATGAATTTTCAGCGATTGATATTTAATTTTAAAAATGGATTGGAAGCTTTGCTCACCAATAAGATGCGTGCGTTTTTAACTTCGCTGGGAATTATCTTTGGCGTAGCTGCTGTTATTGCTATGCTTGCCATTGGAAACGGTGCCGAGAAAGAGATACTTGAACAAATGAAACAAGTGGGCTCAAATAATATTGTGATCAAAACAATCGTAAAAACTAAAGAAGAAATCAAACTTCAAAACGAAGATGGCTCACAACAAAAAAAATACAGTGCAGGACTAACATTAAAAGATGCTGAGAATATTCAAAACAGCATTTCCAGTGTTGAAGATTTAAGTACTGAAATTGAAATGAAAACTTTATTTGTACGTGAAGGGGTGAAACAAAATGGAAAACTTGTTGGCGTTTCAAATGCGTATTTCAAAATCCTTGATTTTAACTTAGAGCAGGGAAAGTTTTTTAGTGATTATCAGTTAGAGCACGCTGATCAAATTTGTATCATTGGTAAAAAAGTAGCTGTAAAGTTTTTTAGCACAACTACAGCTATTGGAAAAGAAATAAAATGCGGCAATAATTGGTTACGTGTTGTAGGTGTTTTGCAAAGTAAAAATGTTAATGAATCGGCAGCCGAAAAATTATCGATACGCAATGCTGATATGGAAATTTATACTCCAATTAAAACTTACTTATTACGCTATCAAAATCGCGGACTTCCTACAATTGCCGGAATTAAAGCAGCTTCAAACCCGGGAAATGAAAGCGTAAAATCTATTGAGAATAATAACCAACTCGATCGCTTAGTTGTAAAAGTGAAGTCGATCGAATTTGTACAACCTACCGTTGATGTTCTTCAGCGCATGCTCAAACGCAGACATAATAATGTTGATGATTATGAAATTATCGTTCCCGAATTATTATTGAAACAGGAACAACGTACAAAAAATTTATTCAATACCGTATTGGGAATTATAGCTTCCATCTCATTGCTTGTTGGTGGAATTGGAATTATGAATATCATGCTTGCTTCTGTACTCGAACGTGTAAAAGAAATTGGTTTACGGATGTCGATAGGTGCAAGTAAACGTGATATACTTTTACAATTTATCAGCGAAAGTGTAACCATCAGTTTAGGTGGTGGAATTGTAGGAATTTTATTGGGAGTTTTACTCAGTTATCTCATTCAAACATTTACTGATATCCAAACAATTATTTCAGGAGTTTCGGTTTTTGTTTCTTTCACCATTTCAATAAGTGTTGGTTTGGTTTTTGGAATTGTTCCCGCAAAACGAGCATCAGAGCAAGATCCGGCAGAATCGATGAGAACAGGTTAAAATTAAACTTAGTGTTTTTAACACTAAGTCACAATGAAATTTTTACGATTTGTGTCTTAATTTTTAAATTAAATTTTAGTGTCTTTGTGTTAAAAGAGTGAACATTAATAATGAAAGTATCATGAATAAATTTAAAAGTATATTTCTTTTGATGAGCATTTTTTTGTTGCGGATTTGTTTTGCGCAAAATGTCCCTGTCACGCTTACATTAAATGAAGCTGTTGAAATGGCAAAGCAAAAAGGATTGCAAGCACAGATCAATACCAATATTTATAATGCCGAGCAATTTCAATTTAAATCTCAATCGGTAAACAGGTTGCCACAATTTTCAATCAATGGAAATTTACCGGGTATAAACAGAGCCTATAATTCCATTACTCAGCCAAATGGTACCATCCAATTTTTACAACAAAATCAAGCATTTTCTACAGCAACGTTAAACCTCAATCAGCAACTAACTTCTACCGGAGGTTCCTTTTTTGTATCGTCAGGAATTAACCGTTTTGATTTGCTAAATACACAATATACTAATTGGCAAACTGCTCCTTTGCTTATAGGAGTTTCTCAACCATTGTTACGTTTTAATCAATTTAAATTTGATTGGAAGATCGCACAATTACGTAATCAGCAAAATACCAGAACCTATGCTGAAAGTATGGAAGATCTCTCTCTGCAGATAACACAAAAATTTTATGAAGTAGTGATTGCTCGTGCCGAATTGGAACAAGCACAATTTAATATTAATGTAAATGATACTTTTTTAAGAGTTGCACGAGGCAGGTATAATTTAGGTAAAATTGGTGAAGATGATTTGTTACAAACGGAGCTTCGTTTAATGAATGCACAAAATAGTTTTGATCAGGCGAAATTAAATTTTACTACAAGTGAAAATCAATTGAAAATTTTATTGGGAGTTGATAAAATTACCAACTTGAATTTGCTTACTGAAATTTCATTGCCACAGTTTGAACCCAATATCGATAAGGCAATGAGCGAAGCTAAAAAAAACAGAAGCGATGTGCTTAGCATTCAAATTGATCAGCAACAAACTCAGGCAATGTTAAAAAAAGCAAGCCTCAACCGAATGCCAAATGCTGAGTTAACTGCCAGTTACGGACTCAATCAAACAGCTCCAATTTTATCGGATGCCTATAAATATCCGCTCGACCAACAACGCGCAACTTTAGGGATAAATATTCCATTAATGAATTGGGGAAAAAATCGTTTTGATTATCGCAGTGCAAAATTTCAGATGGATGCAAAACAAGCGCAACTCGATTTGTTAAAATTAAATTTGGAGCAAGATGTGATCAATCAGATCGGGCAATATTTGCAATTGCGAACACGCTTAACAATTTCTGCAAAGGCCGATACCATTGCTCAAAAAAGGTATACCGTAGCTAAGAACAGATATTTTATTGGCAAAATAGATATTACAAATTTAAACATCGCACAAACAGAAAAAGATCAGGCAAGAAGTAATTATTACAGCACCATGCGCGATTTTTGGTTGGCATATTATCGCTTGCGCAGATTAACATTATATGATTTTGAAAGAAACGAAGCGTTGTTTAAAAATATGAATTGAAGTAATTGAGAATTGGCAATAAGCAACTGGCAATAAGCAATAGTTAATAAGCAATTAGCAAAAAATAATAACATGTTTTCTCTTTTTCATTGCGACCCTTGCGTTAACCTTCGCGCTCTTTGCGGTTAAATTTCAAACTAGAAAATTTATTATTTTTTTGTGTTCATAGTGTTTTACTTCGTGAACTTTGTGGTAAATAATTATGTATTTGTGACACCCACCTAAATCCCTGCTTGCCCACCAGGTCTTTTTCAGCAGGCAAGCTCCCTTAATAGGGAGGACTTAAAAATATTCCCTTCCTAACAAGCCTGCCTGCCACTCATAGGCTTAGCTTCGGTAGGCAGGGAAGGGTTAGGGAAGGTGTCAATGAATGACTTTTTCAAAAAGCTAAAATAACTTTCTAAATTCTTCCGGAACTTCAACCGTTTTTCTTTCGGTGTAATCGAAACAAACCATTCCGGTTTTTGCTTCGCAAGCTGTTTCGTTTGTAACTTTTTTTGTGAAACGATAATAGAGATCAAAACTGCGTGAGCCAAAATCGGCAGCAGTAACTTCTATGGTTAATACATCACCATAAAAACATTCTTTCTTAAACACGATAGCTGTATCGCCCATAATTACTGATGCTCCCGCAAGATTCATTTCGGTATAACCAAAGTGTGCAAAAAATTGCATGCGTGCTTCGTGCATATAACTGAGGTAAACATCATTGCTTAAATGATTGCCATAATTGATATCAGCAATGCGAACAGTCAGTTCTGTTTTAAAAATAAATTGTTCGGGTAATTGTAGTTTTATTCGAGCCATGAATTATTTTATCATTTTTTTAATCAACACAGGGTTTCTTTTACAATGAAAAATGAGAAGAATTGAAATAGTATTTGCAGTAACTTTAAAAATAATTTTATGATTTTTTAAGTACACAAAATATCTGTAATATTTATGTTTTGTAGAGAGTTCGGGACATTCAGAAAATGCCAATGGTTCATTTTCTATTTCCTCGAATGATTCATCAATTTGAGTCAGAAATTTCTTTGCATATGTTTCTCCAAAGTTCTCCAAATACCAATCATAAGCTTGCTTAAAGGATTTGATAAATGAAGGTTTTATTTCAAACTTGCGTTTTTGCATTTACCACTTTGAGATTTTGCTCTTAAATTCTTTTGTTGAAATACCTTTTTCTTTTTCGGCTTTAACAATTAGTTTTTTTAATTCAGAAATGGTAAGAGGTTTTCCAGGAGCAGAATAATTTTCTTCTGAAGAAAAAATTTTATTCTCAAGGTTGAGTCTTTCAGCCAACGATGTAAGTAGTAGTAAATCCTCATCGTTTCGGGTTTCAATCACAAGTGTCTTCATTTTCTGAAAATATAATTACCAAATTTAGGAAACAAATTTGATAAAGAGTGAATTTCTGTTTTAAAAATAAATTGTTCGGGTAATTGTAGTTTTATTCTTGCCATGAATTAATTTGATAATTTGAAGATGAGATAAATTTTTTTCAAGGCAATATAATTGGTCCTAATAAAATAAGCCATAAAATATATCCTGATACACCACCAAAAATTCCCGAAAGAATAAATGTAAAACGTTCGGAAATTGGAATGATGCGAAAAATTATCCAAGCTAAAGCAAGTAAACCAACTATTCCGGAAGCAATAACAATTGACCATGGATTTAGTCCAAATGTATAAGCTATTTTAAATTCATCTCCGCGATGATGAGGATTTGAAATCAAAATTGAACTTCCCAATGCAACAACCATATTTGCTGATTGCCTCAAAATAAATAAAGCAATAAAAACGTCAAGCCAATTTGTAAAAGATAGAGATTCTTTGATGGAGATTTTTTTTCTGAAAATAATTAATAAAGTTAATCCAATGATGCTTGAGAGAAGTGTTTCTATTGGTCCACCAAATGTTATAATCTTATCTTCATTTCTAAAACGTCCCATTAAGTTTTCATACTCTTCTTTTTCGGGATATGATTTATGATTAGAGATTTCATCGAATCTTTTGATTTGTATTTTTTTAATTGAATAGAACATCTCATTATTTGAATCAATTTCAAAAGTTGTATATGCATATCCAATTCTTGGATTCCAACCAAAATATTTTGCAACTGCATAATGCCCGAACTCATGCGATAAAGTTCCAATAACAGTAAAAGCAATAAATCCTAAAGTCAAATAAATGAAAAGATATTTTTTAAAAACAAATGGAATTTCTTTCATGATTTATTTTTTTATTGACAGTTCGAAATCTTTGTAGTTCGCTAGTCAGTTCGAGCGGTCCCGATAGCTATCGGGAGAGAACAGGTTCTTACAAGCACGATGCTAAAAATAGCAATGTCTCGCTTCTCGCTTCTCGCTTCTCGACTCCGCTCGAAGTGACAACTTTTTTAAGTAACAATCACATCACTTTCATCCAGCAACTTTTCGTTTCTAAATCGCAATACTAATTGTGCAACAGTTACCACATCTTTTTGGCAATAAGTTTTGATACGTTCCAAATCTTTTTCTTTCCAATACAC
>Ga0194037_1002641_pt1 | contig 11636 bp, 7 predicted proteins | sample JunL306m_MetaG_FD_148653 | JGI IMG/M metagenome (GOLD analysis project Ga0194037, IMG submission 148653) | Anoxic zone freshwater microbial communities from boreal shield lake in IISD Experimental Lakes Area, Ontario, Canada - Jun2016-L304-6m | ecosystem: Environmental > Aquatic > Freshwater >...
GTCATGTTAGATCTAACTAAAGATTTGGATTTCGAAGCGGTTGGTGGTTTAACTCTTGGCGCCGATCCAGTTGCAACAGCGATGATGCATGTTGCTGCGCAACGCGGTCGAGTTTTGGATTCATTCGTTGTTCGTAAAGCTGAAAAAGCTCATGGTCTACAACGCAGAATTGAAGGACCAGATGTTAAGGGTCGCCGTGTCTTGGCAGTTGAAGACACTTCAACAACTGGCGGTTCAGTTATGACGGCAGTTGAAGCACTTAAAGAGGCCGGCGCAATAGTTGTGGGAGTTGCTGTAATAGTTGAACGTGGCGCCGCACCTCTAATAAAAGAAAATGGTTTGGAATACTTAGCGGCCTACCAACTAGCAGATTTAGGTTTATAAAACCTTTTTAACTTAAATGTTTGCGAGTACGCCACTCTTTAAATACTTCAAGAGCAAGTGGTAAAATAGTTATAACAGCAATACCCAAAATTATGTAAGTTAAGTATTTACTAATTACATCTGCAAATTGTTTTCCAACTGCGTAGCCACCCCAGATTAAGACTTGAGTCCAAATCAAAGCCCCAACAACATTCCAAAAAGCGAAAGTCTTAAATGGAATACGGATCATTCCAGAGATTGGGTTTACTAGTCCACGAACTACTGGGACAAAGCGCCCAAGCACAATCGCCTTACCGTGACCATATTTACCAACCCACTTTTCTGCAGAATTTAATTTATCCGGCGAAAAGAGTTTAGACTTCGGGCGATTGAAGATTCGAACACCGAAGTGCCAGCCAAGGAAGTGGCCAAGTTGGGATCCGATAATTGCCGCGATCGGTGCCCCGATAGCTAGTTCAATGATTGAGAAGTGATGGGCGCCCGCTGGCACACCAATCCCGGCCGCGAAGAGTCCGCCGCTTATAAGAAGGGTATCGCCAGGTAGCCCAATGATTAGCGGCAGGCTGGTCTCGATAAAAAGGATCCCGAAGGCGATCGCCAGGGCGTAGGTACTGCTGAGTGCACTCGTAATATTTATGAAGCTCATAGGGAGACGAATATACCTATTTATTTGCTTCTCCCCACGGTTCTATGTGTAACCTTTCACCTCTATCGGGGCTTACCGGCCCTGAGTTCAGTTCAACCGACAGCTCAATACAAGAGTGTTCACCGACGCACACCAAATAGGAGATCCTTGTGGCAAATCTGGTCCAAGTAAATGGTTCTAACCTGACGTACGTATATATCGTTCTTGGCATATCGCTAGTGGCCCTGGCCATTGCCTATGCCCTTCGCGCCCAAGTATTGGCAGCCAGCGAAGGAACAGCCAAGATGCAAGAGATTGCCGCCGCCGTTCAAGAAGGCGCCGCAGCATATTTAAATAGACAGTTCAAAACCCTCTCCTACTTTGTGGTGATTGTTTTCTTCTTATTGTTCGCACTTCCAGGACACACAGATATCCGTGTTGGTCGTTCAATATTCTTTCTAATTGGCGCTGCGTTTTCCGCAGGTGTTGGTTACAACGGAATGTGGCTTGCAGTACGTGCAAACGTTCGAGTCGCTGAAGCAGCTCGTCAAAAGTCGGCTGAAAATGCAGTGAAGATTGCTTTCAGAACTGGTGGCGTTGTTGGTATGACAACTGTTGGACTAGGACTTCTTGGTGCATCACTTGTTGTTGCGATTTACCATGAGAACGCCCCATCAGTTCTTGAAGGTTTTGGTTTTGGCGCCGCAATGCTCGCGATGTTTATGCGCGTAGGTGGCGGTATTTTCACAAAGGCAGCAGATGTTGGCGCTGACTTAGTTGGAAAAGTTGAACAAGGTATTCCAGAAGATGACCCACGTAACCCGGCAACAATTGCAGATAACGTCGGCGATAACGTTGGTGACTGCGCCGGTATGGCAGCAGATCTCTTTGAATCATATGCAGTAACTCTTGTTGCCGCACTAATTCTTGGTAAAGCTGGATTTGGTGACGCTGGCTTGATTTATCCATTGATTGTTCCTGCAATTGGAATTCTTACCGCAATCATCGGAATCTTTATTACCCGACTTCGTTCAACAGATAAGTCGGCAATGCAGGCAATTAATCGCTCATTCTTTATGTCTGCGGTTATCTCAGCAGTACTTGTTGCCTTTGCAACTTACACATACTTACCTTCAACACTTAAGCAGATGTCAGGCTTGACTACCGAAGCGGCAAACGCTGGTGTTAATCCACGCTTATTCGCAATCGGTTCGGTACTTATTGGAATCGTTCTTGCAGCTGCAATTCAATTACTTACTGGTTTCTTCACCGAAGTTGGTAAGCGCCCAGTTAACGATGTTGCAGGTTCATCAAAGACTGGTGCCGCAACCGTAATTTTGGCTGGTATTTCTGTTGGTTTTGAATCAGCTGTTTACTCAGCACTTCTTATCGCAGCAGCAGTATTTGGTGCCTTCTTACTGGGAGGTGGCTCAATTGTTCTTTCGCTATTCGCAGTAGCGCTCGCAGGTACTGGTCTCCTTACAACTGTAGGCGTAATTGTTGCGATGGATACCTTCGGACCGATTTCAGATAACGCACAAGGTATCGCTGAAATGTCTGGCGATGTTAAAGGCGAAGGCGCGAAGATTCTTACTTCACTTGATGCAGTTGGTAATACAACAAAGGCAATCACAAAAGGTATTGCAATTGCTACCGCAGTTCTTGCCGCAACAGCTCTCTTTGGTGCATTCACTGATGCAATCAAACTTGCTGTACTAGATGCAGGCAAAACACTTTCTGATCAAGCGGTTGTCGATGTTGCAAACCCTCGCAACTTGGTTGGTTTGATTATCGGAGCAGCAGTTGTATTCATGTTCTCTGGACTTGCAATCAACGCGGTGTCTCGCGCAGCAGGTGCGGTTGTAAATGAAGTTCGTGAACAATTCAGACTGCACCCAGGAATTATGAAGGGTACTGAAAAACCAGAATACGGTCGCGTAGTTGATATTTGTACTCGTGATTCATTGCGTGAACTCGCAACACCAGGATTGCTTGCTGTAATGGCACCAATCGCAGTTGGATTCGGTTTAGGTGTTGGTGCACTGGGTGCATACCTTGCCGGCGCAATTGGTACCGGAACTTTAATGGCAGTATTTCTTGCTAACTCAGGCGGTGCTTGGGATAACGCTAAGAAGATGGTTGAAGATGGACACCACGGCGGTAAGGGATCTGATGCACATCACGCAACAATTGTTGGTGACACTGTAGGAGATCCATTTAAAGATACTGCTGGTCCCGCGATCAACCCACTAATTAAGGTTATGAACTTGGTTGGTTTGCTGATCACTCCGGCAATTGTTGGCTTCTCACTTAATGGCCATCACTTGCTATCTAAATCCGTTGCACTCCTTGCAACGCTTGTGATTGTTGGTGCACTTGTGCGCAACCGTCGCGCATCCACCGCGATCGCATAACCCCAGGCTTATTACTTCCCTAATGGCCCTAAGGTAACTCGGTATGAAACTTGTAATCGTTGAGTCCCCTGCGAAGGCGCGCAAAATTGGCGGCTTCTTGGGGGATGACTACGTTGTTGAAGCTTCGGTCGGGCACATTAGAGATTTGCCGCAACGGGCTGCCGATATTCCGAAGGAATATAAGAAGATTGCCTGGGCCAAAGAGGGCGTAAATATTGAAGAAGATTTCGAACCGCTATATGTAATTAACCCAGATAAAAAAGCGAAGGTAAACGAGCTTAAAGCGCTCATGAAAGATGCCGACGAACTTATTCTGGCAACGGACGAGGACCGCGAAGGTGAAGCAATCGCCTGGCACTTGATTGAAGTCCTGCGCCCAAAAATTCCAATTCGGCGAATGGTTTTTCATGAGATTACAAAAGATGCCATTCAAAAGGCAGCGAATGAAACTCGCGATTTAGATTATCGACTAGTTGATGCTCAAGAAACGAGACGAGTTCTAGACCGGCTATTTGGCTACCGTCTTTCACCGGTGTTGTGGAAGAAAGTTATGCCGCGTATTTCTGCGGGCCGGGTGCAATCTGTCGCGACAAGGTTGATCGTGGAACGCGAACGCGAACGAATGGCATTTATATCTTCAAAATGGTGGGATCTGACCGCAACCTGTGAAGCAGGTTTTAGCGCACGTTTACTTTCACTTGATTGCAAGCGCGTTGCAGCTACAAATGATTTTGATGAGAACGGCGGTTTGAAAGAGAAGAACGCCCAAAACATTTTGCTACTTGATGAAGCCGCTGCAAACGAACTTGTTCAATCCCTGCAGGGCAAGTCATTACTCGTAAAGTCCACGGAAGAATCCCCGCGTACCGAACGACCTAAAGCACCATTTACAACTTCAACAATGCAACAAGATGCCGGGTCCAGACTTGGTTGGGGCGCCCAATTAACAATGCGCGTTGCACAACGTTTATATGAAAATGGTTACATAACTTACATGCGTACCGATTCGGTAACGCTTTCTGCGGCAGCAATTGAATCTGCGCGCAAGAGTGCAAAAAGTTTATATGGCGCCGAATACGTACCAGATGTTCCAAGAGTTTATGAAGGTAAAAGTAAGAATGCGCAAGAAGCACACGAAGCAGTTCGTCCTGCCGGTGATGATTTCAGAACTCCCGGTGAACTCGCACCAGAATTATCACGCGATGAATTTGCGCTTTACGATTTAATTTGGAAACGCACGATTGCTTCGCAAATGGCGGATGCCAAGAAAATGCAGATGCGCGTTGACTTTGATGTCGAAACTAAAGCTGGCGGTGCCGCGATATTTCGCGCAAATGGATCGGTTGTAACCTTTCCTGGCTTCTTAGCTGCATATGAAGAAATTACCGATGAGAAAGACGATACCGAGGACGATTCCAAACGCCTGCCACCAATGGCGGTTGGCGATTCGATCAAAGTAACGAATTACAGTTGTGAAGGCCATGAAACAAAGCCACCAGCTCGCTATACCGAACCAACCCTTGTTAAGAAGTTGGAAGAGCTAGGTATTGGACGTCCCTCAACTTTCGCTTCAATTATGAGCACCATCCAAGATCGAGGTTACGTTTCTAAACGTGGCCGAGCCCTTGTTCCAACATTTTTAGCATTTTCCGTAACCGGACTTCTCGAACAACACTTCGGAAAGCTTGTCGATTACGAATTTACCGCGTCAATGGAAGAAGATTTAGATCGAATTGCAAATGGTGAAGAAGATCGCGTTGCATGGTTAACCAGATTTTTCTTTGGCACTGAAGGTAACCCAGGCCTTGAAGCGCTAGCAGCAGACCTTGGTGCAATTGATGCGCAACAAATTAACACCATGAAAATGGGTGATGACATTGAAATTCGCGTCGGACGATTTGGTGCATATGTTCAACAAGGTTTGGGTGATGCACGAAAGTTTGCAAACATTCCAGAGACCATGGCACCAGATGAACTAACACTTCAAGTTGCAATGGATTTGCTAGCCCAACCATCCGGAGAGCGCGAACTCGGAGTACACCCAACGTCTGGTCTGCCATTGCTTGCAAAGTCTGGCCGATTTGGTCCATATGTAACTGAAGTTTTCCCAGAACCAGAAATGGTTGTAGATAAGAAAACTGGCGAACTCAAGAAACCTCGCAAGAAGAAGGATGCACCTAAACCAAAGACTGCATCTCTACTTTCTACGATGACACTAGATACGATCACAATTGATGATGCACTTAAGTTGATGTCCTTACCGCGCGAACTCGGGGAATATCTAGAAGTACCCGTGACAGTACAAAATGGTCGTTATGGTCCTTACTTGATGCACGGTACTGATTCCAGAACACTAACTTCAGAAGATCAATTATTTGCTATTACTTTGGATGAAGCGATTGAACTTTACAAACAACCAAAGATCAGGCGACGTGGCGTTGCCAAACCGCCACTAAAAGATTTAGGTGTTGATCCAACAACTCAAAAAGCAGTTCTTGTTAAAGATGGCCGTTTTGGAATTTACGTCACGGATGGCGAAACAAACGCCACACTTCGCCGCGGTGACACTTTGGAATTTCTAACACTTGAACGGGGCATGGAGTTGCTCGCAGGTCGCCGAGCTTGGGAAGCCGAAAACGGTGGGGCAACCCGCGTTAAGAAGAGTTCAAAACGTGCGAAGAAGAGCGCGCCATCGCTTACAAAAAATACTGTTAAAGCCACCGGCAGCCCTAAAACGAAGAAAAAAGCAGCGTCCGGTAAGAGCAAGACCGCTGCCACCCCTGGCGTCTAGGCTTAACTCATGTCGCAATCATTGCCATACCCAGGAGCGCCGGCGCAATCCGATACCCGCAGTGTTTTGGCAATCCCAGCATTTCGCAAACTCTGGAAATCAATGGCCTTCTCTTCATTTGGAGATTGGTTAGGTTTATTAGCAACTACCGCAATGGCGCAAGAACTTTCTGGTGGAAATTACAAGAAGGCAAACTTTGCAATTGCGGGTGTCTTCATTGTCCGCTTATTACCTGCCGTTTTTCTAGGACCAGTTGCTGGGGTTATTGCTGATCGCTTCGATCGCAGAAGGCTAATGATTGTCTGCGATATTTTACGTTTTGGTTTATATCTTTCAATTCCACTTGTAGGAAATTACTTCTGGCTTTACACCGCTACCGTACTTGTTGAAGCAGTAACGCTCTTCTGGTCACCGGCAAAGGAAGCCTCGGTACCTAATTTAGTTCCCAAAAATAAGTTGGAATCTGCAAACCAAGTTTCCCTGCTCGCCGCTTACGGAACCGCTCCAGTAGCAGCGGTTGTCTTCTCTTTGTTGGCGTTGTTCTCGGGCGGACTCACAAAACTTATTCCTTCAAAGTTTGCATCCACTGCAGATCTTGGGCTTTACATAGATGCCATTTCATTTTTATATACCGCCTGGGTTGTCTATCAATTAAAAGAGATTCCAAAAGGTGCTTCAAGCAAGGCTGCTGTAAATGAAAATATCGGGCGGTCCTTGCTCGATGGTTTTAAGTTTGTTAGTGGCTCTAAAGTTATTCGTGGTTTAGTTTTTGGAATGCTCGGAGCATTCTTTGCAGCCGGCGCAGTTATTGGCTTGGCCCGAACTTTTGTTGGCGATCTAAATGCTGGTGATGCCGCCTACGGAATATTGTTCGGCGCAGTTTTTGCCGGTCTTGCAATTGGAATTTCTGCTGGTCCTAAAGTTTTTGCGCAATTCTCTCGGCGAAGAATATTTGGTGCCGGACTTACGATCTCATCTTTCTTTTTAGTGATCCTGGCACTCATCTCAAACCTTATTTTGGCACTTGGATTTACTGTGTTGCTTGGGGCATTCGCGGGCGTATCTTGGGTATCTGGCTTCACAATGCTTGGGCTAGAAGTTGAAGATGAAGTTAGAGGGCGCACCTTTGCCTTCGTTCAATCACTAATTCGAATTTCACTAGTAGCTGTTCTTGCCATTGCTCCAGTTATTGCCGCCGCTATTGGTAAACACACCTTTCATTTCCATAAGGTAGAAGTTACTTATAACGGCGCGGCCTTCACTATGTTTGCCGCCGGACTAATTGGTATGGCAGTCGGAATCATTTCTTATCGCCAAATGCGAGATCGGCCAACAGTTTCACTTTGGTCAGATGTTGTAGCGGCTTTTCGCGGTGAACTTGGTGGAATTACCGGAGCAACTCATGCCGGAATATTTATCTCATTCGAAGGTGGCGAAGGTTCGGGTAAATCAACTCAGACCAAACTTCTCAAGACTTATTTGGAATCAATCGGCGAATCAGTCGTCTTAACTCGCGAACCCGGTGGCACACCACTTGGCGATAAACTGCGCGATATTTTATTAGATACCAAGACCGGAAACATTTCCCCGCGTGCTGAAGCGTTAATGTATGCAGCGGATCGAGCCAACCATATTTATTCTTTGATCAGACCAGCGCTAGAGCGTGGTGATGTAGTAATTACCGATCGATATTTAGATTCCTCAATTGCTTATCAAGGTGCCGGAAGAATTTTGCAGCCTGCTGAAGTTGCTCGGATATCCCGATGGGCAACCGAAAATCTAGTTCCAACCCTCACCATTATTTTAGATTTACCTGCCGAAATTGGCCTAGGTAGATTAGTTTCGCAAGATCGCTTAGAAGCCGAACCACTGGCATTTCACGAGCGGGTTCGTCAAGAATTTTTGAACTTAGCTAACGTTGATCCAGAACGATATTTAGTTATTGATGGAACTCAGAATATCGAAGCAATAAATTCTCAAATTGTTGAACGAGTGCGCGAAATATCATTACTTAAAATTAATCAAAGTGATAAAAGTAAGTCTAAGAAATTTAGAAGCTAATGTCAGTTTTTGACTCACTAATCGATCAGGATCACGTAGTAACCGTTTTAACCGAGGCTGTTCGCGCTTCAAAAGAAAAAGATAACGCAACTCAAGAAATGACACATGCTTGGCTTTTCACCGGACCGCCAGGATCTGGTCGAAGTAATACCGCAGTCGCCTTTGCGGCCGCCTTACTTTGTGAAAGCGGTGGCTGCAATAATTGTTTAAATTGTCGAACCGCCATCGCAGGCACTCACGCAGATATTGAACTCATTGAAACAGAAGGTCTATCAATCAAGATAGATGAGATTCGAGAATTAATAACAAGAGCGTCTTGGAGTCCATCGGTGGGCGGCTATCGGGTAGTTGTCATTGAAGATGCCGATCGGCTAACCGAATCAGCCGCTAATGCACTCCTTAAAGCCATTGAAGAGCCTGGACTGCGAACCGTCTGGCTTTTGTGCGCCCCAAGTGCCACCGATGTTCTACCAACAATCCGCTCACGCACAAGAAGCATTGTTCTTCGTACGCCCTCGACAATCGCAGTTGCGAAACTGCTCGAAGGTGAAGACATAAATGCAACCATGGCGAATTTTGCTGCGCGGGCATCACAAGGACATATCGGCCGGGCTCGCCATCTCGCGCTAAATGAAGATGCACGCAACAGGAGAACGGCAATTCTTAAATTGTCTCTTCTAATCACCGATGTCGCCTCCGCGTTTAAGGCAGCACAAGTTTTAGTGGATGCTGCAAAACTAGAGGCAGAAGAAGAATCAGAACGGCGAGATGATACTGAATTAAAGAATTTGAAAGAAGCTTGGGGTCAGCAAGGTTCTAGATTGACGCAAGGCGGTTCCAAAGTTGTCAAGGAATTAGAGAAGGAACAGAAATCACGATCAACTCGCATGGTGCGAGATTTTCTAGATCGCGCGCTTCTCGACATAGCCACCTTGTATCGAGATGTACTGCTAGTTCAATCAAATTCAAATGATTCACTAATCAACATTGATCTCGTTTCGGAAATCCAAACGGTAGCAACTGCCACAAGTCCAGAATCTACTTTGAAGAAACTAGAAGCAATTATGGTGGCCCGAACAAATCTTTCGCATAATGCAGCGCCACTTCTCACCGTAGAGGCGTTAATGGTTCAATTGAAGTGAGAACCAGGCAGAGACTTGCAATTGCGGTTTTCACTTGCTTAGCAGTTCTGCTTTCAGGAACATTTGCAATTCGAAATTACAATACCCATAACTATTCATCCAGTTTTTTTCAAAACCAAAAATTAAAATGGTTACCTTGTAACGATAATTACGAGTGCACTTCATTTAAGGTACCGGTGGATTACGCCCACATCGATAACCAAGTATTTACTCTGCAAGTTATCCGCCACCTGGCAACTGATCAAAAACAACGGCTCGGCTCCCTCCTTGTAAACCCTGGTGGCCCTGGTGGTTCGGCCCTGAACTATGCGTATAACGCCGACAATATTGTTTCAAAAGCAATCTACGATAAATATGACATCGTTGGATTTGATCAGCGTGGTGTGAATCAGTCTGATCCGATCCGTTGTCTGGACGACAAGGCTGAAGATAAATTCCTATCAAGTGATGGCAAGGCAAAGAACGCAGAAGAAATGCGGGCCCTTGACGCACAAGCTGTAAATTTTGCGAATAAATGTTTCCTTGCCGCTGGGGTGCGATTGGGCCATGTGAGCACACTTGAAGGCGCTCGGGATATGGATTTACTTCGTCAACTTCTTCATGAGCAGAAGTTAAATTATCTTGGCAAGAGTTACGGAACTTACCTAGGAACGCTTTATGCAAAACTTTTTCCGGAAAATGTTGGGCGAATGATTTTGGATGGCGCGGTTGACCCAAATGTTTCAATAAGAGATCAAAACTTAGTTCAGGCAGTTGGATTCGATACGGCGCTAAATGATTATCTAAAGTCACAAAACCAATACAAATTAGCTGACGTAACAAGACTAATTGAGGCTGCAGGAAGAAATCCGTTAAAAGATTCTGGCAATCGCCCTCTGACACAAGCACTACTTATTACAGCGCTTGCCGAATCCCTATACAACAATTTAACTGGGTGGCCAAAATTAACCAAAGCGCTCACTCAAGCGAAAATGCAAGGCAAACCGGATTTATTATTAGAAATCGCTGATACTTACAATGGACGAAATCCAGATGGAACTTTTCGAGATAATCAAAATGACATTAGCATCATGATTACCTGTGCGGATTGGATTGAAAAGCGTTCGACTTCAGAGATCCAGGCAGATGCAATAAATTTCGCTAAAGCGGCGCCAACCTTCGGGCCCTTTTTGGCATATTCCGGTTTAACTTGTCACCATTGGAAATCAATACCAGAAGTCCCAGCTGGCAAAATTTCGATAAATACCAAATCAACAATTGTTGTAATTGGAATTACCAAAGATCCGGCAACGCCATATGTTTGGGCCAAGGGTCTTACCCAGGCACTCACAAACTCGATTCTGCTGACATATGACGGCGAGGGACATACTGGTCACAATCGTGGCAACTCTTGTATCGATAGCCAGGTCGATAGCTATTTTCTAACGGGAAAACTGCCACCCAAGGGGCTGATCTGCGGGGCAAGTGGTAATTAGTACCTCTGCAGATACGGCATTATTTCCCTATGCGCTTAGACCATGTCTCATATGTAACGTCTCATGATCAACTCTCCGACACAGTTCAACGACTCGGTGCCAGACTTTCCGGAACTTTTGTAGACGGTGGAATTCATCCTCGCTTTGGTACTCGTAACTTTACGATGCCACTTAAGAACGGTCACTATTTAGAAGTTGTTTGTCCCCTTGATCATCCAGCAGCAGACTCTTCGCCATTTGGTAAAGCCGTTTCCAAGAAAGCAAATGAAGGTGGCGGTTGGTTAACTTGGGTTTTCTCAACAGCAGATGTTGCACCAATCGAAGAAAAATTTGGTCGTAAGGCTGTCGAAGGTCACCGACTACGTCCAGATGGAACAGATTTAAAATGGAAGCAAATTGGCGTAATTGAAATTTCAGAATCACCAGAATTACCATTCTTTATTCAATGGTTAACTTCAGATCACCCTTCAACTGATTCTGGCGCTGCATCTTCAATTAAAAAGATTGAAATTGCATCAGCAGCGCAACTCGATGAATCTTGGTTCAAGGCAGAAATATTTAACGGCCTTGGCGAAGTTGAAGTTTCTTGGGCTGATATCTCGGCCAACGATGGCGAAAATGGAATTGTTGCGGTAGAACTTGAAACACCTTCTGGAGTTGTTCGTATCGACTAGAACCAACCAGTAATTGTTTATTTTTATGAGTGCTAGCACCGTGCCTACGGAATTTTGCTAAATCTCTAAG
>Ga0194037_1002642_pt1 | contig 11635 bp, 11 predicted proteins | sample JunL306m_MetaG_FD_148653 | JGI IMG/M metagenome (GOLD analysis project Ga0194037, IMG submission 148653) | Anoxic zone freshwater microbial communities from boreal shield lake in IISD Experimental Lakes Area, Ontario, Canada - Jun2016-L304-6m | ecosystem: Environmental > Aquatic > Freshwater >...
TTTGCAGACAGCACGCGAGCTGAATAATGTTATTGGAAAAGTTTTCAGCGAGAAGCAGGTTTTCCGTATCGATCATTATCTCGGAAAAGAGACGGTACAGAACATCATGGTTTTCCGTTTTTCCAATGGAATATTTGAGCCGTTGTGGAACCGCAACAACATCGCCAATGTAACCATTACCATTGCCGAAGATTTCGGTATCCGTGACCGTGGCGCCTTTTATGAAGAGGCGGGTCTGCTTCGTGATATCATACAGAACCATGCTCTTCAGCTTCTTGCCGCAGTTGCCATGGAGCCACCGGTTGACTTCTCTGCTGATGCGGTACGTGATGAAAAAGCCAAGGTGCTTCGCTCTATCCGTCCGTTTAATCCTTACAATGTGGAGCAATCCGTTGTGCTTGGACAGTACGAAGGGTATCGTTCTGAAAAAAATGTGGCTCCGGAATCAACCGTTGAAACCTTTGCCGCGGTAAAGTTTTTTGTTGATAACTGGCGTTGGAAGGATGTGCCCTTTTTTGTAAAGGCAGGCAAGAATCTTGACGAAACAGCAACCGAGATCGTTATTACCTTCAAATGTCCGCCTCAGAACTATTTCGGTCCTGCCGAAAGCTGCAGCTATACGGCCAACCAGGTTATCATGCGCATTCAGCCGGAAGAGACCATTGCCATAAAGTTCGGTGCAAAGCGTCCCGGTGAAGCGGTGATTACCGATCCCGTTTATATGAAATTTGACTACAAAACCTCATTCACAGAGGTGGGGTTGACTCCCTATCACCGATTGCTACTTGATGCCATGGCAGGAGAGCAGATGAATTTTATCCGTCAGGACAGTGTCGAATATTCATGGTCGATAGTTGATTCCATCAGAGATGCGGTTGGATCTCAACCGCCGGAATCGTACCCGGTTCATTCCCGTGGGCCGGAGTCGGTGGAGAGGATCTACTCGTCGTAAACCAGAAAATCCTTCCGTTTTGCGGTTTTACAAGACTTGCCGGGACATTCTTCTCTTGTTTGAGAAATATTTTTTCAGCCAGCTTGCTCTTTGAGCTGCCGGTTGTAAAAAAGAGCACGTTCCGGGCATTGTTGATGAGCGGCAGAGTCATGGTCAGCCGCGTTACCGGTGGATTTGCTTGAGGTGCGTTGACTGCAACCACCCATCGCTTTATTTCCTGAATTGAATCGACATTATCGGCAAAGAGTGAGGCGGTATGGCCATCTTCGCCGAGGCCGAGCACGACAAGATCAAACACTGGAAAATCCTGGCTCTCCATAGGGTTTGCTGAAGAGAAAAACCTCCGGATGGCAGCTTCATACTCTCTTGCGGCAAGTTCCGGGTCAGCATGTTCCGCAGCCATTCTGAAAAGATGATCTTCAGGAATAGATGATTTCAGGAACAGTGACTCTGTTATCATCCGGAAATTGCTGTCAGGATGGCCGATCGGGACGCACCGTTCATCACCCATGAAAAGCCATGTGTTTTGGGGAAGCGGGTGAAGTGTCGGCTTGCTGCCGGAGCTGTTCTCGGGAACAGGAAGTGCATAATGCTCCAGTGCTGCGGTTGAAACCCCTTGTGCAAGTTGTGCGTAAAGAAGCCGGGGAGAGTTTCCACCGGCGAGTACCAGTGAAAACCGTTTGTGATCAGCAACGGCACGATACGCCTCAGCAATGATGAGTGCCGCAGCGTGCATCGTTATCTCAGCTTCATTTCCACTATAGAGGAAGTTTTGTGCAAAAGTATTCATTTTTGATATTCAATATTTTTCATGCAGGGCCTTGTTCTATAACTGCAATTGCTTCTTCCTGCAATAAAACCCCGAGGTTCAGCAGAAAGGTTCCTTTGGTGTTAGAGTTCTTGGCTTCCATGGAGTCATTGCGTAACTTTAACCGATATTTTACGATGCATGTTTTTTTGCGTTGGAATTGATTTTTTCGGGATTCTTGCCGTGTTCAAATAATTTTAACAAATGGTAACGGAGATGGCAGCCTTTGATTTTGGGGTAAAAGTCGATCCTGATTTGTTTGACAAGCAGCTTCATACAACCTGCTCTGTCAATGTGCAGGACTATATCATGCAGGGATGGGAGATGTTCAGGGAGAATATCGGTGAATTTACAGGGTTTACGCTTATTATTTTTGCTGTTTCGGCAGTATGCTCTGTTTTTTATTCAGCGAGCCCTCTTGTTTTTTCAGCAATTGGCGCGGCACTCTCAGCCGGATATACTATTGCGGCATTCCGTTTGTCAAGTGGGCAGCCGATCCTCTTCAATGATTTTTTCAGAGGATTCAATTACTTTCTGCCTCTTTTTCTTGCCGCTCTTGCAACCAGTATTCTTGTAACCATTGGCTTTGTCCTGCTCCTTGTTCCGGGTATTTACCTTGCTGTCGGCTATATGTTTACTAACTTCCTTGTCATTGATTACCGTATGGAGTTCTGGCAGGCCATGGAGATGAGTCGTAAAATCATTGCCAGGAACTGGTTTGCTTTTTTTGGTTTTGCCCTTGTTCTTCTTGTTCTTAACCTGCTCGGGGCGCTTGCCCTTGGTGTCGGTTTGCTGGTCACTCTTCCAGTGACCTCTTGCGCAGCAGCAATTGCCTACAAGGAGATTGTAGGGCTCTACTCTTCGGAGTGGTAATCATTTATAGAAAATTGAGTTACGTAACCAGAAAATCAGGATTTTTTATGAAAAAGAAGCTGCTTTTTGTCACGATTTGTTGTTTCGTAGTGATGTTGGGTCTCTCTGTTGCCGGATATGCTGAAGAGAGTCAGGTCGTGGTATCAGCTTCGGGAAAGGTTTCGGTAAAGCCTGACATGGCCGAGTTCGGAATAGTGGTAAAATCGGATGCAAAAACGGCAGAGAAGGCTGCCGCCGAAACCGCCGAGAAGTACCGTACAGTGCAGGATGCATTGAGAAGTGCAGGCATTTCTCTTGAGGATGCTCCAACGTCAAGTTATACGGTTTCTCCCCGTTGGGAGTGGGATCAGTCTCAGGGGAAGAGTCTTCTGAAGGGTTACAGTGCACGTCACACGATCATGGTCAAGGTGCGCTCTCTCGGAAAAACAGGGAAGGCCATTGATGCTGTTGTACAGGCCGGGGCTGATGAGGTGCAGAGTATCAGCTTTTCATCAAGCAATTACGAAATGCTCCGTCAACAGGCACTTGCTGCTGCGGTCGTCAATGCCCGCAGGGATGCCGTTATCATGGCCCAGGCTGCAGGTGGACGTCTTGGTCAGTTGATTGAGGCGAGTGTCAGTCAGCCAGTATATGGCGACCGCCCCTCCATGGAGGCAATGTCATTGAAGGCGGCTCCCATGCAGGCACCGACTGAAATAGCCCCTTCTGAGCAGGACATAGTCGTTACGGTTCATTCCCGCTGGCGTTTTATGGGTGCCGCAATTGTAAAGTAATTTAAGTGCGACTTCTCGACGTATCTGTTCTTTCTGTCACTTCTGTAAGTTCACCAGAAGACTTACCGGTTTGAGCATGCTGAAAAATAACTTATCTTTTTGCACTTCATCGTGCGGTTGGCACATCCATGTCAGGACGGCGCTTGTTTAACGACAGTACAGCTTATAGTTATGATTCGATTGATTTCCATTCTTTTTATGGCTCTCATGATGGCGTTTCCCGAGCAGGGGCGCTCAATGACTGTTGATATCCCTTTCTTCAGAACAAACGTTTCCGTACTCACTCAATTTCCTGATCTCAGCAACAGGATAAATCCCGGGGTGCTCAGGATGGCACTCAACGGATATTATACCCTCAAAGAGAAGGGCATGGTCAGCCGTGACGGCATTTTGACAGTTATCGATTTTAACCGACCATCGGTAGATGAACGTCTTTTTGTTATCGATATTAACCGGGGTCGATTACTTTATTCAGGGCTTGTTGCTCACGGCAGAGGCAGTGGTGATAATTATGCCCAGAGTTTTTCCAATGCACCCGGTTCTCATCAGAGCAGTCTCGGCTTTTATACAACAGGAAATACCTATGACGGCAAGCACGGTTATTCTCTCAGGCTGCTGGGTCTGGAACGGGGAATTAATGATAAAGCCGAATCAAGAAGCATTGTTATCCATGGTGCTGATTATGTTTCCTACGATTTTATCAAAAAGCATGGGCGACTTGGCAGAAGTGAGGGGTGCCCTGCACTCTCTTTTGAAAGTTTTCAGCAGGTTATAAACCTGATCAAAGGGGGAAGCTGCCTGTTTATCTATCATGGCGGCAAGGATTACGTAAGCAGTTCCACACTTTTCAAGTCTGATATTACCCGGCGGCAGGCCGTTTCTGAGCATGTTTCATAACGCACATTGCCCGTATGATCGGTATTCTTCTTTTCTGGCTTGCATTCTCTCCTGTTCAGCTTATTCCGGTAAAGCCCTCAGCTTATCGGCAGGAGCCGCTTCAGACCAGTATAAAGCATCTCCCCGGTCTGCAAAAGAGCATGGTGAACAATGCAACAGCGGAAAAGATCCGTGCTCATTTTGAGCGATTATCCCTGCAAAAAAGCTCAAAGAACCGTTTGGCACATCTTTATGCTGCCAGGGGCTTTCAGCCTTTATGGACAAAGAGGACGATGGTTGCCGAACTGATTAAAGCGGTTGAAGAATCGATTGATGACGGCCTTGATCCCTCAGATTATCATCTCAGTGAAATCAGGGAGTTTTACAACAAACCACCGACAACTCCTGAAGAAGAGGCAAACTGCGATCTTCTCCTGAGCGATGCGTTTCTTGATTTAGCTGGTCATCTCCGTTATGGAAAGGTTCACCCTGAAAGCCTTGACAAAAATTGGAACATCACTGATCTCCGAAGCAGAAAGCCTCTTGAGGAGCGGCTTCAATATGCCATTGATTCAGAACAAATCGCCGTTGTTTTGAAAGAACTTCACCCGCACCACCCCAAATACGAGGAGCTCAGAAAATGGCTTGCCAGGTATCGTGTCATTGCCCGTGAAGGCGGATGGCCGGTTGTGGCGGACGGGCAGAAACTTCAGGAGGGTGAAAGGGATCGTCGCATTCCAATGTTGCGCAAACGACTCAATGTTTCGGTTGACAATAAAGTGATAGGTCATGATACTTCAACGGTCTATAACAGAGAGATGGTTGATGCTGTCAAGCGGTTTCAGAAACAGAACGGTATCGATGCTGATGGAGTGGTTGGCGCCGCCACTCTTCATGTCATGAATATTCCTGTAGAGCGTCGAATCGAACAGATTCGCCTCAACCTCGAAAGATCCCGATGGTTTTTCAGTGATGTTGAACCGACCAGTGTCGTGGTGAACATTCCCGATTTTACTCTGGAATATGTCGAAAACGGCCACTATCGCTGGGAAACACGGGTTATTGTTGGGCAGCCTTCCCGTAAAACTCCTGTTTTCAGAGCGAATATGCAGTATATTGTTCTTAATCCCCAGTGGGTCATTCCTCCAACCATACTGGCCAAAGATGCACTTCCTGCTCTCCGTAAAAGCGGATCCTGGCTCAACAAAAAAAAGCTGAAAGTTATTGACAGGAACGGTCATGTTGTTCAACCGGCATCTGTCAACTGGTCACAGTATTCGGCAGCGGACTTTCCCTTCCGCCTGCAGCAGAGTGCCGGAGACCATGGCGCACTGGGGAGGATAAAGTTTCTGTTGCCGAACAGGTATATTGTGTACCTGCATGACACGCCGAACAAAGAGCTGTTTGAAAAAAGCAGAAGAACGTTCAGCTCAGGCTGTATCAGGGTGGAAAACCCTGTAGATCTTGCTGAACTGGTGTTGCAGGACAAGGGGCGCTGGAGCCGATCACAGATTTTGGGAGTTATCAATACCGGAAAAACAAGAACGGTTGCTCTTCAGAAACAGATTCCTGTTTTTATTCTTTATCTGACAGTCGTGGCTAAAGGTGAGGAACTCCTGTTTCTGGATGATGTTTATAATCTTGATGACAACGTATTGAAAGCACTGAAGAAACCTGTTCATTAATACAATTCCTAAAAAGGAAAGCTTCGGCTTGTAAAACTATGGCATTTTCTGTAAAAATCAACGTTCAAAGGGAGTTTGAGACGTCCTGTTCTCCCGAAAAGGTTTTCGAGCTTCTTGCCGATGTGAAACGTTCGGCCTCTCATTTTCCGAAAGTAGATCAGCTTGTCGATCTGGGCGACAACACTTTTCGCTGGGAGATGGAGAAAATTGGTATTGGCAGCTACACCCTGCAACAGACAATCTATGCTTGTCACTATGCCTCTGATCCTGCAGCACAGACGGTTACCTGGACGCCTGTTTCCGGCGTTGGCAACGCCATTGTCGACGGAGGGTGGACTATTGCACCCAAAGAGGGTGGCGCCAGGGTGTCCATCAAAACCAAAGGCGACCTGACAGTCGATTTCCCATCATTTCTCCAGTTCATCATCTCTCCCCTTGTTGAGATGGAGTTTACCGGTATGATAGAGAACTACCTCGCAAACCTGCAAGAAAATTTAAAAGAAGGGTGATGTCGTTGGCTGAGTGTATTGCGGTAATTCAGAAAGTGCCGAGCAGATTTTAAAAGCGGCATGAAATCGGGAAGCATTTTGGAAAAATAAAAAAGCACCCTATGCCAGGAGCATAAGGTGCTTGTCAAATAAATGATGCCATCCCTTACTTTTTGGGAGCAAGAGCTGATGTGATATTCTGTAAAATCTGGCAGCAATTGGTGAAAAGGTTGCCAACAAGATCTGAAGATGATTTAACAAGAGGCTCCACAAGCTGTCCTGCTGTTTTGATTCCGATGCTCACCAGGTCAACCTGCTGCTGGGCAAGTGTCCCCAGGGTCTGCAGAAGATTGTTGAAGGCAACGGAAAAATCATTGATTGCATCGTTTGACATGGCTGTTATTGTTTAGGATTAGAATGATACGTTAGTGAAAATAGATTCCAGTTGGGAAAACCTGCTTTAATTTGATAACAAACAAGTTACAAGATTTTATGCATAGTGTTGTCAAATAATTGTGAAATTTCTTTCATCCTTGATTTTTCTTCAGTGATAACATTATCAGGATATTGACTGATTGTTTCCGTATGATGAGAATTAATAGATACTTCGAAAGTATTGCTTAAATTAGGATTAAAGTATAGAAAGAGAAAAAAAAATTATAGCGATTGGTTGCCTTACTTCAAGAAATAGCAGCCAGCACAAATGTAAACCAAAAAGGAGATTCACTATGGCAAGGTTAATTGTAACCGCATTCTCCGAAGACACCATTGCCGCTCCTGGGAACCGTCAACCGAACTATATCATTGTTTCGGTGACAGATGTTAATGGATTGCCAGTTGAAGGGCTAAGAGTGGCCAACTTCAAGACAAACCCGATGATTGTGGGACCAGGTGGATCGCTGGTCAATATTACAGGTGTGGCGGCAGGAATTTTGCCTGGTTTCTATAACATCAATGTTGTGCCTATCGGAACAGAGACATGGAAACAAGGTGTTTATGTTTTTGCGGTTGCCGTCGAGCATGGAGTGGATAAAGGACAGACGCTGGCAACCGTGCTTATGGATTAGTGCTCGCTGTCGAGTTTACCAGTACCATCGATGACTTGCCGGGAAGGGAAGAATCCGGTCAAAAAATAACTGAAACAACTCAATATGAATGTTCTTCCCGAGTCAGCCTTGCTTGATGAGGTGCTGGTGACTTACCGGCAAGTATTAACAATTGATTATAACGCTTACAGGAATCACTGCATGCGTGTTTTGAACTTTTGCCTTGCTCTTGCCGGAGATATCACTGATGCAGAGGAAAAAATTTCAATTGCCGCTCTCTTTCATGATCTGGGGATATGGACAGATAGCACCTTTGACTACATTCTCCCTTCTCAACAGCTTGCCCTGGATTACCTTGAAAAGAGTGGTCGGGCAGAATGGTGCGATGAAATTAATGCAATGATCGGCGAGCATCACAAGATTACCCGGTATCGGGCTGATGCTTCATCTCTGGTGGAACCATTCAGAAAAGCGGACTGGATAGATGTGTCCGGCGGGCTGCTTCGGTTCCGTTTACCGGATGATTTTGTTACGGATGTCCTTGAGGCCTTTCCAAACGCCGGATTTCATAAAAAACTTGTCACGCTCTCTGTTGACCGGCTGAAAACTCATCCTTTCAGTCCCTTACCCATGATGAAATTTTAAAAATAATGGAGTTGAAGGGGTTATGAGAAGGCTGAATAATTTTAGTAAACGGAAAAAATCATAACTTACAAGTCAATAAAACTTCCTGACAATCAGGTTGGATGGCTCACGTGATAATGTGAAATTGTTTCAAAAACCTAAACAATGGTAAAAATGAAAATACTCAAGCCCTCTATAAGAACTTTTGTCATCCCGGGGATGCTCTTTCTCGGCGCTTGTTGCTGTAGCAAGAATGTTGTTGTCGCACCGCAGCCAGTACCAGTTCCCGCACCAGCGCCAGCGCCAGCGCCGGTACCGGCACCCGTTCCTGTTCCAGTGAAGCCTCAGCCACCATTACCACCACCAGCTCCGGTTGTTGTGCCTCCCCTCGCGGACATATTTTATGATTTTGACAAGTCAGACATCCGGAGTGATGCTGCCGCTCAGTTAAAGACTGATGCAGAGTGGATGAAGGCAAATCCGACAAAGAATATTATTCTTGAAGCTCATAGCGATGCCAAAGGATCAAGTGAGTACAATATTGCTCTTGGTCAACGTCGTGCTACCTCTGCAAAGAATTATCTCGTTAAACTTGGTATTAATCCAGCCCGCCTGAAAGCTGTCAGCTATGGCAAAGACAAACCAGTAGTGCCAGGTACCTCCGATGAGGTCAGGGCTCAAAACAGAAGGGTTCGGTTTGTCGTGGAATGACCGGGATCAAATTATGATTAAGGTATCCTGCCGGTAGAGGTAACCCCTCGACGACCAGTTCATCGAGGGGTATTTACTGAAGGCAAAACGTCAGTCTCTCTTATTCAGGGTTGTAATTCAAAACAGGCGTCAGCCACTTTTCTGCATCTTTCAAGCTCATCCCTTTTCGCTCAGCGTAATCCTCAACCTGCTCTTTTCCGATTTTTCCAAGCACAAAATACCGCGCTTCAGGGTGTGCGATGTAGAGGCCGCTGACTGAGGCAGCCGGGCTCATGGCAAAAGAGCCCGTGAGCGTGATGCCTGTATTTGTTTCAGCGTTTAACAATGTAAAGAGTTCCGCTTTTTCGGTGTGATCCGGGGTTGCGGGGTAGCCTGGTGCCGGACGGATGCCTTGATACTTTTCTGCAAGCAGCTCATCGATACGGAGCGACTGGTGCTTAAGCTCAGGATGGCAGGCACACTTTTTCTCACTCTTCTCAGTCACTTCATAACCCCAGAATTCCCGACGCACACGCTCGTGCAGCATTTCAGCAAAGGCTTCTGCAAGGCGGTCGGCAAGAGCCTGCATCATGATGCGGTGATAGTCATCCTGCTCGTCACTGAACTGTTTGAGCACCTTTTCAATGCCAAGACCGGCGGTGACGGCAAATCCGCCGATGTAATCCTGAACTCCCGATTCGGCAGAAGCAACAAAGTCAGCCAATGCAAGGTTGGGTTCACCCGTACCTTTTTCCTGCTGCTGCCGGAGAGTGTGGAGAGTCATAAGCACCTCAGAACGGCTTTCGTCAGAATAAACCTCAATATCATCTCTCTTGCTGTTGGCCGGGAAGAGTCCTGCAACACCTTTCAGGCCAAGCAGTTGCTCTTGTTCAATCCGGTCGAGCAGCTTGCAGGCATCGTCAAAGAGTTTTTTTGCCTCACTTCCGTACTTCGCATCGTCGAGAATCTTCGGGTAGCCTCCATGCAGCTCCCATGCCATGAAAAATGGCGTCCAGTCGATGTAGGGGCGCAGCTCTCCGACGGTCACATTATCCAGCAGGGTTATGCCGGGCTTCAGTGGTTTGTAGGCCACCGGTTGAAATGAAGCGCGGTTCTTGCGCGCCTCAGCCAGTGAAAGGTATTTTTTTGAAGCGCTGTTCGAGGAGTGGGCCTCTCTCAGTCCAGCCTGCTCCTTGTTGAGAGCTTCGATATACGACGGACTGAGGGCCGGATTGAGAAGGCTGCTGACCACCGGAACGCTTCGGGATGCGTCGAGTACCTGAACGACCGGGCCAGAATAGACCGGTGCAATTTTGACGGCAGTGTGCATTCGTGATGTGGTGGCTCCTCCGATGAGCAGGGGTATCTTCATGCCAAGCCGTTCCATTTCGCTGGCGACATGCACCATCTCGTCAAGCGACGGGGTGATGAGGCCGCTGAGACCAAGGAGATCAGCCTTTTCGCGTTCGACCGCCTCAAGAATTTTTTCACAGGACATCATAACGCCGATATCAACAACATCATAGTTATTGCAGGCAAGTACAACGGCGACTATATTTTTGCCAATGTCGTGCACGTCGCCCTTGACTGTTGCCAGAAGGACCTTTGCGGCTGCGCGGGTATCCTTGTTCTTCGCCTTCTCTGCGGCGATGTAGGGCAGAAGGCAGGCGACTGAACGCTTCATGACGCGGGCGCTTTTCACCACCTGCGGCAGAAACATCTTGCCCACAGCAAAGAGGTCGCCGATGGCGTTCATGCCATCCATCAGTGGGCCTTCAATCACCTGGAGCGGACTCGGGTAGAGCTGTCGGGCCTCTTCGGTATCCTCTTCGATAAATTCGACAATCCCTTTAATCAGTGCATGACGCAGCCGCTCTTCAACCGGTGCGCTCCGCCACTCAGCCGCTTTGGCTTCAATCTTTTCTCCGCCGGTGGCGATGGTCTCGGCAAAGTTGACCAGCCGTTCTGTAGCGTCCGGGCGACGGTTGAGCAGCACGTCCTCAACCCGCACCAGCAGCTCCGGTTCTATATCCTGATAGATGGCGAGCTGTCCGGCATTGACGATGCCCATGTCGAGCCCCGCACGGATGGCGTAGTAGAGGAAAGCGGCGTGCATGGATTCCCGTACTGTTTCGTTGCCACGGAAAGAGAAAGAGACGTTGCTGATACCGCCGGAGACCTTGGCATACGGCAGGTTTTGTTTGATCCAGCGGACGGACTCAATGAAATCGAGTGCATAGTTATTGTGCTCTTCGATGCCGGTGGCAACAGTCAATACATTGGGATCAAAAATAATATCTTCGGGAGGGAAGCCAACCTCCCGGGTGAGAATATCGTAGGCGCGTTTACAGATTTCAATGCGGCGCTCGAAGTTGTCAGCCTGTCCCTGTTCGTCAAAAGCCATCACAACAGTGGCTGCGCCGTATTGTAAAACCTTGCGGGCTCTCTCTTTGAAAAGCTCCTCTCCCTCCTTGAGGCTGATCGAGTTGACAATGCTTTTGCCCTGCACGCATTGAAGACCGCTCTCAATAACCGACCATTTCGAACTGTCGATCATCACCGGCACGCGGGAGATCTCCGGTTCGGAGGCAATCAGGTTGAGAAACTCCTTCATCACCTTTTCGGAGTCGAGCATCCCCTCATCGACATTGACATCAATCACCTGTGCACCGCTCTCTACCTGCTGGCGGGCAATGGAGAGCGCCTCGTCGTAATTGCCCTCCTTGATGAGACGGGCAAATTTTTTCGATCCGGTGACGTTGGTGCGCTCACCGATGTTGATGAAGCCCGTTGTCTGGTTGACGAAGAGTGGTTCAAGAC
>Ga0194037_1002643_pt1 | contig 11634 bp, 12 predicted proteins | sample JunL306m_MetaG_FD_148653 | JGI IMG/M metagenome (GOLD analysis project Ga0194037, IMG submission 148653) | Anoxic zone freshwater microbial communities from boreal shield lake in IISD Experimental Lakes Area, Ontario, Canada - Jun2016-L304-6m | ecosystem: Environmental > Aquatic > Freshwater >...
AACTGAGTTCTGAACATCGTCGGAGCGAACGCTTACGTCACCAACCAGCCGACCTGCCCCACCGACAAGACGACGACCTACACTTATACGGGCGACGGGAATTATCCTGCGCTGGGAAACCTCTATGCCACCTGCGTGCAAACCGCTGAAAAGACCAATCACGTCTTCACCTCACCAGTGACCGATTGGTGAAATCTGGGCAGGCACCCCTGATAGACGGAAGTACCTATCCATCCTCGCGGTCCGCTCCTTCCGAGCGGGCGGGCCGCGAGGAACACCCGGAGATCCAGGTGTCACCCATTGGTGAGATATCAGCAAAAACTCCTTATCAGCCGGAGAGTCTAACATTCCATGCACCTACCCAGCCATTCGGTAGGGCAGCTCTCTCACCAGAGATTCATTTCGAGCCTCAGCCAGCCTCCCTCCTAATCGATTCCGTGGTCACCTTCCAACATCCCGCATCTCTCAATAGCTTGGAACGTTACCAGCAAGCGCACTGGATGCTAGTAAACAGCTCCCGGGCAACCAATCCGGCATGGTACCACGCGGCCCTCGATCTGGATTTGCAACTGCATATCAGGATCGACGGTCTGTGCGTATCGAGCTTTCTTTACGTGCGGCACAAAGAGCAATGGCTAAACGGCCCGGCCATCACTGAATCTGATCTAACAGACATCACGAAGTTAGAGGCTTGTGTGGCGGCGGTGCTCACACATGTCCGTACCTTCAAAGCATCTTCACTTGGCGTCATACTTCACTTGGCCGATGAATTCACCACCGCCGAACTCAAACCCGCTCTGGACAACCCGGCAGCCCTCCCAGACTTGCGCATGGCCGCCGTTCAAAATCCTGCCAGCATTCTCGACGATTCCTCGATCCCGCCCGGGCAAAATTCATGGAGAGTGCTCCCCTATCCCGCCCAAGGCAGTGGCGTGATCGGCACCACCATCACCATCACCCGCAAATACGCCCCGTTCCTCCAGGCATTGCGCCAAGCAGGCGAATCTAGCAACTTTCCGGTCGCCACCCATGCACTCAGTGCCCCGCTCATCGCGATCATGGGCCTGGCCCAATGTGCCCCATTCGCGCCGGGAAGATCCGCAGTGGCCATCCTACAATACCCGTGGTTCAGTGTATTGGCCATTTTCAACGAGCACGCGGATTTACTGCTCCTCAGAACACTCCAGCACCGCCATCTGAGGCAAGCTCCAAATTTGCGCCAAGCCCTGACCACCACCTATGCTTCGTTGGAACTCAAAGACCCGGATCTCTTCATCTTGCCCCTTGGTCTCAGTCTCGATCCCGGCCTGCATCGCAATCTCTGCGGTGCATTCCCCCAATGCCGGGTCGCCATCGTCACTTCCCCAACCCCGGAGGTCATCCCTAACTGGTGCCTCGAACCGCTGATAGCCGCCATCCAACCGAACAATAATGAACTGACTAACAGCCTGACATTCAGGACCTTTCGCAGTGAAAAATGGGCACTTCAGGATTTCTTACCACCTACCAGAGAGGTCGTTGAAGTACACCCGACCCGTGTGGAAATGCAACTTCTCCGCGGCCTCAGACTGGCCCGGATGGCCTTCTGCGTGCTCACCCTAACGATGCTGGCGTGGTTTGCGCTCGGGATCGTGAACATCATTCGCAGTGATGCGTGGGCCTTTGATCCGAACCAAGCAGGCGTCATCAAGAATCGGCTCAGCAATCTCACCCGCGAACGCCAAAAGAGCGAGCATTGGGACAATCTTCTGGCCGACCGTTCCAAAGCCTGGACCTCCATGGAACTTCTCAGCCGCCTGTTCCCTGAGCACTGCGGTGTCCTGTTGAAGAGTTTTGCCCACACCGTGCGGCCCGAATCGCCACCCACTCAAACCAAAATTGGCTTTGTCAAGGAGTGGAGAATCACCGGACTTGCCCACGATGAGGCGGTGGATCACCTCAATACCCTCAATACACAAGAAGGCATTGCGGCCCAGTTCAGTGAAGTCGCCCGTGTCACCAGCAATTCTGCCTACAGTCCAACCGCCCGCACCCGCAGTCTGGCAATCAACGTCCGCACCCAGGAGAACAGCAGCTTCAAGCCACTGCCCGCCGAGGAGACCATCGATACCGATGAGTCCACCTATCCGTTTATCTTTGACCTGACCATCACCCAACGATTTGAAGGCACAGATCCCCTTGCCATCAACATCGACAAAGCTCCTTGATCCATGAATCTCTACCGCCAGTCCATCACGCTTTTCGGCTTAATCCTGCCGACTCTCGCCTGCGTCCTTCTCGTCGCACTCTGTTTCACTCTCAAGTCCAAAATGCTCGACTCTCTCAATAACAAACAATCACTCTTCGAGTCCTTCGAAACCAATCGCATCAAAGCCCATGAAATCGAGACCAAACTCACCCTCCAACGCCCGCAAATATCACACTGGACGGCCCTGCTGGCCGACGAATCCTCTAGCGCGGTCAACTCTCATCTGCGTGCCATCGCCGATGCTCTGCCGCAAAAGGAATTTCAAAAAACCGCCTTCGAACGCAATGCCACCAAGGGCGGCCTCGGTTCTGCCGTCGCCCAACCCTCATCACAACTTCGCATCGTCTTCCGTGGAACCTACCGCACTATGCAGCGCGCATTCCTCGAACTGGAATGCCGCATGCCTCAACTCCAACTCCAAGAACTACGCATCGATCCCAATCCAAACCGCCAGACCCCCTCCAGCCTCCTTAACTTTCAAGTCAACTACACCGCATGGGAAAATTAGTCCATATCATGACGCCTCAGATGGTTACCCACTCAAGGATCCAAACCGCTTATCTAGCATATTTACAGGGGAGACCTGATGAAAATGTCGAAGTGGTTGTTCCTTCAGCCCGTGCAATCCGTTGCCGGCACCTATCTAACGTAATTATCACTGTCTTAACAATTCAACTCATGGCGCACCAGCCAGCACTTGCCACCAAGCCGAAGGAGACGGCACCGCCGACTGCTGTGGCAGCAACCGTCACCGACAAAGCCCCCGTCGCATCGCGCTTCATCGGCACCGATTTGAAGAGTTACGTTGCGGCGATTTCCAGCCAACTTGCGATGCGTGAGCGGTCCAGTGATCCCTTCGGCCAGCTGCAGGATCCCAACGCCCAGCCGGTCGCAAAACCCATTGGTGCCAAGACCATCCGCCGCACCACGGTTGAGCCATCAGCAACCCTGACAGACATCGTCGCCAGGATCGAAATCACCACTATCATGCCCAGGGACAAACGCTTCCTAGTCGGAAACCGCAGCATCGGACAAGGAGATATCCTCCCGCTGAACTTCCACAACAAACAGATCCGCACCCAAGTCACCGAAGTCAGTTCCCGTAAAATCGTCTTCCGCAACCTCGAAACGGGCGAACTCGGCATCCGGCAACTTAACGTCCTACCACTAGGCATGACACCAGGTACTCACAACATCTCCCCTCCTGGAATGGTTCACGCCAACCCAAACAACGCTTTGGAGATCAACTCGCCTCCACCTCTATCACCCGCAACAGCCAATCCCTGATCAAACACAACAGCCCGCATGAATACCATTTCTCTCCTTCTTATCCCCGCAGCAATTCAGCTCGCCAGCCTGAGTCACGCCCAATCCCCAATCGAGTCACCCGCGATTGAACCACTCGTCGAGCCAACATCACCTACCACCTCCACCTCAACAGACCCCGCTAACTCCGACTCAATCCTGCGAGCACCCCATCCCGCCACTCCCGCTGCCGTAACCCCTTCACCAACAGATCTCTCAACTCTCCAGAGAAATCAGTTAGAATCGTCGGACGAAGGCTATCTGATCAAGGACGCCCCCATCAACGACGTCTTCCAGTTTCTAGCCAAATCAGCAGGACGCCAATACTTCCACAATGCCAAAATCGCCGGACCAGATTTCCGCGTTACCGGTCACTTGAATGATGGCAATCCGCTCACCCAAATGGAAGAACTCGCCTTCATGTACGGCCTGGCCCTGCATACTAAAGGTGCCACCATCTATGCCCTGACTCAAGCCCAACTCGCCCAACTGCCAAGCGTCGAGTTTCATTATCCACTGCAATACCTCCGCCCAACTGATATCAAACAAATCGAGGAGTTGATCAAACCGATGCTCAGCCCCGCCACCGGCATCGTCCAGTTCGAGCCCAAAACCAATACTATCATCATTATCGATGCCGCCCATCGCATCGAACAAGCCCGTGGCCTCCTGCGCGCCATAGACCGCGCCAAGGGCCAGATCATCGTTGAAACCAAGATCCTGCGCATCAATAGCACCGTCGCCGAACGTAGCGGCATCAATTGGACCAGTTCGCTTGGCAAAGACGGCACCGCCCTAACCATCTCCGCAGATCTCAACTCGGTGTTTGGTCTGCCCTCATCCCTAGCATCTAACACTCCTGACGCCAATGGCACCAATCTGGTTCTCAGCCCCGTTCAAGTGCGCGGCGTGCTGCGTGCCTTGGCCGAGGCCGGCCTGGCCAGCCAAGTGTCCAATCCCACACTTATCACTGAAGACAATGAAATGGCCACCATCTCCGTCATAGACCGTGTACCCATCATCACCACCACAACCACCGCAACCTCTGGCGGGGCCGCCGCCAATCCAACCATCACCGAACAAGTCCGCTACAAGGTGGATATCTCAGACAAATCCATTGACACCGATCCAGACAAGCACCGTGAGATCGGCATTTCGTTGGTGGTTACCCCGACGTTGCTGCCTGATGGGACGGTGCGTATGAAATTGCGCCCCCGCTCTGCCCAGATCATCGATAATATCAAGAGCGTCACCGGCAATTTCTATCCCCGCGTGACCGAGTCGATGATCGAAACCCTTGCCCGTGTGCCTAACGGATACTCGCTGGTAGTCGGTGGATTCTACGGCGAAACCAAAACAACCAACAAAACAAAAGTTCCTGTTCTAGGCGATATCCCCGTTATCAATTTTTTCTTCAAGAGCAAAGAAGCCATCAAGGAGAAGACCAGCCTCGTATTTATTGTCACGCCCAAATCGTATGATCCGACGAATCGATCGGGCAATGCCGATGCCAGCAAGTTTGTGCGACGCAGCAACTCCATCGACCACGAATACAATTGGGCCGATGACACCACCCCTAATCCGAGTGCCGAACCAAACCTGCGCCGAGCCATTCGCGGCCTCAAACCCCAAGCGGCACCCTACTTTCCCTCATCCGCCGAAGATTCGTGCGCGCCTCCGGCCCCTCTTCCAAGCCTTCCTCCGGCCGTCAGACCTGCCCTGCCAAAAGCCCGCGGAAAATGAAGAATCCCGCCAATTGCCCTCCAATTCCTGCAACGCCTGCCCCCAACCCGCCACCAATCCTCTCTCACTGCGACATCGCACAAATCCTCGCTACCTGCATCGATCAAACCGCTCTGGCTCTCGCCGCCTCGCACGCTGCCAGCCAGGCAAATATCTTGCTTGCAATGGATGCCGTTCGCATGGCCCACGCACAGAACCGCCCGCTCGATCTCATGGAGGCCGTCGCTCGCACCCAAGGGCATCAGGAGGAGCACCTCGCTGGCATCATTCGGGAAATCGGCGACAAGCTCGCTGCCACTCTCAATCCAATCCCACCGATCATCCCGTTTGCCGGCAAACTCATCGCACCCTCCGCCTTTTACGAGTCTTTCGAGCATATCCACAAACTAGCCAAATCCTTGCTGACCCCTGTGATATTTGTCGAAGATACCGATGCCATAGGCGTGGCCTCCGTCAATCCAATCGCCGCCAGCCTTCTCGCCGCGAATATCCAGGATGCCGTCGCCCGACGTTTTGATATCAGGCCCTTTTTAACCATTGCCAGAATCGAGTACGAGGCATGGACATTTCTCACCCGCAAACATTTCGAGTTATGATTGAGTTTGATGGCATATCCTTCAATGAAAGCATCAGTCGGCATATCATGGCCGAATTAGCACAACACGACCCATCATATAGCGAGCTCGCTCAGGATCAGGTACCTAACCGTGTCACCCGATTCAGCTTCATGTCAGCTCTAGCAAAAATCAACGGCCTGCCCTTCTTTCCCCGCGTGGCCGAATTTTGTGATGGCACGCTCCACACCCGCTGCGATGCCACTGTGATGACCCGTGGGGTGTTCGCGCCGCTGTGCATCTGCGGCCAAGAGAAGCTGATCGTCGCCATCGCCAATCCGTGGAGCGCGCTACCGGAGGAATACCTCGCTCCTCGCTTCCCTGATCTGGAGATCGTCAAGATTGTCACCTTAGCTTCCGAGATTAACCGCGCCATCGAGTCGGTCGCAACCACCACCGGTCCGTCTCGCTCCGAACTCGACGCCATCGACGTCGAAGACCTCGATGAAGAGATCCACGATTTCGACGTGACCACGGACTACGCGGAGCCAATGGCCCAGCTCATCGCTACCATCATGTCAGACGCGGTGAAGACCCGGGCTTCAGATATTCACTTCAAGGTCGAAAAGGAAAGTTTCTATTATGCGTTCCGGGTAGACGGTGACATAGGCGCCAAGATTGAACTCCCGATGAAGCTCAAGGACCGTCTCGATGCATTCTTGCTCAACCTGATGAAGTTGCCCACCGAGATTCGCAATACCGTTCCCGGCATTTCCGGCCGCTTCACCATCTCCTATTTCCACCGCCCCATCGATATTCGCTATGAACGCCACCGTACCTACCGCGGCTATCACGTCACCATGCGCCTGCTCGACAAAAGCAATATCAACGTCACCCTCGGCAAAGGCACCCTCGCCTTCGATGACGAAACGATGTTTGCCCTCAGCAAGGTAATGAAAATCCCCGCCGGAATCATCGTCATGTCCGGCCCCACCGGATCTGGCAAATCCACCACCCTCAATGCCCTATTGCGCGAACTTAACCGGCCCGAGGTGAATATCCTCACCCTTGAGAATCCCGTCGAGGACGAGGTCCCAGGTATCACTCACTGCGACCTCAAAAGCGCCAAAGAGTTCAAACCGATGATCGCCTCCTTTATGCGCTCCGATCCGGATATCATTCTCATGGGCGAGGTGCGCGACATCGAGTCCGCCGAACTCGCCATCGAGGCAGCCGTCACCGGCCACAAGGTGCTCACCACCATTCACACGCCGCGCGCCTCACAAATCATCGAACGCTTTGAACAACTTGGCATCGCCCGCTGGAAAATCGCCCAGACACTCAAAGCCGCCTGCGCTCAGCGCCTAGTGAAATTGTTGTGTCCATATTGCAAGGAAAGCGTCTCTGGCATCAGCGACCTCGACAGAAAGACCTTCTGCCTCGATCCATCTTGGGGCTCCACCTCGCTCTTCAACGCCAAAGCCGGCGGTTGCCAGGAGTGCCGCAACAGCGGCTACAGCGGCCGCACTGCTATTCTCGAAATCATCCCCATCACCCCCAAAATCTCCGACCTGCTGTCCAAAGGGCTCTTGTCCCCCTATGACCTCGAGGTCCAAGTCGCTCATGAGGGACTCCTCCCAAACCTCCGCCGCAGCGGCTTGCGCCTCTTGCACGATGGAAAAACCGACCTTGCAGCCCTCAGCAAGGTCATTGACATGACCTACTCCGATGATTGAATCCACCAGCACCAACGCCGCCATCCCACTAGCTATGCCTGCGGGAAAGTCATCTCTCCCACACCCTTGCCGGCCCATATATATCAAGCCATTTCCCAAGATAATCCTCGTCGATTTGTTCCGCGGCTTGAGCTCCATGCTGCGTGCCCAAATCAACACTACCGACGCCCTCAAATACTACAGCTATGGACTACCTAACAAAGTTCTGGTTGCTGCCCTGCTACGCATTCGCGAAGACATCAGCAACGGCATGAACGTGCATGAAGCATTCCGCCGCACCGGGCGCTTCAGCGACACCGTGATCGGTCTCATCCAGGCAGGATCCGATGCCGGCCAATTGCACTACGCCTTCCAATCACTGGCCGTCCGCCTCAAATGCGAATTGCATTTCTCCAAGCAATTGAAGAAAGCCACCATCCCCCCATGCGTCATCATCTGCATCTTGCTTGGTGCCTTTATCACCTCCCAAGTGCAAATCGTCCCGCAAGTCGAACAAATGATGTGCGGAATCCGCGTCAAGCCCGATGGCATGACCGCAATTTCATTCAAAGTGAGTCACCTCACCCAGGCAATGTGGCCGATGGTGGTCATCGCGTTGATTGTCATGGCCATCACCGTCGCCCGTTCCGCTCACGTCCGCACCCTGATCTTGGGACTGGCAATGTCTCGCTGGCGCTTGTTGCGCTTGCTCATCATGAGCCTTCGGCAACTGACATTTATATCGACCATCCATTTGCTGCATTCCAATGGCATCAACTTAGCCAAGTCGATTCGGGTCTCCGCCAACAGTATGCGCAACACCCCGTTTCACGATGAGCTCAAAGCCGCAGCCGACAAGTATGAACATTCGGGAGTACCTCTCTCCACCGCATTCGCTAAATATACCTCAGTCGATTCCCAGGTCACCCACATGCTCTCCATCGGCGAAAGGTCCGGCTCGCTCGACAACCAACTCGCCATGCTCACCGATATGTACGAGGAAGACGCGGAAAATCACATGGCAAACTTTGCTGCCATAGTTAGTTTTCTAGTCCTCATCATTGCGGTATCACTCATCACCGCTGTTTACATTGGGACGTTCCTGCCAATTTTTCTGATGGGTCCGAGAATGATGCAAAACGGCATCTAGTGCCGCAGCACAGATTTCCAAAGATATATTTCTAAACGCATAGAAGATTCATGATGCAACTCACACGCTTTGACCGCTGGCTGCGCGAGCATTTCGTTTACGAAACCCATATCAAAACCCTGCGGCTACCGATCTTTGTCCCCAAGGGAATCCGCGCTCAGATTCTGCCCGACGTCCCGGGGGTTCGCTTCAAACACCTCTTCATCACCCGCAATACCAAGCTCGCCGATTCCTTTATCGCCAGCCTCAGGGACGCCAACCTGATGTTCTTCACCTCCGTCGTCGATCGAAAGGCGTGGTTCGTCCCGTGGATTGCCCCGAAAAGCCAATCGCTCACTTGGACTCTCGTCTGGATCGTACTGGCTGGCACCTCGGCCTTCTATGTCGCGGGGTATCTCCTCGCCCTCTTGAGACAACCGGAGTTGCGCGAAATCCTCACCGAGGCCATCGATTTGATCAAAAGTTGAAATATCCTTATTTTTCGCTTCCAACAAAAGTCATTTTCATCCATGTTTTACAGATTGATGAAGTCATCCCCCATATTCCGCCGCTGGCTGCGCCCCCCGGCATTCACACTTCTGGAAATGACCATCGTCATCATGGTCATGCTCGCCTTGATCGGCATCAGCATATCTTCTGGCAGTCCTATCAAAAACTGGCGCTTAGGCCGCGATGCCGGCGAATCCTTGCGCTGCGCTTACACCGCCCAAAAACTCTATCTGTCGGACAACCCAATGGTGGAGGTTACCTCGCTCACCAATAACTTGCTCATCCCATATCTACCAAACAAAGCCACCAGCATGCCAACCGTTACCTCGCTGACCGGTACCACACTCATCATCAAGGTAACGGTTTTTCCACCCGTGGTGGACAATGGCTTCGGGGTGGCCTATGACCCATCCGGCAGCCCAACGGACTCCCTTTGGGATGTTGGCGAATGATCCGCATTCTTCCAATCGTCGTCAGCCTCATCCTCGGTTCCGCCCTGTGTGCTGATGACTTCCGCCCATTCGCAAACTTCCTCCTCAGCTCCCACGTTAAAGTCACTGGCGGACAAGTCACTCCCATCCCGATCAAACCCATCGTGTTCCATGTTGCCACCGATGGGCTCCACCTCCGCATCTCCGCCGACGGCAACGAGGAAGCCAGCACCACGTTTGAAATCTACAGATCCGATGGGATTGGCCGCCAGCGCAAGGGCGAGACAGCCTTTGATATCATTCCGGGCATCCAAGCGATGAGCAGGGCCGGCGGTGTTCTTCGGCACCTCCGCCTCACTCGCGAGTACCTAACAATAACGTCGTTTCCCGGAGTTTCCGACCATACCACCATCACCCACGCCCTGGCCATCGCTCCCACCACCCCGGGGGCCGCCAAAACTGGCGAAAAGGCCGCATCAACCAAGCCATGACACCCCATAGACCCACCCGTGCCTATCCATGGCTGCTGCTGCTGAGCACATCTGTGGCGTGCCTATTCTGCTTTATGTATATCAGCAAGCCGGAGTTTTACCTATCGAAAGCTGTTGCCACTCCCACGCTGACTCGTGCTGCCAAGCCGACGTTGCCTCTGCAGCCAACCGCCACCGTAGTGCCAGCTCCGCCAGTCGCCGGCGGCCTACTTCCCGGTGCCGCAAGTCTGCCAGGCGACACCGACACGCCTCCATCCGGCCCCCGTCCCACCCAAGGCGGCAAACCTCCAACTGCCTCCTTTGAGGAAACCAATCTGCATATCCAACACGTCCTAACAGCGACTACACCGGGCGGCGACCTCAGCCGCATCGTTCTGAACGTGCCCGTCCTCTATCAGTCTCGCAGCCTCGCGTGGACCGACGCAGAAGTCGCCGAGTCGCGCGAATTGCTCAAGCGCCTCTCAACCTATCAGGAAAATTCGCGCCTTCTGCGTGAGGAAGCTGGCCAAATATTGGCCGGATGGAATCACCTACTTGAGCGCTCCATTCCCAGTTCCGTCTTGCGGGCCGACAGTCCGTCGCTCCCTATTAACCAGGATCAGGCTGCGGGCCGTTCACAGGGTCTAGGGCTTGATACCACCGAGTCCATTCAAATCCAATTCACAGACAAATGAAATCATGCGTGTCCGTTCTCATCCTGTGCCTGCTCGGCGGCCTTGCTCAGCATGCCTCACCCCTTGAGCATTTGCTCGTTGTGGATCTCGGCAAGGGGACCGCCAGCGGAAGCAGAGATGCCAAATCCAACAATGCGATCACTGTGCCAAAGCAGGCAGAACCAGCCGAAGCCGCTGCATCAGCTGAAGCAACCCCTTCTCTGCCAGAGCCCGCCAACCGTGTTTCCAGCGAGCCCGAAGCTAGCCTAACAGTTCAAGTTGAAACCCTGCAAACCGACGATGTAGCTATTGATCCGGCTTCCATCAGGCTGCTAGCTCCTTTTCCCGCCAAAGTCCTCGCCGCCATTCCTCCTGGCTGGCGCCTTGATGCCTCCGCTGTGGGTGCCCCGTCTTTCATCCGCAAGGTCGAGCTTGTCAAAGCCACCAGTATCACCCTCAACATTCGCCCTCACGTCTTGGTGCCGGATACCAGCGCCTTCGCCCTCGGCGAACCCGGCTTCGACCCCGCCCTTGGCTACAGCCAAACACAAACAGTCTGCGCTATATTGGCCAATTCCATCCAACAGCTAGACGAAGACTCCAAGCAACTCGGCAACACGATCGAACTTCTCCAGCAACTCGTTAATTCCCTGCCTCATCCTTCCCCGAAGTCGCCAACTCCGTCCACCGTCACCCACACCCAACCTGGTAAACGATGAAACGCTCACTCATCCCGGCCATTTGCAGTTGTGCCCTCGCCGCAATGTCCGCTGCCACTCTTGGACACTGGTACGCCATGCGTGAGTTCCGCAGAACCTTCACTGACCCAGCCGTCTGGTCCATACCCAACCCCAT
>Ga0194037_1002644_pt1 | contig 11628 bp, 12 predicted proteins | sample JunL306m_MetaG_FD_148653 | JGI IMG/M metagenome (GOLD analysis project Ga0194037, IMG submission 148653) | Anoxic zone freshwater microbial communities from boreal shield lake in IISD Experimental Lakes Area, Ontario, Canada - Jun2016-L304-6m | ecosystem: Environmental > Aquatic > Freshwater >...
AGCTATGCTTGCTATCAGAGATCTGATGAAAGGTGAATTGAAACAAGATGAACTAAAGAAAAAATTATTGTATAGTTTTTATTTTGTTGGAGGATTATGTTTTCTTTTTGCCGCAGTACCGGGAATGTTTTTTGATTTCACTTCTCAAAGCGACTCTCAATTACCTGAATGGTTACGTCCGGCATTGATTGCAGATCGTGAGAGTGTTTTACGTATGGATGCTTTGCGTTCATTGTTGCTCATAGCTTTAAGTGTTGGATTAATTTGGTTCTTCATTGCTAAAAAAATCAAAAAAGAAATTTTTATCGGAGCTTTAACGGTTCTCATTTTATTTGATTTATGGCAAGTTGATAAAAGATATTTGAATGATAAAGATTTTGAAACTAAGAAGAAAAATGAAGCAGATTCATTTACAAAAACAGAAGCAGATGAATTGATCTTGCAAGATAAAGATCCAAACTATCGTGTATATAATACCACACAACGTTTAGATCAGGATGCTCTTACTTCATACTGGCACAAATCGATTGGAGGTTATCACGGTGCTAAAATGCGCAGATATCAAGAGTTGATTGAGTTTCAAATGAGCAATGGAAATAACGAAATATTTAATATGCTTAATGTAAAATATTTTATCGTTGAAGATAGTATGCGAAGACAAAATGTGCAAAGAAATGGTGTAGCAAATGGCAATGCATGGTTTGTAAAAGAGTATGTCATCGTTAATAATGCAGATGCTGAAATGGATTCACTTACACATTTCAATTCTAAAGAAAGAGCGATTATCGATACAAGATTTTCGGATCAGATAAATGGATTTAAAACAGCTGTTGATTCATCTGCAAAAATCTCTTTAACTTCTTATGTTCCCAATAAATTAGTTTACCAGTCGGATGCTGTAAGTTCACAAATGGCGGTATTCTCAGAGATATATTATGAAAAAGGATGGAACGCCTACATTGATGGTAAATTAACACCACATTTCAGATGTAACTATGTTTTAAGAGGATTAATTGTGCCTTCAGGAAAACATACTATCGAATTTAAATTTGAACCACAAATTGTAAAAACAGGCGAAACTATTGCACTGTATTCTTCACTATTATTATATGGTGGAATTTTATCAATCGGTGGTTTGGTTTATTTCAAACGCAGAAAAGAATCTGAAAATAAATCAGAATAAAAAAGTTGCCACACGAACGATTCTTCTTGTCATTTCTATCGGAGTCGAGAAATAATAGACCTAATTTTTTATGCTGATTAGTTTTTTGTTAATATGCTATACACTATTTACCGCTTATATTTCGGGTATAGTTTTTCTGCATGTTTTCTCAAAACTTATTGGTTTAAATAATAGGAATAACGATTTTGCATTTGCAGCTATTTCCGGTTTATGTTGGATAGCAATCCTTATCAGCATTCAACATATTTTTTCTCCCGTAGGAATATTTTCTCATGTATTGGTTTGGGGCATTAATTGTTTTTTTTGGAGTACAAATTCACAAGGGTTTTTAACCATAGTATCTAAACAATTTCAATTTTTTAAAACCCAACCAAAGCAAGTTTATATTCTGTATTTTTTGTTTTTTATTGGCGCTCTAATTAATATCATAGCCAGGCCAGCAACAGGTGATGCAGCTGATTATCATTTTCAGGCAATACGTTGGATGGAAGAATATAAAGTGGTGCCCGGAATTGGAAATGTTAGGCGACAATTAGGGAATAATTCCAATTGGTTTTTGCTTAATGCTTTTTTCGGATTTTCATTTACAGGATTACGTTCGGTATATGTTTTAAATGCAAGTTTATTACTGATAGCTGTAACCTATTTCTCGGAAGCATTTTCAAAGTTTCTGACTGGAAAATCAGATAAATTTTTTGTTATCAAATCAGTTATTTTAATTTATCTGATGCTTACCGTTTTTCGTAAATATGTTGGAGCAGTTACAAACGATTTTGCGATAACTGTGATGATCATGTATATTTTTACTATGCTGTTGGAATGTGAAACAGAAAATATTTTTAAGCGCATCATGCTTGTGTTTTTTATTGCTGTGATGGTAACGTTTAAGCTTTCTGCATTGCCAATGGTTTTACTTGCATTATTAATCGCAGTTAGTATTTTCAATCAACTAAATCTTCGAACAATTTTTGCCTTTTGCTTATTGATAATTTTGCTAATTGTTCCATGGCTTTATACCAATGTGATGAATTGCGGTTATCTGGTTTTTCCTTTGAGTAACCCCGATCTTTTTATGGTTGATTGGAAAATGAATAAGTCGGTATTAGAATGGGAAGTTATGGCAAACCTTGCATGGGCTCGGGTTCCATTCACTGATGTTGAAATATCATCGAAATTAATTTTTGCTCAGTGGTTTCCGCTTTGGCTGAAAAGTTTAGATGCATTTAGTTTGTTTTTAATGATAGGAAGTATTGTCTCAACAATTTTTCTTGCGATTATATTTTCTTTTAAAAAGTATAGAGAAAAAATTATTTCAGTGATGCATAAAGAAAATGTTTTCATCATCATTACAGGAGTAACAGCTTTGTATTTGTGGTTTACTCACGGGCCAACTCCAAGGTTTGTTTTTGGCTATCTTACTTTTATTCTTGCAGCTCAATGTTGGGTTTATAGTATGGTTTTTCCATCTATTAATAAAGTACTGATAAATCAGAGAAAACATCTTTTTTCGATGATAGCTTTGATTTTTTTCGTATCATGCATTTCATTTTTGCCAAAGAACTTTACAATCAATACATTTGCCACCGGTTTAATTTTACCCGGAAAGTATGTTGAAGTAAAAATAAAACCGTTAAAATTGCACCAGGGATTTGTGAATGTTCCTGAAATTGGTTGTCAATGCTGGGATTCACCTTTGCCTTGTACATCTCAACTCGACACAACTTTGATGTGGCGGGGAACAAAAATGGAAGAAGGATTTAAAATTATTAATAAAAACTAATGTCGAAATTATTACAATCATTACATAATAAATACGTTTTCCAAAGGCGCATTCATGTTCTTTCAAATGAAGTAGCTTCAGTTCTTGGAGATACTAAAACCGTTCTTGATATTGGCTGTGGTGATGGAACCATCAGTAAATTAAGTGCCGAGAAAAAAGGAAATGTTCACTTCAGTGGAATAGATGTAATGGCTCGCCCAACTTGCGCTATAGATTTTAAATTGTTTGACGGGTATACCATTCCACATCCTGATAATTCATTTGAAGCATGTATGTTTATTGATGTTTTACATCATCTTAATCATATTAAAGAAATTATCGCAGAAGCAAAACGTGTTGCCTCTAAATACATCATCATAAAAGATCATCTATATAAATCGCAATTCGATTATAGTACCTTAAAATTTATGGATTGGGTTGGTAACAAACCTCATAGTGTTGATGTGATTTATAATTTTAAAAAAGAAGAATATTGGAAACAATTATTCGAAGAATTAGGATTAGAAATTGTGATTTTCAATAAACAGATTCCTCTTTATCCAATTCCATTCAACTCTCTTTTTGGAAGAGAACTTCATTTTGTTGCGCTATTAAAAGTTAAAAAATAATTAAGCATGTCATCTGAAACTATACTGATTATTGGTGCTAACGGTCAAATTGGACTGGAGCTCGCTGAAAACCTTAGAACGATTTACGGAGAAAACAATGTGGTTTCGGCTGATTTAAAAGACCTGAATAATCCACATGGAATATATGAACGCCTCGATGTTTTAGATAAAGAGCGCATGTATGCCATCATTAAAAAATATAATGTAACGCAGGTATATTTACTTGCAGCTTTGCTTTCGGCAACAGCCGAGCAAAAACCTAAAGCAGCATGGAATCTAAACATGGAAGGTTTGTTTAATGTTCTTGATGCCGCTAAAGAAGGAATTATCAAAAAAGTATATTGGCCAAGTTCAATTGCTGTTTTTGGTCCTACAACACCAAGAGTGAACACACCTCAATATACCGTAATGGAACCAAACACTATTTACGGAATTAGTAAACTTGCAGGTGAACGTTTTTGCGAATATTATTTTCAAAAATATAATGTTGATGTGCGCAGTATTCGCTACCCTGGTTTGATAGGATGGAAGAGTGCTCCCGGTGGAGGAACTACAGATTATGCAGTTCATATTTTTCATGAAGCGTTAAAAAATAAAACTTACGAATGTTTTTTAAGTGAGCAAACTGCATTGCCAATGATGTATATGCACGATGCTTTAAAAGCTACTATTAGTTTGATGGATGCACCTGCCGAGAAAGTTAAAATTAGAAGCAGTTATAATATTTCTGGAATGAGTTTTACGCCAAAACAAATTGCCGATGAAATTAAAAAACATATTCCTGAATTTACTATTTCATATAAACCTGATTTCAGACAACCAATTGCCGATAGTTGGCCGGCAAGCATCGATGATAGTTATGCAAATAAAGATTGGGGATGGAAACCTGATTTTGATTTAGCAAAAATGACCGATGATATGTTGATGAATTTAAAATAGATTTTATATACAGATAAAAAATCCGTAATTGATTTTCAGTTACGGATTTTTTTTTGTTCAAAAACTAGAGTTAAATAATTAGTATAAAATAAATTTTATGAAAACAGTCACATTGAAATTAGCACTAATAACGTTGGTTATTTTTACCTTAACTTCCTGTAGTCAAACAATCTTAAACTTTGCAGTTTTGAGTCCTTATGCTACAAGTGGAGATATCGATAGATCAAAAGGTATAAAAACAGAAGGCAGAAGCACGAGCATGTTTATTCAAGGTATTTCGATTGACGAAGCTATGCATGATGCTTTAAAAAATGCAGGTGGTAGATATGATATGTTAATTGATGGCGTTGTAAATTACGAACAGTATCTATTTATAATGATGTATGTTGTTAAAGGAACTGCCATAAGTTCTAAAGATTTAAAAGCAACCTTAGGCGAAAAAGGATTTGAGACTTGGTGTAGCAATCATAAAATTTTGATTCCAAATAAATAAAATACTTCGAATACATTTTTTAAAGCTGCTAAATTTTAGTGGCTTTTTTTATGCATTTATAGTTTCAATAGTCTTAAATATAAAATTTACTGGCATATGTGTAGCCAAGACATAAACATCAATTTCCCGTGCTTGGTAAATAAAAAGATAACCACGAGGGGCACAAAGGTCAACGCATGTCCTATACCACAAAGACCATCCTGATAGCTATTGTGATTGTGCTCTTTGTGAAATCTTGGTGAACTTTGTGGTTAAAAACACAAGGTTAAAAGTTTGTTATTACTTATGTTCTGAGTACACATATTAAAATTTACTGGCATATGTGTAGCTAAGACATAAACATCAATTTCCCGTGCTTGGTAAATAAAAAGATAACCACGAGGGGCACAAAGGTCAACGCATGACCTATACCACAAAGACCATCCTGATAGCTATTGTGATTGTGCTCTTTGTGAAATCTTGGTGAACTTTGTGGTTAAAAACACAAGGTTAAAAGTTTGTTATTACTTATGTTCTGAGTACACATATTAAAATTTACTCTACGTAATCAGCATGTTATAAATATATGTATGTACATTAAATGTATATACATATATTTGCTGCCGTACTCAAATCAATAAAAGTGAAACTCGAAAACGAAATACAACAATCAAAGTTTAAAAGTGCCAAACACAAAGCCGTGTTGAATATCTTTTTTACCTCTGGTTGGCTGGGTTGTAATCAACAAAGATTTTTTAAAGAGCATGGTCTTTCTCCTCAACAATATAATGTGATGAGAATTTTGAGAGGTCAAAAAGGAAATCCTGTTACAATAAATGGAATTCAGGAGCGCATGCTTGATAGAAGTTCAAATGCATCGAGATTGATAGATAAGTTGTCAGAGAAAAAATTAGTTGAACGAGTAATCTCAAAAATTGATAGAAGGCAAGTAGATATTTTAATTACTGAAAAAGGGCTTACACTGCTTAAAAAAATTGATACTGAAATCGATACAATGGAGAATACTTATTCCAAAATAACAGAAGCTGAAGCTGAAGAATTAAGTAGAATACTTGATAAACTTAGAGGATAAAATTAAATAATCACAAATAAATAAAACAAAAAACAAATGAAAAAATCACTATTAATTTTAGCTTTTGCTGCAATGGGATTGTCAGTAATTGCAGGTGGACCAAAAGGTTCAAAATCAGAAACTCAAAAAGTTGATCCTACAAAAAGTACAATGAAATGGCATGCAGAAAAAGTAACAGGAAAGCATGAAGGAACTGTTAAAATTTTAGGTGGAACAATAACACTTGAAGGTGCAAACATTATTGGCGGTAACGTTGACGTTGATATGACAACCATCGATAATACAGATATGCAAGGTGAATACCACGATAAATTAGTTGGTCATTTGAAATCGGATGATTTCTTTGGTACTACAACTTTTCCTAAAGCAACTTTAGTAATTAAAAAAGTGGTAACGATCTCTGATAAAAAAGGAGCAGAAAATTATAACGTTACTGCAGATATTACTATTAAAGGAATTACCAAAGAAGTTACATTTCCTGCAATTATTGTAATTGGTAAAACTGAAGTTGTTGCTAATGCAGAAATAAATATTAACCGCACAAATTTTGGAATTAAATATGGTTCAAAATCATTTATTGATAACATTGGCGACAAAGCTATCAATGATGAATTTAACTTGAAAGTTAGAATTGTTGCTTCAAAATAATTTCTTTTTATCTAACCAATTAAATTAAATAATTACACCAAAACTGTCTGAGGAATTTTTCTCAGACAGTTTTAAAAGCTTAAGTCAATGTCCAATTTTATAATTCATAAAGCAGAACAACGCGGACATGCACAACATGGATGGTTGGATACTTTTCACTCATTTAGTTTTGCAAATTATCACGATCCCGAAAAAGTTCACTTCGGTGTATTAAGGGTGTTAAACGATGACACCATCGAAGGTGGAATGGGTTTTGGCATGCATCCTCATGATAATATGGAAATTATTACCATACCAATTTTTGGAGGAGTGCATCATAAAGATAGCATGGGAAATTCGGGAATAATAAATACCGGAGATGTGCAAGTGATGAGTGCAGGAACAGGTATTTATCATTCAGAAGAAAATGCAAACGCTGAGTTGGATTTAAAACTTTTTCAAATTTGGATATTCCCCAATAAAAAAAATGTTACTCCAAGATATGATCAAAAAACATTCGAAGTAAAAGATCGAATTAATAAATTTCAACAAATAGTTTCTCCAATGGGAGAAACTGATGGATTAAATATTCATCAAGATGCATGGTTTAGTTTAGCCAACTTTAACAAAGATTTTGAAACAACTTATCAAATAAAAAAACCAGGAAACGGTGTGTATGTATTCGTTATCGAAGGCAGCGCAACTATAAATAATCAAAAATTAAACAAAAGGGATGCTATTGGGATTTCAGCTATTCAAAGTATCAGTATCAAAGCCGATACCGATGCACAGATTCTTATAATGGATATTCCAATGGCTATTTAATATCAAAAATATTTAAATAAAAAATATATAATTATGACAACAGCAACAGCAACAGCAACATCTGCAAAAGGAACATGGGTAATCGATGCTTCACATAGTGAGATCGGTTTTAAAGTACGCCACTTATTAGTAACAAACGTTACAGGAAAGTTCGACAAATTTGAAGGTTCAATTGATTCACCAAGTGATGACTTTAGTGATGCAACAATTAAATTTACAGCTGAAGTAAATAGTATTAATACAAACAGCGAACAACGTGACGGACATTTAAAAGCTGATGATTTCTTTAATGCAGAAACTTATCCTCATTTATCTTTCACTTCAACTTCTTTTCAAAAAGTTAGCGGAAATGATTTCAAATTAGTTGGAGATATCACTATCCGTAATATTACTAAAAGCATTGAATTGTCTGTTGAATATGCTGGTATTGCAAACGATCCATGGGGAAATACAAAAGCAGGATTTGAAATCAACGGAAAAATTAACCGCAAAGATTTCGATTTAAAATGGGATGCAATTACCGAAACAGGTAGTGCAATGTTAGGGGAAGAAGTGAAATTGAATTTGAATATTCAATTAGCAAAACAAGCTTAATTTTTTGAGTTGAAAATGCTCAGATCTATTAATCAAATAACTTATGCGCATGAGTTTCAAATGGGAAACATGCGTGTTAAACAACCATTGCCTTCGCAAGATTTGGAGCAGGTAAGTCCTTTTATCCTGCTCCATCATGCCGGGCCCGACCAATATAAACCGGGAGAATATAAAAACCGTTTGGGTCCCCATCCTCATCGTGGATTTGAACCGGTAACTTTTATTTTCAATGGTAAAATGCATCACCGTGATTCGATGGGAAACGAAGGTTTTTTACAAGCAGGTGATGTGCAATGGATGACTGCAGGAAGTGGAGTCATTCATAGTGAAGGTCCTTCCGAAAAATTTTCAGAAGAAGGAGGGACGATTGAGATTATTCAGCTTTGGATTAATCTTCCAAGTAAGCATAAAATGACTTCTCCAAAATATCAGGATATTCCATCATCAATAATTCCTGAATTTTTTGAAGATGAAAATAAAATTCATATCAAACTTGTAGCAGGGGAATTTAAAAACATAAATGGTCCGGCATCTACATTTACAAATATCACAGCCATGATGGTGGATTTTGAAAAAGATGCAAATTTTAATTTTCCTGTTCCTTCAAATCAAAATGCATTAATTTATTTGCTTGAAGGAAGACTTAAATTAGAGAAAAGTGAAATTGTGAAATTAAGCATGATTGAATTTAAAAATGATGGAGAGGAAATTCAATTTCAATCGTTAGAAAAAGGGAAATTATTATTTCTTGCCGGAGAGCCAATCAATGAGCCAATGGTAAATTATGGTCCGTTTGTAATGAATTATCCCGAAGAAATTAAACAAGCAATACTTGATTACGAACAAGGGAAAATGGGAAGTTTAGATTTTTAAAAATTAAAAATGAATATAGTAATCATATCTGGTAGCGCCAGAAAAAACAGTTTAACACATAGAGTTGCATTACACTTACAACAACAACTTCAATCAAAATATTCAATCGAATTAATTGATTTAAGAGAACATCATTTACCGGAACTTGAAATGCCTTTTGTAACAGAAGAAAAAACTCCAGAAGAATTTCATTCACTCCGAAAAAAAATGTTTGATGCCGATGCTTTTGTTTTTGTTTCTCCGGAATACAATGGAAGCTATTCATCAGCAATGAAGAATTTGATAGATCATTTTCCGAAAACCACTTATATGAAAAAAGCTATTGGAATTGTTACAGCATCCGATGGTTTATTTGGAGGAATTAGAACTGCTATGCAAATGCAACAATTGGTTTGTGCTTTGTTTGGAGTTCCTGCTCCTCAAATGTTAGTTACCCCACAAGTAGATAAGAAATTTGATGTAGATGGAAATTTAGTGGATGAATCTTTTACAAGAAATATTGAAAATTTTCTGACTGAATATTTATGGCTTGCAGAAGCTTTACATCAACATAAATTAGTTTCGCAGTAATCTTTTGCAATGAAACGCAATGACTTCATAAAATCTGCAGGAATATTAATTGCTTCAAGTATGATTGACTTAAAAAGTTTTGGAAATAGTGTTTTAGAAAATGAAAATTCTTACCGGATGCCGGCATTTTTTATTGGGCATGGTAATCCGATGAATGCTTTGTATGATAATCCGTTTACTAAAGCGTTATCAAAATCTGTTATAGGAATTCCAACTCCCAAAGCCATTCTTGTTGTATCAGCACATTGGCAAACAAAAGGAACTTATGTTACTTCGATGTTGGCTCCAAAAACTATTCATGATTTTGGCGGATTTCCAAAAGAATTATTTGCTGTTGAATATCCTGCTCTCGGTTCTCCTGAATTTGCCAAACAAGTAATTCAACAAGTAAAATCAACAACAGTTCAGGATGATCACGATTGGGGTTTGGATCATGGTGCATGGACAGTTTTAAAACACATGTATCCTAAAGCGGATATTCCCGTTTTTCAAATGAGTTTAGATTATGCTAAAAGTGCACAATGGCATTATGATTTAGCAAAAGAATTAAATGCACTTCGCAGCAAAGGGTTATTAATTGTTGGAAGCGGAAATATCGTTCACAATCTTGGAAGAGTTAGCTGGGATGACCCAAATGTAAAATATGATTGGAGTGTAGAGTTTGATGAAAAAGTAAAATCAGATCTTATTAAAAGAGACCATACCGATTTAATTAATTATGAGAAGATAGGAAAGTCAGCATTGCTTTCAGTTCCAACAAATGAGCATTATTTACCAATGCTATATGCTGCAGCATTGCAACAAAAAAATGAAGAGGTCAATTTTGTGTATGAAGGAATTGAAATGGGTTCGATAAGTATGAGATGTTTTAAGATCGCATAAATTAGCATTGCAAAAATTTATTTGATTAATTATTTTATTGCTAAAAACCGGGATTTATTTATCCTTGCGTACTTTGCGTTTTTTTTCTCTGCGAGCCTTGCGGTTAAATATTTTTTAACGCTAAGGACGCAAAGTGTAGCGCAAAGTTCGCAATGAAATAAATCTAAATTGAACTTATTGCACATTAAAAAGCCACGGATTACACAGATTTTTTTAAATAATAATCTGTGTAATCTGTGGCAATGTTTTTTTGATAATAACTCATACTTCTATGAATTATTTTTTTGTAGTTGAAATCTACTGTTCTGTTATATTTTTTGCATTGTCAATTCGCAAGCACGATTAACGCTTACTTTTATGCTTTGATCTTTTAGCCAATCAGCTATCGTTGGGTTTTCAGTTAACGCTAACCACATGTCATTTGAAACTGCAGTTTTGTTTGATTTATTAATTGGTTTTCCATTCACCAATTCGAGAGAAAAAATATAACCTGATTTATTTCTAGCACCGGTTGATTCAAACTCATGTTTATACAATTGAAGCGTTTGAGGACCAGCTTCAGTTTTCTTTAAAAGTAATCTGATAACCGGAAGATATTTTTTCCAAAGTTGTACATACATTCCTGCGTCTCTCATATATTATTTTTTAAGCTGGCTACTTATTGAATCTTCAAACATAACATAAATATGTTGTTTGACGATAATTCTTCAAAAAGATTTGCTAATTTAATTTGCTGAAGTCTCAATATCAGTCAATCTCCAAAGATCGGGAGTGGTTAATTTTTCTTCCGAACTTAATTTAATATTGATAAATAACTGCATTTTATAAGCTGTAAGCCATTTAATGCTTGATGCTATGATTGCGTCTCCCAACAATATTTTTTCGCCTGATGGTTGGTCTACTTCTTTAGTTAATAGGTCTTCTTCAGAAATATTATCAAATAGTTCCGTTACTAATTTTATTTGTTCATCCATCACCGAAATAAAATTATCGTGTGTAACAGTTTGATTTTGTTCTCTCAATCCACCAAAAAAAGTTCTGAAATCTGAATTGTCATTTCTATACCAAAATAAAATCATTCCTGTTCCGGCCGAACTTAAGTATTGAAGCAATTCCAATGAACTGCGCATTCCTTCTTTTGGTTTGAAATTTATTTGATCGGCAGCGATCTTAGTTGAAAGC
>Ga0194037_1002645_pt1 | contig 11620 bp, 22 predicted proteins | sample JunL306m_MetaG_FD_148653 | JGI IMG/M metagenome (GOLD analysis project Ga0194037, IMG submission 148653) | Anoxic zone freshwater microbial communities from boreal shield lake in IISD Experimental Lakes Area, Ontario, Canada - Jun2016-L304-6m | ecosystem: Environmental > Aquatic > Freshwater >...
CCAAAGAAACAATCCACTAAATATATTATTGAAAGAAAGAAAAAATAATCAGAAAACTAAGTAAATAATATGAGCCGTTCATTAAAAAAAGGACCATACATCTATTTGAAGCTTGAAACAAAAATTTTGGCTATGAATGAAAGCGGTAAAAAAACCGTTATCAAAACATGGGCACGTGCTTCAATGATATCACCTGATTTTGTAGGTCACACAATTGCAGTTCACAATGGTAATAAATTTATACCAGTTTATGTAACCGAAAATATGGTAGGACACAAGTTAGGCGAATTTTCACCAACTCGTAACTTCCGCGGTCACGGTGGTAAGAAAAAATAATCCATTGAAATTTTAAATCAGAAAAAATATACATTTCAAGAAAATGGGTGCAAGAAAAAAAATATCAGCCGACGCAAGAAAAGAAGCTAATAAGTCTCTTTACTTTGCCAAGCTCAACGGAGTTCCTACTTCTCCACGCAAAATGCGACTTGTTGCGGATATGATTCGTGGCATGGAAGTGAACAAAGCGTTGAGTGTACTGAAGTTTTCATCAAAAGAAGCTTCGGGAAGATTAGAAAAATTACTGAAATCAGCTATTGCTAACTGGGAAACCAAAACAGAACAAAAAGCTGATAATGCAAATTTATATGTAAGTGGAATAGCTGTAGATTCAGCTACTATGTTGAAACGTTTACGCACAGCTCCACAAGGTCGTGGATACCGCGTTCGCAAACGTTCAAACCACGTTACATTGTTTGTCGATACAAAGAATACTAACGATAACCAAATTTAATTGCTCGATGGGACAAAAAATTAATCCAATAAGTAACCGCTTAGGAATCATTCGTGGTTGGGATTCAAACTGGTATGGTGGAAACAATTATGGTGATACCATTCTTGAAGATCACAAAATCAGAAAATATCTCAATGCCCGTTTGGCAAAAGCGAGTATCTCGCGCATTGTTATCGAACGTACGCTGAAACTTGTTACAATTACCGTTTGTACTGCCCGTCCGGGTATTATTATTGGTAAAGGTGGACAAGAAGTTGACAAACTTAAAGAAGAATTGAAAAAAATCACCGATAAAGAAGTTCAGATTAATATCTTTGAAGTGAAACGTCCGGAACTTGATGCAGTAATTGTAGCAAACAACGTGGCTCGTCAGGTGGAAGGTAAAATTGCTTACCGTCGTGCAACCAAAATGGCTATTCAATCAACCATGCGAATGGGAGCTGAAGGTATCAAAATCATGTGTTCAGGTCGTTTGAATGGTGCCGAAATGGCACGTTCGGAAATGTATAAAGAAGGAAGAACTCCTCTGCACACCTTACGGGCAGATATTGATTACGCTCACGCTGAGGCATTGACCAAAGTTGGACTGATTGGTATCAAAGTATGGATTTGCCGTGGCGAAATTTACGGTAAAAAAGACTTAGCACCAAACTTTACAGCTACCAAAGAAACTTCTCGTGGTGGAGATCGCAGCTATGGAGATCGCAACGACCGTAAAGATCGTAATGACCGTGGTGACCGTAAAAGCGGTGGTTTTAAAAAAAGAAATAAATAACTGTTATAAATGAATTTGATTTAAGGAAATTATTATGTTACAACCTAAAAAAACAAAGTTCAGGAGACAGCAAAAAGGGCGCATGAAAGGAAATGCCCAAAGAGGTAATCAGTTAGCGTTCGGATCTTTTGGAATAAAATCACTAGAATCAAAATGGTTAACTGGTCGTCAAATTGAAGCCGCCCGTATTGCCGTAACCCGTTATATGCAACGTCAGGGTCAAATCTGGATTCGTGTATTTCCGGATAAACCAATTACCAAGAAACCAGCTGAAGTACGTATGGGTAAAGGTAAAGGTGCTCCCGAAGGTTTCGTAGCTCCTGTTACTCCAGGCCGTATGTTATTCGAAGTTGAAGGTGTGTCATTCGAAATAGCTAAAGAAGCATTACGTTTGGCAGCTCAAAAACTTCCCGTAACTACAAAATTTGTAGTAAGACGAGATTATGATTTCACCGCTTTAAATGCATAAGGAATATGAAAACAAGAGAAATAAAAGAATTAAACAACAAAGAGATTCTGGAACGTATGGATGTTGAAAAAGGACATTTGGATCGTTTAAAATTGAATCATGCCATTTCTCCTCTTGACAATCCGTTGCAAATCAAAGAGGTTCGCAGAACCGTTGCACGTCTTGCTACTGAGTTACGTCAGAGAGAGATTAATCAATAAAATTCAGACCCTGATGGAAACAAGAAATTTAAGAAAAGAAAGAACAGGTGTCGTTTTTAGCAACAAAATGGATAAAACCATTACCATTGCTGTAAAATGGAAGGAAAAACACCCTATTTACGGAAAATTCGTAAATAAAACGAAGAAATATCATGCTCACGATGAGAAAAACGAATGCAACATTGGCGACACAGTACGTATAATGGAAACTCGTCCGTTGAGTAAATTAAAGAGATGGAGATTAACTGAAATTATCGATAGAGTTAAGTAATTATGATACAACAAGAATCAAGACTCATAGTAGCCGATAACAGTGGAGCAAAAACTTGCCTCTGTATTCGTGTATTAGGAGGAACCAGCAAACGTTACGCTACCCTGGGCGATATAATTGTTGTGGCCGTGAAAAGTGTAATACCTTCAGGCGACATCAAAAAAGGTATCGTTTCAAAAGCCGTTATCGTCCGTACGAAAAAAGAAGTTCGTCGTGCAGATGGATCGTATATTCGTTTTGACGATAATGCCTGTGTATTGTTAAACAACGCCGGTGAAATCCGCGGTAGCCGTATCTTCGGCCCTGTAGCACGCGAATTGCGTAATACAAACATGAAAATCATATCACTTGCACCAGAAGTGCTTTAATCTTCGAAAAAACAAATAGTGATGAGTAAATTACACATAAAAAAAGGTGATACCGTTTACGTTAATACCGGTTCCAGTAAAGGAAAAACCGGTCGCGTGTTGGAAGTTCTTGTTAAAGATCAACGCGCAATAGTAGAAGGTGTAAATATGGTGTCAAAGAGCACCAAACCTAATGCAAAAAGCCCTCAAGGTGGTATAATCAAGAAAGAAGCGTCTATTCATATTTCAAATTTAAATCCAGTAGAGGGCGGGAAACCCGTTCGAGTTGGTCGAAAATTGAATGCTGATGGCAAATTGGTGCGTATTTCTAAAAAATCAGGAGGAGAGATTTAAGAATGAATACAGCAAATTTAAAACAAGATTATAGAGAACGTATCGTTCCAATCTTAATGAAAGAATTTGGTTACAGTTCTGTTATGCAGGCACCAAAACTTGAAAAAATTGTACTTAACCAAGGTTTGGGTATAGCTGTTGCCGATAAAAAAATTATCGAAGTAGCTATCAATGAAATGACAACCATTACTGGTCAAAAGGCAGTTGCTACTATTTCAAAGAAAGATATTTCTAACTTCAAATTACGTAAAAAAATGCCTATCGGTGTTCGTGTAACGTTGCGAGGTGATAAAATGTATGAATTTCTTGAAAGATTAGTACGTGTTGCATTACCCCGTACTCGTGACTTTAAGGGAATAGAAAATAAATTGGATGGACGCGGAAATTACACACTTGGTATTACTGAGCAAATTATTTTCCCTGAAATCAATATTGATGCTATTTCGCGCATGTTGGGTATGAACATTACTTTTGTAACAACTGCACCAACCGACGAAGAAGGTTATGCATTGTTGAAAGAATTCGGATTACCATTTAAGAAAAACTAATTCAGAGATATACAATGGCAAAAGAATCAATGAAAGCCCGTGAGGTAAAAAGAGCCAAACTGGTTGCAAAATACGCTGCAAAACGCGAAAAACTGATAGCTGACGGTAACTATGAAGGACTTCAGGCGTTACCAAAAAATGCTTCGCCTGTACGGTTACACAATCGTTGCAAAATTACAGGTCGTCCGAAAGGATATATGCGTCAGTTTGGTATTTCACGTATTCAGTTCCGCGAAATGGCATCCAATGGCTTAATACCCGGAATCAAAAAAGCAAGCTGGTAATCTGCCCTAATCTGCCCCCTAACCCCCTAAAGGGGGAATAAGAAAGGTAGTTAGAGGAATCTATTCCAGAATCTTTTAAAAACATCAGCTTCCAATGTTTCCCCTTTTGTGGGGGCTAGGTGGCAAAAAATAAATTAAATATTGTCCCGACATTCGGGATCAATTTAAATAACAATAATATGACAGATCCAATTGCAGATTATCTTACGAGATTGCGGAATGCCATTAAGGCAAACCACCGTGTGGTGGAAGTTCCAGCATCGAATTTGAAAAAAGAATTGACCCGGATATTGCACGAAAAAGGCTATATCTTAAACTACAAATTTGTAGAAGAAGGTCCACAAGGCACAATTAAGATTGCCTTGAAATACGATACAGTTAACAAAGTTAGCTCTATCAAAAAAATGATAAGAGTTTCAACTCCCGGTTTACGTCAATATGTAGGCTACAAAGATATGCCACGTGTATTAAACGGATTGGGAATAGCTATTCTTTCGACTTCTAAAGGTGTGATGACCAACAAAGAAGCAACTGACCTTAAAGTAGGTGGTGAAGTAATTTGTTACATTTATTAATAGGAGGAAAGAAACATGTCAAGAATAGGAAAATTACCCATAAACATACCTGCGGGAGTAACAATTACCGTGCAAGACGCATTGGTTACTGTTAAAGGTCCAAAAGGAGTTTTAACTCAACAGATTGATCCAAATATCACGGTAAGTGTAGAAGCTGGTATATGTACCGTTGCACGCCAGGATGACGAGAAACAAAATCGTGCATTTCATGGTTTGTATCGCTCATTGATTTCAAATATGGTAGTTGGTGTTTCAGAAGGTTACAAAAAAACACTCGAATTAGTAGGTGTTGGATACCGTGTTTCAAACCAAGGTCAAGTATTAGAATTTGCCTTAGGTTATACTCACAATATCTTTTTAGGTTTACCTGCCGAAATTAAAATTGAAACTAAAAGTGAACGTAACCAGAATCCAATAGTGATTCTTGAAAGTTGCGACAAACAATTGATTGGTCAAGTTTGTGCAAAAATACGTTCGTTCCGTAAACCGGAGCCATATAAAGGAAAAGGTGTTAAATTTGCAGGTGAAGTACTTCGCCGCAAAGCAGGAAAATCTGCCGGTAAATAATTTACGTAAACTTGTGAAATTATGTCAACAAATTTAGAAAGAAGAACAAGAATAAAAGCACATATCCGTCATAAAGTGACTGGAACTGCTCAAAAACCACGTATGACCGTGTTCAGAAGTAATACTCAAATTTACGCTCAGTTGATTGACGACGTAAACGGTATAACACTTGCAGCAGCTTCATCGGCAGGTTTAAAGGAAAAAGTAACAAAAATAGAACAGGCTGCTAAAGTAGGCGCATTGGTAGCTAAAGTTGCAAAAGAAGCCGGAATTACAGAAGTGGTATTTGATCGTAATGGTTATTTATATCATGGTAGAGTTAAACAATTAGCCGACGCAGCTCGCGAAGCCGGTCTTAAATTTTAATCGAGTATGGCAACAAATATGAATAAAATAAAATCGACCAACGATTTAGAATTGAAGGATAGATTGGTAGCTGTAAACCGTGTAACAAAGGTTACAAAAGGGGGACGTACTTTTAGTTTTTCTGCCATTGTGGTTGTTGGAAATGAAGATGGTATTGTAGGTTGGGGACTTGGTAAAGCCGGTGAGGTAACTGCCGCCATTGCCAAAGGAACTGAAGCTGCTAAGAAAAACTTGATTAAAGTTCCATTATTGAGAGGTACGATTCCACATGAACAAATTGCAAAATTTGGTGGTGCACAGGTATTTATCAGTCCGGCATCGCATGGTACAGGTGTTAAAGCCGGTGGTGCAATGCGTGCGGTACTCGAAAGTGTTGGAGTAACCGATGTTTTAGCCAAGTCTAAAGGTTCATCGAACCCTCATAACCTTGTAAAAGCAACGATTGTAGCACTAAGTGAATTGCGTGATGCTCAAATGGTTGCACAAAACAGAGGTGTTTCACTTGATACAGTGTTTAACGGATAAAAAACAAAAATTATGGCAACAATAAAAATTAAACAAGTTCGAAGTAAAATCAAATCGCCAAAAGATCAGAAACTGACTTTAGAAGCACTTGGTTTGAAAAAAATGCAAGCCGTAGTTGAACACGAAGCGACTCCTCAAATTTTAGGAATGGTGGCTAAAGTGAAACACTTGGTTGAAGTAATAAAATAATATTAATCTTAGACTTTTTAAAAAATAAGATATGAACTTAAGTAATTTAACCCCAGCAGCAGGTTCAACGTTTACCAGAAAAAGAATCGGTCGTGGTACCGGATCTGGATTAGGTGGAACTTCTACTCAAGGGCACAAAGGACAGAAATCACGTTCGGGTTATTCTAAAAAAATTGGTTTTGAAGGTGGTCAAATGCCTATTCAACGTCGATTACCAAAATTTGGATTTAAAAACGTGAATCGTATTGAATATAAAGCTATCAATTTAGATACACTTCAGATTCTAGCTGAGACCAAAAAATTAACTAAAATTGGATTAGTTGAATTAAGAGAAGCTGGTTTTCTTTCAAAAACAGCTTTGGTTAAAATTCTTGGCAAAGGTGTATTGAGTGTGAAAATTGAAGTGGAAGCTAATGGATTTTCTAAAACGGCAGAAGAAGCAATTGTTGCCGCAGGTGGAACTATAGTAAAACTATAATTATACCATGAAAAAACTCATAGAAACAATTAAAAACATTTGGAAGATTGAAGATCTCCGAAGTAGATTACTTACAACAATTTTATTTGTTTTAATTTACCGTTTCGGTTCGTTTATTGTTTTGCCAGGTGTAAATCCAACAGCTCTTACAGCGTTAAAGTCTCAAACCCAAGGTGGTTTATTGGCATTGTTGGATATGTTTTCGGGTGGTGCATTTCACAATGCATCGGTTTTTGCATTGGGAATTATGCCCTACATTTCGGCTTCAATTGTAATACAGTTGTTGACAATTGCCGTTCCATATTTCCAAAAAATGCAGCGTGAAGGCGAAAGCGGACGTCGTAAAATGAACCAATATACTCGTTACCTGACAGTAGGTATCTTGTTAATGCAAGGTCCATCGTATTTGGTAAATTTGAGTGTACAAATGGCTCAAGCCGGAGCTCAAATGCCAGGCGGATGGTGGTTTACTATATCTTCGACTGCTATTTTAATTGGTGGAAGTATGTTTGTAATGTGGCTTGGTGAGCGTATCACTGATAAAGGTATCGGAAACGGTATTTCATTTATCATTCTGGTAGGTATCATTGCCCGTTTCCCCGGAGCTATTATCAAAGAATTCGCTTCACGCTTAGGCGATGCAGGTGGAGGTTTGGTTATGTTCCTTGGAGAACTTATATTCCTGTTGGTTGTAATAGCCGCATCTATTATGCTGGTTCAGGGAACCCGCAAGATTCCGGTACAATATGCAAAACGCGTAGTTGGTAACAAACAATACGGTGGTGTACGTCAGTATATTCCTCTGAAAATTAATGCTGCCGGTGTAATGCCAATCATTTTTGCTCAGGCAATTATGTTTATCCCTATTACATTGGTAGGTTTCTCTAAATCTGAATCAATGCGTGGATTTGTAGGTGCATTCATGGATAATACCGGATTTTGGTATAATTTTGTTTTTGGTTTAATGATTGTTATTTTTACGTATTTTTATACAGCTATCACAATAAATCCAACTCAAATGGCTGAAGAAATGAAACGTAATAATGGTTTTATTCCCGGCATCAAACCTGGAAAAAGAACTTCTGAATACCTTGATTTAATCATGTCGCGCATTACTTTACCTGGTTCAATATTCTTAGCCATTGTGGCTATAATGCCCGCATTTGCACGTATAATGGGAATTAATCAGGAATTTGCGGCTTTCTTTGGTGGAACATCGTTGTTGATTTTAGTTGGCGTTGTACTTGATACACTTCAACAAATTGAAAGTCACTTGTTGATGAGACATTACGATGGTTTATTGAAATCTGGTCGCATCAAAGGTCGTACCGGTGGTGCTTCGGCTTATTAATATAAAAGGCAAATGATATTTTTGAAGTCTGACGAAGAAATTGAATTGCTTCGCATCAGTAATCAAATTGTAGCTAAAACGTTAGCTGAACTTGCGAAACTGATTCAACCGGGCGTTAGCACCGAACAACTTGATAAAGTAGCATACGAATTTATAAAAGATAATGGTGCTGTACCTGGTTTTCTAGGTTACAGCGGCTATCCAAAATCAATTTGTACATCTGTAAACGAACAAGTTGTTCACGGAATACCTTCTGAAAATACAATATTAAAAGATGGTGATATAATTTCGGTTGATTGCGGAGTTTACAAAAATGGTTTTCACGGTGATTCAGCTTACACTTTTTGTGTAGGCAATGTAAAACATGAAACACTGGAGTTACTTCGAGCTACCAAAGAATCACTTTACAAAGCTATAGAGATGGCTCAAGAAGGAAGAAGATTAGGTGATGTTGGCAATGCAATTCAATCCTATTGTGAAGAGCGCGGTTACAGCGTGGTTCGTGAAATGATTGGACATGGAGTAGGACGCAACTTACATGAAGCTCCTGAAGTGCCTAATTACGGACGAAAAGGCAATGGAATTATGCTAAAATCAGGAATGACTATTGCAATTGAACCAATGATTAATATGGGGAGTCGAAATTTGGTTTTAGAAAAAGACGGATGGACAACCCGAACAGTTGATCGTAAACCATCAGCTCATTTTGAGCATTCAATTGCCATCAGACGAGGAAAAGCTGACATTTTATCGAGTTTTGAATTTATAGAACAAGTTTTAGGCAACAAAGCAATTTAAATAGTTACGAGTTGGTAGTTACGAGTTACGAGAAACAAATATGAACTTTCAATTGTAAATTAAAAATTGTAAATTGTAAATTAAAAAAATGGCCAAGCAAACAGCAATTGAACAAGATGGAAAGATAATTGAAGCATTATCAAATGCCATGTTTCGAGTAGAATTGGAAAACGGTCACGTTATCACAGCTCATATTTCAGGTAAAATGCGTATGCATTATATTAAAATTTTACCTGGAGATAAAGTGAAAGTTGAAATGTCACCGTACGATTTGTCAAAAGGAAGAATATCTTTTAGGTACAAGTAAAAAGCCCCTCCAACCTCCCCAAAGGGGAGGCTTAAGAGGTAGTAAAATTAGTTAGAGACAAAAAATTAAACAATATCCCAACTATTTAAATGGCTCCAGATAGTTGGTAAGTCTTCCTTCGGGGGATTTAGGGGGCTTTTAATCATTATGAAAGTAAGAGCATCAGTTAAAAAGCGCACTGACGATTGTAAAATCGTTCGAAGAAAAGGTCGCTTGTATGTTATCAACAAAAAAAACCCGAAGTTTAAACAACGTCAGGGGTAATTAATTTATTTTAAGAAAAATAGTTTATGGCTATAAGAATTGTCGGAGTAGATTTACCCCAAAACAAACGTGGGGAAGTTGGATTGACTTATATCTACGGAATAGGTCGCAGTAATGCAAAAAAGATTTTAGAATCCGCTGGTGTTGATGTAGACATCAAAGTAAAGGATTGGACTGACGACCAAGCAGCTAAAATCCGTGAAATCATTGGCGCCGGATACAAAGTAGAAGGCGATCTTCGTTCGGAAGTACAATTGAACATCAAACGTTTGATGGACATCGGTTGTTACCGTGGAGTGCGTCACCGTATCGGTCTGCCATTGAGAGGACAAAGTACGAAGAACAACGCTCGTACACGTAAAGGTAAAAAGAAAACAGTTGCTAACAAGAAAAAAGCAACTAAATAAGGTTTAACTGTTAGCGAATTTTAGAAAAGCTAAATAATTTATTAAAATAATATGGCAAAGAAAACAGTTGCAGCCAAGAAAAGAGTCGTTAAAGTAGACGGTGTAGGTCAATTGCACGTGCATTCATCATTTAACAACATTATTGTTACACTTACCAATGGCGACGGACAGGTTATTTCGTGGTCATCTGCAGGTAAGATGGGATTCCGTGGCTCAAAGAAAAACACTCCTTATGCGGCTCAAATGGCAGCACAAGATTGCTCCAAAGTAGCAGCAGATTTAGGTCTTAAAAAAGTAAAAGCCTACGTGAAAGGTCCGGGTAACGGACGTGAATCGGCTATACGTACTGTACATGGTGCAGGAATTGAAGTAACTGAAATAATTGATGTTACGCCACTTCCACACAACGGTTGTCGTCCTCCAAAACGCAGAAGAGTATAATTTGAAGATTTGAAAATTTGAAGATTCAAAATGTGTACAACTGATATAGGATTGATTTTGATTGCAGAACAAAAACCTCTCAGCAGTCGCGGCTGTATCAATACAAAATCAGGAGACACGAACCTAAAACAAATAAATTAAATAATAAACAATGGCAAGATATATTGGACCAAAGTCAAGAATAGCACGCAAATTTGGTGAGGCTATTTTCGGACCAGACAAAGTGTTGGCTAAAAAGAATTATCCTCCCGGTCAACATGGTCAGGGACGTCGTAAAAAAACATCGGAATACGGTATTCAGTTGCGCGAAAAACAAAAAGCAAAATATACTTACGGTGTATTGGAAAAACAATTCCGCAATCTGTATGAAAAAGCTCAGCGCACCAAAGGTGTAACAGGTGAAGTATTGTTACAATTACTTGAATCAAGATTAGATAATATCGTGTTTCGTTTAGGATTTGCACCTACACGTTCAGGTGCTCGTCAACTTGTAAGCCATAAACACATCACAGTTGATGGAAAGGTGGTAAATATTGCTTCGTATCATGTACGTGCAGGTCAGGTAATTGCAGTTCGTGAAAAAGATAAATCTATGGAAGTAATTGCTGCATCATTAAATGGTTTTAACCATAGCAAGTACCCTTGGATTGAATATAATGCAGCCAGTTTGTCAGGAACTTACCTACACATCCCTGAACGTGAAGATATTCCGGAAAATATCAAAGAACAATTAATCGTTGAGTTGTACTCTAAATAATAAGTGAAACCATGGCTATATTAGCATTTCAAAAACCTGAAAAGGTTATCATGTTGGAAGCTGACGCATTTCAAGGTAAATTTGAATTCCGTCCGTTGGAACCCGGTTATGGTATTACAATAGGTAATGCTTTACGCCGTATTCTTTTGTCTTCGCTCGAAGGTTTCGCTATTACTTCCATTAAAATTGAAGGAATAGATCATGAATACTCAACTATTCCTGGAGTAATTGATGACGTAACCAACATTATATTGAATTTGAAGCAAATACGTTTCAAACAGATTGTTGAAGATATTGAAAATGAAAAAGTGACAATCAATGTTGCAGGTGCAACTTCATTCAAAGCGGGCGATATAGGTAAATATTTTACCGGTTTTGAGGTGTTAAATCCTAAGTTAGTTATTTGCGAACTTGATCCTTCAGCCAATTTTCAGATTGATATCACAGTAAATAAAGGTAGAGGATATGTGCCTTCTGAAGAGAATAAAACCTCAAATCAGGAAATGGGCGTTATTCCAATTGATGCAATTTTTACACCTATTCGTAATGTAAAATAT
>Ga0194037_1002646_pt1 | contig 11620 bp, 14 predicted proteins | sample JunL306m_MetaG_FD_148653 | JGI IMG/M metagenome (GOLD analysis project Ga0194037, IMG submission 148653) | Anoxic zone freshwater microbial communities from boreal shield lake in IISD Experimental Lakes Area, Ontario, Canada - Jun2016-L304-6m | ecosystem: Environmental > Aquatic > Freshwater >...
TTCAATCAGAAATGGGGCTTTTTTTATTAAAACCGATTATTAAAAGACATTTTTTGCAAGGTTATTTTTTTACAAATCTAGATTTTACATAACTAAAATTTATTGAAAAAGTAACTGAAATTATATTTTTGAATTTGGATTTGCATATCCGATACAATTTATTTACTTTTGCTAATGATTATTTTATATTTACAAAATAAAATCAACGGTTAAAATGGCGGCATATAAACGGATATTATTAAAATTGAGTGGCGAATCGCTTATGGGTGAAAAGCAATACGGAATTGATGAGAAAAGACTAAACGAATATGCAACTCAAATTTCTGAAATTGTAGAAATGGGTGTTCAGGTTGGAATTGTAATTGGCGGCGGGAATATTTTTCGTGGATTGAGTGGCTCTTCTAAAGGTTTCGACCGTGTACAGGGCGATCAAATGGGAATGCTAGCCACTGTGATTAACAGCTTGGCTTTAAACTCTGCATTGGAATCAAAAGGAGTTAAATCGCGGGTACTTACTGCCATACGAATGGAACCTATTGGCGAATTTTACAGCAAACAAAAAGCCATTGCAAGCCTTAACAATTTTGAAGTGGTAATACTTTCAGCTGGAACTGGTAATCCGTTTTTTACCACTGATACTGGTTCATCACTTCGCGCCATTGAAATTGAAGCAGACATTATGCTGAAGGGAACACGTGTAGATGGCATTTATACGGCTGATCCTGAGAAAGATAAATCTGCAACAAAATTTACCGAAATAACATACGACGAAATTTATAACCGAAACCTGAAGGTAATGGATTTAACCGCCACAACAATGTGTAAAGAAAACAACATGCCAATTTACGTTTTTGATATGGATACTGTTGGAAATTTAAAGAAAGTGATGGCTGGTGAAAAGATTGGCACCTTGGTAAAAAATTAATTCTTCGAAAGCTAAAAATCTGTTAGCATACAACGTGAAACTCCAAAAACAATAAAATAAATTATGCAAGACATTAAACCGATTTTGACTCATGCTGAAGAAAACATGGAAGCTTCAACTCTGTTTTTAGATGAAGCATTGGCACATATTCGTGCAGGAAAAGCAAATGTTCGAATTTTAGACGGTGTAAAAGTTGAATATTATGGCTCGCATGTTCCGATTTCGAATGTAGCCAACATAACAACTCCGGATGCTAAAACCATTACAATTCAGCCTTACGAAAAGGCATTAATTGCCATTATTGAAAAAGCTTTATTAAATTCAGATGTAGGAATAACACCAATGAATAACGGTGAAACTATACGATTGGGAATTCCACCACTAACAGAAGAACGCCGTCGGCAATTGGCGAAACAATCAAAAGCTGAATGCGAAGATGCCAAAATATCAGTTCGAAATGCACGACGAGATGCTATTGAACACATGAAAAAACTTGTAAAAGAAGGACTTCCAGAAGATATGGAAAAAGATGGAGAAGCAAGTGTTCAGAAAATACATGACAAATACATAAAAAAAATTGACGAAATGTATGCTGCCAAAGAAAAGGAAATAATGACAGTATAGAATTTTAATTTTCAATCAATTAAACTCCTGAGAAATTTCAGTCATTTCAATTTCATGAAACGACTGAAATTTTGATTTTTTTAAGCTTACCTTTACATAAAATGCAATAATGACAGGATTGGTAGTTAAAAATACCGGCAGTTGGTATCAAGTCAAAAGTTCCGAAAACGACTTAATAGAATGCAAAATGAAAGGTCATTTTCGTATGCAGGAAATTCGGAGTACAAATCCTATTGCAGTTGGCGATTGGGTTGATTTTGAAATGAATATAGATGGAACTGCTATGATTAACGCCATTCACGATCGAAAAAATTATATCGTACGACGGTCATCTAATTTATCAAAACAATCACATATATTAGCAGCTAATCTTGATTTAGTGGCACTTATAGTTACTGTGAACTACCCCGAAACTTCGAGCATATTTATCGACCGCTTTTTAGCCACTGCTGAAGCTTATAGAGTGCATGCCTGCATTGTATTTAATAAAATTGACCGATACAATGAAACGGAGAATAATTACCTCGAAAAATTAATTGACTTATACAAATCGCTTGCGTATTCGGTTTTTAAAATTTCGGCAAAACAAAAGATAAACATAGAAGAGCTTTCACTGTTTTTAAGTGGAAAAACAACACTTTTTTCCGGAAATTCAGGCGTTGGAAAATCAACCTTAATAAATTCAATAGTACCACATTCGTTGGCTAAAACAGCCGAAATCTCATCATATCATAATAAAGGAATGCATACCACCACATTTTCAGAAATGTTTGAATTAGCCACTGGTGGTCATATTATTGACACACCGGGTATCAAAGGTTTTGGCACATTTGATATGCAAACTACGGAGATTGGACATTATTTTAAAGAAATATTTGTTCTGTCGGCTAAATGTAAATTTGCAAATTGCAGCCATGTACACGAGCCAGAATGTGCTGTAATAGAGGCCATAACTACAAAAAAAATAAGTTCATCGCGCTATCAAAGTTATTTAAGTATTTTAAAAGATTGCAAGGAAGGAAAATATCGATAAAAAGTATATTTTTATACATTTAACTATCAATTTATTGCAAAAACCCATCGAAATACAAATTTATTAAATACATTTGCATAAATATTTTACAATCAGCATAATTTTACAATTCAAAACTTGAAAAATTGGTACTATGGCACAACATCAAATTGATAGATTAGATAAAAAAATTTTACAGCTTATTTCGCAGGATGCACGAATTCCATTTTTAGAAGTTGCCCGCGAATGTAATGTTTCAGGTGCAGCCATTCACCAACGTATTCAGAAACTCAGAAACACCGGAATTATTAAAGGTTCGGAGTTTGTAATTGATACTTATAAAGTTGGATTTCAGACTTGTGCATACATTGGAATTATTCTGAATGATATTAAGATGTTTAATTCAGTAGTAGAAGATTTAAAAAAAGTACCCGAAGTAGTTGAATGCCATTACGCTACAGGAAAATATTCTATGTTTGTGAAAATTTATGCTAAAGATAACCGGCATTTACTACAAATTATACTTGATCATTTAACTCTTATACCAGGTATTGCTCATACCGAAACTTTCCAAATATCGTTGGATGAAATTTTCCGTCGCCAACTTTCTGCATTCGAAATCGATTCGAACGTAGAAGTCATTGATGAAGACTAAATTAACTTGTATGTATTGCAGAAAAAGTTTTTAACGTGAATATCAAATTGAATCTTATCTAGACACAATAAATATCTGAAAAATTGTATTTATTTCAGAAAATTGCTTAAGCTCTGTAATTTGTACTACTAACCACCAAATTTGCATACTATATTTAGCTACTTCTTAAAAAAAAATAAATATTAAATTGAGAGTAATCTGTATTGAAACTGAATTTACTTTTCTTTCTCTAATATGATATTCTGACATTCCAACTCTCTTGTAAGATGCTTTTTGCTACCTTTCATTTTGAAACCAACAGTAATTATTAAACATTTACAAAACATATTGATTTGAGCAAAACATATTAACTGTTGCATTCATGTTGTTTTTTGGTTTACATCCTGGTTTACATAAGGTCATAAATTAACACTAAAATCGTCAAAGATTGAAAAATGTTGTAAGGATAGGCTAAAAAGAAAAACACTCTAAATCAATGATTTAAAGTGTTTTATAAGTGGTACCACCAGGAATCGAACCGGGGACACAAGGATTTTCAGTCCTTTGCTCTACCAACTGAGCTATGGTACCATTTTGGCTTAGCGGGTGCAAATATACGGCGATTATTTGAATTCACAAAGCATGAAGCTGAAAAATCTGAAAAATAGTAATTAATAATGAACCGATTTGCACTGAAAGCGTTATATTTTAAACTGAATTTGAGATATTTACTGCATTTGTCAGATTAAATTAACGTATGGAAAAAAATAAACTTAGCGGACATATTGCCATGTTTTCAGCCAATATTATATTTGGATTGAATACAACGATTTCGCGAACGCTAATGCCTCAAATTCTAAGTCCTTTTACACTTACTTTCCTTAGGTTGGGTGGTGGATTGCTACTTTTCTGGATAGCATCACTTTTTGTAAAAAAAGAACATGTAGCAGCCAAAGATATTTTATTGTTATTTTTTGCTTCGCTTTTTGCACTAACCTTCAATCAGTTACCTTATTTTATTGGTTTATCGCTCACATCGCCCATCGATGCTTCCTTTGTAGTAACTATGTTGCCTATTTTGACCATGATTCTTGCAGCTTTAATTCTGAAAGAACCCATCACTTTAATGAAAGCTGTGGGCGTTATTGTAGGAGCCTCAGGAGCATTATTACTCATTTTTCACAATACGGCAGTTCATACAGCTGAAAGTAATTTATGGGGCAATATCATTGTGTTTTGTGCCGTTAGCTCGTTTGCGTTGTATCTTACTTTGTTTAAAGAGTTGATTAATAGGTATTCGGCTGTTACCGTTATGAAATGGATGTTTTTGTTTGGAACACTGGTTTGTACCCCGTTTTGTTATAAATCCCTTGTTCATACTGATTTTAGTGTTTTAAGTCAAAGCACATATTTTCGAATGAGTTATGTTGTTGTATTTGCCACTTTTTTTGGATATTTACTTATCCCCATAGGTCAGAAAGTGCTTCGCCCCACCACTTTAAGCATGTATAATTATGTTCAACCAGTAATTGCCTCGATGGTTGCAGTAATTTTGGGAATTGATTTTTTTGGATTTGAAAAAGCTGTGTCGGCTGTACTTGTTTTTGCCGGTGTGTATATTGTAACTCAAAGCAAATCGAAAGCACAACTTGATCCCGAACGAGAATTGAAAAAACAGGATAAAGTTATTAACTGATTATATCAAATTTACTAAATATTGATTTTGATTTTAACAAATAATTCGTGTTTAATTAAAATTTATCTCAACGTTTAATTTCAACCTAACTTCAAATCACCCCATCCTAAAAAAAACTGGCAACGTAAATCAATAATAATCAAGGCGTCAGCTGCCCGAAAAGCTTACTATAAGTTGTTTTTAGTAAGATTTTAAAATATTTTCCGAAGTGTTATTGTCAATTAAAAAATTATGTCTATCTTTGCAACCCGTTTTGGAGAAAAACCAAAAGGATATAAATTAAGCAGTTAAAGATATAAAAACAAAGTAAAATGCCTACAATTCAGCAATTAGTTAGAAAAGGAAGAGCAGAACTTATTGACAAAAGCAAATCGCCCGCGTTGGATTCATGTCCACAGCGTCGCGGTGTGTGTGTTCGTGTGTACACTACTACTCCAAAAAAACCGAACTCGGCTATGCGTAAAGTAGCTCGTGTGCGTTTAACTAACCAAAAAGAAGTGAATGCTTACATTCCGGGCGAAGGACACAACTTACAAGAACACTCAATCGTAATGGTTCGTGGTGGTCGTGTAAAAGACCTTCCGGGAGTACGTTATCACGTGGTTCGTGGAACACTCGATACAGCCGGCGTAAATGGCCGCACGCAACGTCGTTCGAAATATGGAGCAAAACGCCCTAAACCAGGACAAGTAGCCGCAAAAGGTGCACCAGTTAAAGGCAAAAAGAAATAAGTAGAACACAGAAACACAGTTGACAGTATATATAGTACTGAAACAAGTTTCAATCCCCTTTCAAAAAAACTAACAAAATCAAGTTTAAACACTTGTTTGCGTTTTAAGGTAGCAGTGGAAGGTTGAGTAAATGGCTCGGAGGAGTTGTTGAAGCAAAACTAAAAGCAACCAAAAAAACAAAAACGGAAATTTTTAAGTAAAATGAGAAAATCGAAACCAAAAAAGAGGGTCGTATTACCTGATCCGGTTTTCAATGAGTCAATGGTTACAAAATTTGTAAACCACTTGATGTATGATGGCAAAAAATCTACTGCCTTCGACATTTTCTATTCATCGCTCGAAACTGTGAAAAATAAGTTGCCGAACGAAGAAAAATCCCCACTTGAAGTTTGGAAAAAAGCCCTTGAAAATATTACCCCATTAGTTGAAGTAAAATCACGTCGGGTAGGTGGTGCTACATTCCAGGTTCCTACTGAGATTCGCGCAGACCGCAAAGAATCCATTTCAATGAAAAATCTTATATTGTATTCACGCAAACGTGGAGGACGCTCGATGGCCGATAAACTGGCTGCCGAAATCGTTGACGCATTCAATAACCAGGGTGGCGCATTCAAACGCAAGGAAGATATGCACCGCATGGCTGAAGCTAACCGCGCTTTTGCACATTTCAGATTTTAATTGAAGCTTATATAATTAAGGTATAAAAAGAAATTAAATTTAACAATGGCTAAAGGAGATTTAAGTTATAACAGAAATATCGGTATCATGGCGCATATCGACGCCGGAAAGACTACTACTTCCGAGCGTATTCTGTTCTACACCGGTTTGACTCACAAAATAGGTGAAGTGCATGATGGTGCGGCTACTATGGATTGGATGGAACAGGAGCAAGAGCGTGGTATTACCATTACTTCGGCTGCTACCACTACTTCGTGGGATTATGAAGGTGATAAATATAAAATCAATTTGATTGACACTCCGGGACACGTTGACTTTACCGTTGAGGTAGAGCGTTCATTGCGTATTTTGGATGGTGCTGTGGCTACATTTTGTGCCGTTGGTGGTGTTGAACCTCAATCGGAGACAGTATGGCGTCAGGCCGATAAATATAATGTACCGCGTATCGGTTTCGTAAACAAAATGGATCGTTCAGGTGCCGATTTTTACGAAGTTGTTCGTCAGATTAAAGCGGTATTAGGAGCAAAACCATGTCCTATTCAAATTCCAATCGGTGCTGAAGAGAAATTCAAAGGCGTTATCGATTTAGTGAAGATGAAAGCCATTCTTTGGCACGATGAATCGATGGGTGCTCAATATGATGTGGAAGAAATTCCGGCAGACTTATTGGAAGAAGCTCAGGAATGGAGAGATAAAATGCTCGAAATCGTTGCAGAATATGATGATGTTTTGATGGAAAAATACTTTGATGATCCTTCTACTATTACTGTGGACGAAATTCAGGTAGCAATCCGCAAGGCTACACTTTCAATGGAAATAAATCCAATTATTTGTGGTTCGGCATTCAAAAATAAAGGCGTTCAAACTATGCTTGATGCAGTTTGTGCCTATTTACCAAGTCCGCTTGATACTCCCGAAACAATTGGTTTTGATCCTCGTGATCCTGAAAAACAAGTTATTCGTCACCCGGATGCTAAAGAACCATTGTGTGCATTAGCATTTAAGATTGCGACTGACCCTTATGTAGGTCGTTTGTGTTTCTTCAGAGTTTACTCTGGTCAGCTTCCTGCTGGTTCGTATGTGTATAACACACGCTCCGAAAAGAAAGAACGTATTTCGCGTATTTTCCAAATGCACTCCAACAAACAAAATGCCGTTGAATTAATTTCAGCCGGTGATATTGGTGCGGGTGTAGGATTTAAAGATATTCGTACAGGTGATACTTTGTGTGATGAAAATCACCAAATAACTTTGGAATCAATGGACTTCCCTTTACCGGTTATCGGAATTTCTATTGAGCCTAAAACACAGAAAGACCTTGACAAATTAGGTATGGGCTTGGCTAAATTAGCTGAAGAAGATCCAACTTTTACTGTTCATACTGAAGAACAATCAGGTCAGACAATCATCAGTGGTATGGGTGAACTTCACCTCGAAATCATTATCGACCGTCTGAAACGTGAGTTCAAAGTAGAGTGTAATCAGGGTCGTCCTCAGGTATCTTACAAAGAGGCTATTACTCAGGCTGTTCAATTACGCGAAACGTATAAGAAACAATCGGGTGGTCGTGGTAAGTTTGCTGACATGATTGTGAAGGTTGAACCAAGAGATAAAGATTTTGAAGGTGGTCAACTACAATTTGTTGATATGGTAAAAGGTGGTAACATTCCAAAAGAATTTATTCCTTCTATCCAGAAAGGTTTTCAGGCTGCCATGAAAAACGGTGTATTAGCCGGTTTCCCACTGGATAGTCTGAAAGTAACTGTTATTGATGGTTCATTCCACGCAGTCGATTCAGATCAGTTGTCATTCGAAATTTGTGCTTCGCTTGCTTATAAATCTGCTTGTGCAAAAGCTAAACCTGTATTGTTAGAGCCAATCATGAAAATGGAGGTTGTTACACCGGAAGAAAGCATGGGTGATGTGATTGGTGACTTGAACAAACGTCGCGGACAGGTTGAAGGTATGGAATCGAGCCGTACAGGAGCAAGAATTGTAAAAGCTAAAGTGCCACTTTCCGAAACATTCGGATATGTAACTGCTTTACGTACTATTTCTTCGGGTCGTGCAACGTCTTCCATGGAATTTGATCACTATGCCGAAGTAACGAATGCAATTGCGAAAGTGGTTGTAGCTGAAGCAAAAGGTAAAGTAGAATTACTATAAAGCCCCCTGACCCCCTAAAGGGGGAAGTTGAGCTTAGAATATTTAAAAAATGTCCAATTAGCGAATGACTCTTAATTGGATTAAAGATAAAGAAAATAATAATTAAACAAATGCTTGCCAAATTTCCCCTTTAGGGGGTTAGGGGGCAGAAAATAAAAAAACGACAATGAGTCAAAAAATCAGAATTAAATTAAAATCTTACGATCACAATTTGGTTGACAAATCAGCCGAAAAAATCGTAAAAACAGTAAAAGCTACCGGTGCAGTAGTAAGTGGTCCAATTCCATTGCCAACTCACAAACGTATCTTTACTGTAAACCGTGCTACTTTCGTAAATAAAAAATCACGCGAACAATTCGAACTTTGTTCTTACAAACGTCTGATTGACATTTACAGCTCAACAAGCAAAACTGTTGATGCGCTGATGAAACTTGAATTGCCAAGTGGAGTAGAGGTAGAAATCAAAGTTTAAAGAGCTGCCCCCTGACCCCCTAAAGGGGGAAAATAAAGGTATCAGCAAATAAGTAAAAAAAATAACAACGCTTCCAATGTTCCCCCTTTAGGGGGTTAGGGGGCAAATATAAACAACAATTGAAATGCCAGGATTATTAGGAAAAAAAATCGGAATGACATCCGTTTTCAGCGCCGACGGTAAAAATGTACCGTGCACTGTTATCGAAGCAGGTCCTTGTGTTGTTACTCAAATCAAAACTGTAGAAACCGACGGTTACGAAGCTGTACAGGTAGGTTTTCAGACTAAAACTGAAAAACACACCAACAAAGCGGAAGCCGGAATTTTCAAAGCAGCAGGAGTAGCGCCTCAAAGACACTTGGTTGAGTTCAAAGGATTCGAAAGTGAATTCAAATTGGGTGATGCAATCACCTGCGAAATGTTTGAAGCCGATACGTTTGTTGACGTAGTAGGAACTTCAAAGGGTAAAGGATTCCAGGGTGTTGTAAAACGTCATGGTTTCGGTGGGGTAGGACAAGCTACTCACGGTCAGCACAACCGTTTACGTGCGCCGGGTTCGTTAGGAGCTTCATCATATCCTTCACGCGTATTCAAAGGTATGCGTATGGGTGGCCGTATGGGTGGTGATCAGGTAACTATTCAAAACCTACAGGTATTAAAAGTGATTCCGGAACATAATTTGGTTTTAATCAAAGGTTCTGTACCGGGTGCTAAAGGTTCAATCGTAATCATCAATAAATAACATGGAACTGAATATAGTAAATATTAAAGGAGAAGACACAGGAAGAAAAGTATCGCTTAACGATGCAATCTTCGGTATTGAGCCAAATGACCATGCTATTTATTTAGATGTGAAACAATATTTGGCTAATCAACGTCAGGGAACGCACTCGACAAAAGGCCGTAGCCAGTTGTCAGGTTCAACCCGTAAATTAGGAAAGCAAAAAGGCGGCGGCGGCGCTCGTCCGGGCGACATCAAATCTGGTGTACGTGTGGGTGGTGGTCGTATGTTCGGTCCAACACCACGCGATTACAGCTTCAAACTGAATAAAAAACTTAAACAACTTGCACGTAAATCGGCATTGAGTTACAAAGCTATTGGCAATTTGATAACGGTGGTTGAAAACCTTAATTTTGAAACACCAAAAACGAAAGAGTTCGTGGCTATGACAAAAAGTTTGCAGGTGGCAGACAAAAAACCACTGATAATTTTAGCAGATGCAAATAAAAATGTATATTTGTCGGCTCGAAATTTACCTAAGGTAAATGTCGTAACTGTTTCGGAATTAAACACTTATATAGTGCTTAATGCCAAAACACTTGTCATAACTGAGGATGCGGTAACTGCAGTAGAACAAATTTTTAAAGCATAAGGAGGTACAGAAATGGGAATTATTATTAAACCAATCGTTACAGAAAAGATGACTCAGCTGGGCGACAAACTGAACCGCTATGGCTTTAGAGTTCAAAAGGATGCCAACAAAATTGAAATTAAACAAGCAGTTGAAGCTATGTATGATGTTACTGTTGAAGATGTAAATACATTAGTTGTAGCGCCAAAGAAAAAAAGCCGCTTTACAAAAGGTGGTGTTATCAAAGGTAGCGCTTCAGCTTATAAAAAAGCTATCGTTACAGTAAAACAAGGAGAAAAAATTGATTTTTATAGCAACATCTAACATTTAGAATTTTTTCATTGACCATTTACAATTTTGCTGAAATGGAATTTGAAATGCTAAATCGATAAATAGTAAATTAAAAAAATGGCTGTACGTAAATTAAGACCCACAACACCGGGGCAAAGACACAAGATTATTGGTACGTTCGACACAATTACTGCGAGCGCACCAGAAAAATCTCTTGTATCAGGCGGAGTAAAATCCGGAGGTCGTAACCATGATGGTAAAATGACCATGCGCTACATTGGTGGCGGACACAAGAAGAAATATAGAGTAATTGACTTTAAACGCAACAAAGACGGTGTTCCCGCAACAGTAAAATCAATTGAATACGATCCGAATCGTTCGGCACGTATCGCGTTGCTTTATTATGCTGATGGGGAAAAAACATACATTCTTGCTCCAAACGGATTGCAGGTTGATCAAATTGTTGTTTCAGGCGTTGATGCATCTCCCGAAGTTGGAAATGCTTTACCGTTACAAAATATTCCACTTGGTACCATAATTCATAATATTGAATTACGCCCCGGACAAGGTGCTGCCATGGTACGTTCGGCTGGAACTTTTGCTCAACTTACATCACGCGAAGAAAAGTATGCAATTATTAAATTACCTTCGGGTGAAGTACGCAAAATTCTTGCAACATGTAAAGCTACTATTGGTAGTGTAGGAAACTCTGATCATGCATTAGAAAGATCAGGAAAAGCAGGTCGCTCACGTTGGCTTGGACGTCGTCCACGCGTTCGTGGTGTTGTTATGAATCCGGTTGATCACCCCATGGGTGGTGGTGAAGGCCGCTCTTCAGGAGGACACCCACGTTCTCGCAAAGGCTTGTTAGCTAAAGGGTACAAAACACGTGCTCCAAAGAAACAGTCTAGTCAATATATTATTGAAAGAAAGAAAAAATAATCAGAAAACTAAGTAAATAATATGAGCCGTTCATTAAAAAAAGGACCATACATCTATTTGAAGCTTGAAACAAAAATTTTGGCTATGAATGAAAGCG
>Ga0194037_1002647_pt1 | contig 11614 bp, 11 predicted proteins | sample JunL306m_MetaG_FD_148653 | JGI IMG/M metagenome (GOLD analysis project Ga0194037, IMG submission 148653) | Anoxic zone freshwater microbial communities from boreal shield lake in IISD Experimental Lakes Area, Ontario, Canada - Jun2016-L304-6m | ecosystem: Environmental > Aquatic > Freshwater >...
ATGCAATATAATGCAAACAGTACTTCCCTGTTTGCATTATATTGCATTATGATTGAGAGACCTGTTGAAAGAGCCTCTTAATTACCCTCCTTAATACGCTGTTCTATACTTTGGTTTGGACATGAAGTTTTTCGTGAATCATGATTGCTGATTTCTCAGGAATTTGTTTCAAAGTCTTGCTAACCCACAAAACTTTATCATTATTATGAAGCCGATTTGTATTAACAATTACTGTTTTGATCGTATTCATTTATGGATACAATACGACAAAATGGTTCCGCAGTTTATTGAGGTTGTTATTGAGGTTTTTTTCCCGAAGAACCGCATTGCCAATGGGCTTGTGATGTTTAATCACGGGTTTCTGATTGGTAATGATCTGCTGTTTTTACCTAAAAAAATTATTGGGGCCTTCCTGAACGATAATCCGCTTTTTGCAATTAATCCTTCTTCTTTTTACAACTATAGTGAGGCTATTGCTGAAAAGAATTGGGCTATGGCATTTGTGAGTGCTGCTCATTCGCAGAACATTGGTGTTCCGGGGATTGATATTGGCGGGAATCCAAGGGTGGGACAGGAGGCCTATGCTGCGGCTTCTTATCTTATCAAGTACGGGGCTACTGATTATTTTTATAAAGTGGATAAGAATAACATCAGGAACCAGAAATTCTTTGACAGTAGCGTATCAGATAGATCAAAATTTATGATTTCGAATAATGTTATTTTTGCCGGACATTCTGTTGGTGGGGCTCATGCTCAAGCGGCGGCTTGCGGTTTCGAAACGCTGCAGAAACTTGGCAAAGAAAGTTGCCGGTTCTTTGATCCGGTGATGTATGATCGAGAGCTTATTCCTGCGTATTCAGATCCACTTTCTGAATGGAATCCTGATGAAAGGGCTAACCCTGTTGGATTGATACAGCTGTCGCCTGTTGATCAGAAAATACCTCTTTTAGCTCCAGGCATGCAACATTACCGGGATGCGTTGTCAAATGCTTTAATACCTATATTGATGATTGTTGGTGAGTGCGACTGCGCTTGCCTTGATACTTCGAATCCGCCTGCATGGTCGGATAATTCATCAGATATTACGCAGTTTACACAACTCACCCCGCCTGCAAGCAAGTCGTGGGCTGTTGTAGCTCGTGTTGCAAGGGGAAGCCATTGTGGCTACCTAACTGAAATTAGTGAGCTTTGCAGTGTAGCTGATGCGCAATCTCAATGCAATCGCTGTCCGGGAGAAACAAAGTATAAACCAAATGGTGATGAGACGACGTTAACGACCGAGATGGTAAAGCGATTTATTGCTATGTATCCTGATCAGGCTGGATTTAATGGGAATTTCAATGACTGGATTACGAGTGATTTTCTTACATGGTTGAATAAGAAGAGTCCTGACGGGGTTGTGCAATTGGTTCCGTTCAGTTCCGGAAAGTATATTGATCATCTCTGATCAAGGGGTTCGGGAAGAGTGGTTAGTTTTAAGCCACTCTTTCTGTTTTTGTTGTTCATGGAGTTGGTAAAGAGGTTTGATAATCGGGAGTATCCGATTGATCATTACTATTGATCTGAAAAGCCTTGCGGGGTATAGTTTTCTTTTATCTTCCAGGACTCCTTTGATTATCTTTTTTGCCACTGTTTCCGGGGATTGAACGGGGAAAGGTATTGGCATAGAATTTCCTCCTGCTTTTTCGAAAAACTTAGTTCGTGTGGCAATCGGATAGACTGTCATGAGGTTATTATTTGAATTATCGAACTTATAACTGTCTGCAAAGCGGTGTATAGCTGTTTTTGTTGTGCTGTACAGGGTATAGCCTGGAATATTCCATTCGGCCATTGCTGAACAGAGTATTACTGTTTTCCAGGGTTTGCCGGAGTTAATTTTGTTCATCTTCAGGAGTGAATAAATCGGCGATATGGTATTAACCCTGAATATTTGCTCAAGACGTGACCACACCCTTCTTTGAGCTGCTCGTAATATCCAAAACCTGCGTTAGCAATAAATATATCGACTGAACCATACAAATTAATTGATGTTTCAAATAACTGATCTATATGGTCGGGGTTTGCCAGATTACAGACATAGGGTTTGACTTTGTCGGTGTATGATGAGGTAACTTTGTTTAATAATTCGGCATTTATGTCGGCTGCGATGATTTTGCAATCGAAGTTCAAGAGTTCATTTACGAGACAGTGCCCTATACCTGATGCAGCTCCTGTTACGATGATGTTTGTGTGATTAATCTCCATTCAGATATTTGTAAAGTGGTTTGGAGAGAGTCAACTTGAACGGGTTGGCATAGAGAGCAAGTAAGGGTTTCTGTAAAGATATTTCGGGAAAATAGTGTGGATCAACCTTTATTTGTTTTAACCATGCGAAATGCCCTTGACCGTTGCCTATGGGAGATACCTTAAATATGATTTTTTCAAGTTCCTGATGAAGATGAATTGATAATAAGCGAGTATCGATTGGAAATGGAATGCTTCCTGTTTCAACCGTAATCTTAAACCACTTTGGATTGCTGCCAATTTCAATAAAATGACACCCATTATTTTCAGTCCAGATAAATTCGGTCAGCTCTTTTGGGATACCCCAGTTGTTTCTTCCGTTAAGCATGCTTTCTTTTGAATCCACATATATTTTAGAAATTGTGTTACGCCTGGTTTGGTTGAAACGTGCTTTACCTGGCATGATGAGGAGTTCATGGTATGGCCCTACTGGTGAATCTTTATAATCCACAATCATTACGTAACCCAATCCTGACCATTTCAGGGTTTTGAATTTTTCCGATAAAAAACAAGATTCGCGAATAAAATTTTGCGTGAATCGGTACACCAGTATAAATCCTCGACCTGTTACGTGCCATGGAGCGGGTGTTAGCATTCGTTCGATGTTCAGATGTATAATTGGTTATGCTGAATAAACACTTAATGATTCTAAACCCGATTAGACGAAGATCAATGCTGAGGTATTTGAGTTTTAGGCTTTGTTTCAAATATGCCTCTTGATAATTATGTCGATTAGTGCATACAGACATGTTTTATGTGTATTTAATATATAGTATATATGTGATATATATGAATGTGTCGTGGTTTTTTTGTTTACTACTGGCTGAATAATTACTATATCTGGCTCTGTGATCAACATGCGTATAATGATTGCGGGGAACAAACATATGTTGGTTTGGCTCATTGGACGGCATTCGTGGTGGTCAGGGACTTGAAATCATTTTATTAGATGAAAACTAAATAATTACAAAATAAGCATGGGTAAAAGAGTAGTTATTACGGGTAGTACGCGGGGTTTAGGGTTCGGTCTTGCGCGCCGGTTTCTTGAGCGGGGTTGCAGAGTTGTGGTTAACGGGAGCTCTTCAGACAGTACTTTAAAGGCTATGGAGAAACTGGGGCAATATAGTGCGAATGCTGCTGGTGTTGCTGCTGATATTCGTAATCCTCATGATATTCGCAAGTTGTATGATGCTGCTGTCGGGCGGTTTGGGGGGGTTGATATATGGATAAATAATGCCGGGATTTCACATGAGATGCGTAGTGCCTGGGAACTTGATAGTGGTGTGATTGACAGTGTGCTTGATGTTAATATTCGGGGGGTTTTGTATGGCACTATCATTCCTTTTGAAGGTATGATTAAGACGGGTGGCGGGAAGATTTTTACTATGGAGGGACTTGGGAGTGATGGGTTTATGCTTGACGGTATGAGTGTTTATGGAACCACTAAAAGTGCTGTCTCTTATTTTACCCGTTCTTTTGCTCATGAGGTACGTGGTATGGATGTTCAGATAGGGACTCTGAGTCCTGGAATGGTTGTAACTGATATGCTTAGGAGTACGGTCAGTGACGGTTCTCCGGAAAGCTTAAAAAAACGGAAGTTTTTTAATGTGATGGCTGATGATGTTGAGATAGTTTCTGAATTTCTTTGTGGGAAGATTCTTGCATCGACTTCTCAATCGCCAAGAATCAAGTGGTTGACGAGACATAGAATGATAGGCAAGATTTTGCTTGCTCCTTTTAGGAAAAGGGACTTTTTTTCATAGTGGAAGTCCGTATTCTTCCAGAATGATCGGGACGTGACTGGGTACCAGTTTATGAAGCAGGTCAGGGGTTCGGAATTTTACATAGTAGTAATGTCTTATAAGATGAAAGTCTACTGAGTAATGTGCGAATCCTATTCCTTTTGGACCGATGATATTGAACAGTTGAGCGAGTATGTTGCCTGTGAGAATGGAGATTTTGCGTTTGGATGAATATTGCTTGTTCTGTTGCTGCATGCTTTTTATGATGCGTTTTGATGTGTTTTTGACAAATGAATGGCAATCCCAATTGCCTGTTTCCGGGAAACGATCCAGGTCTTGGTTAATGAGTTCAAGAAGTTTTTTTCCTGTTTCGGTTCGGACCAGTAACCATTGCCGGGTTTTGCCGGGTAGAAGTTCAGCTCCGATATAACCAACGGTTATATCAGCAAGGCTGTTGAGGTAGTCGAAGCAGCTCATACACGCCGGCGGGAATATACCAGGATTTGAAAGCTCTTCTGGCAAACTGAAAAAGGGTATTTTTTCAGTTTGCCCACTGCTATGGCGGATGTGAATCCTGAAATCCTGCATGAACTCCATATGGCGGGCTGTATTGGGCGACTTTGACATTCTTTCGAGAATCCACGGCCATTTTGAGCGTGCTACGTTGTCAACACAGGGTATCCCTATGGTTAAAATCTCCATATCCCTGAGGTATGTAAACCTTTTCTGGAAGTCTCTGAGTGTGTGGATGTGACATGCTGCACCAATGACAAGAATTTTTTTCAGATTTTGACGATAGGCGGATTGGAGTGATTGCAGTACCGGGGAAAGAACAGGTTTGTTGCCGCTGGTTGCATGGATTTGTTCGAGATTTTGTGCAAAAACAGGAATTGAAAAAAAATGATTGTCTGGGGAACGGTGCAATGATATCACTCCTTCTACAAGCTGTTCTTCAAAAGCTCGTATAGCCATTCGGGTAATGATGCCGCCCCATTGTGCATGGGAAATAGGGTTTTTCAGTTGGGCTGTAAATCGGTCGGTCGTAATACCGAATCGGAGTTCAATGGGGTCATGAATGCATCTTTCTCGTCCGAAGAGATGTTTTTCGCTTTCGCCAAGCCAACCGGTTTTAAAAACACAGCTTGTCTGGCTTTCATCAATGGGCCACTCTTGAATTGTACAGAGTCCGCAGGAGCTGCAGAGTTCTATTTTTGTACTTGGGCTTTTAGACATGAGGAGAAAGGGATATTGATTTTTTCTGGTTAGTACGTTCTGTAGAATCAGCATTCCTTTTATGATTTGCAAATCAAGAGTTATGCACAGGGTTTTATACAAGTATTATGCTGAAACTTTATATAAAATGTCAACGCCCAGGATCGGTGGGAAAATTAAAAACCCCGGTAATTGCCGGGGTTATTTAATTTTTCATCAATGTTTTCAGATAAGATGAATAGAGCCTGATCCGTTTTTAGATATTGTTGGAATATATGCCTTGGTCAGAAGAGTTATCGCTCAGTAATGATGCCTTACTGAAGTCTGCTGCTGCTCCATCGATATTGCCTATAGCGGATTTTGCAATTCCTCTGCTGGTGTATGCAATTGCATCTTTGGGCGTCGGGTCTAGTTCTATGGCTTTTTTGAAATCAGCATTGGCTGCTTCGCTTTCGCCAATAGCTTGTTCTGCCAGCGCTCGATTGCAGTAAACTTTTGCAAGGTCAGATTTAGCTTTGTTTTGACTGTGTTCGATCACATTGGTAAAGTGTGCGATAGCTGTTTTGTTAAGTTCTGATTGAAACTTTGCATCACCGCTGTTAAAGGAGTTGCCGGAATTTGCATAAGCAGCATTGCTCGCAAGCATTAGTGTCGTGACCGCTATTATTTTTGATAAGATTGTTTTTTTCATGATGTACCTCGCTTGTTATGGTGATTAATGATTACAGTAACCGTTGAAGGGACATTTCAGGAAATCCTTTTCAATAGTCACATTGTAATGGTAATCAACATTGCCTTAAAGGGACTTTAAAAGACCCTTAAATTTTCATAAAAAATACTTCATCAAAGAAAAGATTTACAGATTGCCTCTTGTCTGCAGCTTTAAGATATACATATTTTGATACTGGTTATGGAGCTATCACGAATTGCAAGGTATGCTTGTGTTGAAGAACTGTGCTCCGTGAAAGGGTTGTCGCATAGGGTGGCTTTATCTTATAAAGCTAATCGTTTGTTGTGACATCAGTTTTCAGAATCTCCTGTATGGTTTTCAATAACTTTTTTAATGAAAAGGGTTTTTGGATAAAGAATGAGCCTTGTTCAAAAACTCCATGCTGGGCAATAATATCCGTGGTGTATGCGGACATGAAGAGAATTTTAAGGTTTTTACATATTGTTTTAAGCTTTATCGAAAGGTCGCTGCCGTTCATTTCAGGCATGACGACATCAGTTAGAAGCAGATTGATTCTGCCTTTGAAATTCGTTGCAATCTGTATCGCTCTGGTGGGGGAACTGGCTTGGAGTATTGTGTATCCGTGCATTTCAAGCATGCTCTTGCACATTGTAAGAATATCCTGCTCATCGTCAACAAGCAATATTGTTGCTTTGGTTGAGCCAACCTCTGTCTCTTGTTGTGATTCTTGATTTGTCTGGCTCGTTTGTTCAGTATGTTGAGGGAGATAGATCGTAAATCGGGTTTCTTTGCCGGGAAGGCTCTGAAAGTCGATGAATCCATTATTTTGTTTGACAATACCATAGACAGTGGAAAGGCCCATCCCGGTACCTTTACCTACTTCCTTCGTGGTAAAAAAAGGTTCGAAAATATGTGGAAAAATATTTTGGCTAATACCACTTCCAGTGTCGGTTACTGAAAGTGTTACATAGTTGCCGGGGAGAGCGCAGGGATGTGCGGCTTCGCAATCTGATTTACCGACATGTATTAATCCTGTCTGGATAGTAATAGTGCCTATGCCGAATATAGCATCGCGAGCATTGACACAGAGATTCACGAGTATCTGGTCGATTTGTGAGAGATCTATTTTTATCAGGGTATTGTTTGTATCAGGTATCCAGAGAAGTGTGATACTTTCTCCGATCAATCGTCTCAGCATGGGTAGAATGTTGTCTACTATGGTGTTGAGCTGAAGTATGACCGGCATAATGGTTTGTTTTCGGGCAAAAGCAAGAAGTTGACGGGTGAGATCGGCTGAGCGGATTCCTGCTTTATAAATTGCTTCCATATCGGCTATCAGGGATCGGTCTCCGCTGGATTGGTTGAGTGCAAGCTCTGCATGGCCGAGAATAACAGTCAGCATATTGTTGAAATCGTGGGCAATGCCTCCGGCAAGTTGACCGACTAACTCCATTTTTTGGGCGTGTTGCAGACTTTCCTGCATCTTTTGTTCTGATTGCTCTGCTCGCTTTTTGACTACAATATCCCAGGCGAGGTTGGCTACTGAACTTACCAAACGGATGTCTTCATCGTCATATGGAATTGATTTGTTTCCTACTCCAATAATTGCTTTGATTGTGCCTCCTTCAATAATCGGGATTACAAGTTCCCGTTTAATTTCGGGATGACCTTCGGGTATGCCTCGCCGATTCATGAGGGTTGCGGTGTCGTTGTGTATGACTGGTTGCCCTGTTTGTAATAAGTCACTCCATATAGCTGATTCGTCCAGGGATGGATGGCCACCTTGATGCTGATGCATCTTACATACATTGTTTGTTGTGTTGGTTGACCATATCTGCAGGGAAGGTGCGCCTCGGTCATCCCTGATGAAATGACAGAAACTGATTGAACTTTCTGTAATGTGCTCAATGTTGTCGAGTGTTGCCCTTAAAACCTCTTCTACAGAATTACTTTCTGACTGCTCAAGAAGGCGGGTACGAAATGCGAGAATGTATTCCAGGCGTTTTCGCTCGGTAATGTCGACAATAATTTCGTAGGTAAACTGTTTATCTTGTAAACTAATGATATTGGCGTATACCTCGACATCACGGGTAGAGCCATTCCGCATTCTGTGTCGGAATAAGTACTGTTTTATGTTTGATGCACGGTATTTTTTTATTTCGATTTCAAACTGTTCTGGTGGCAAGGTATTAATTTGATGAATGTTCATCTGGCGGAGTTGCTCAATGGGCCATCCATAAAAGTTTGCTGCGGCATGATTGGCATCTAATATGTCTCCTGTATTGGAGTCGATCAGGAGTTTGATAGCTGAATGATCCTGAAAAAGTTTTCTGAAAAGCTCCTCGCTGTTATGCAGTTCATCTTCTGCTTTTTTGCGTGCTGTAATATCTGACAGAATAATCCGGCATTCTTGTCCGTCGTTGCTTAGGATGGCATCAATCCGAACTATATGCTCGGATGAGTATTGCATATTTCTTGTAAACAGCTTGACTTCACAATATTCGGTCTCCATATTCCTGAAAAGATTCTGGAACATTGATTTGAATGCTGAAATGTCTGCCGGATTAATAAAGCTAATGAATCGGCTGCCGAGCAATAGTGAGCGTTCAACACCAAGTAATTTTGTAGCTGTCAGGTTTGCCTGAAGTATTTTGGTATCGTGTGAAAGAGTCAGGTAACCAACGGGCGCAAAATCGTAAAGCTCGGTGTAACGTTCTAAATTTTCCTTTAGCTCGTCCATGGATTTGGTCAGTTCATATCTTGAATGTATCAATTCTTCCTGCTGCATTTCAAGTTCGATCTGGTGAATCTCCAGTTCCTGGATGATCAATGATAAATCCGCGGGTGATGAGGAAATTGCAGGGTGTTGTAAGTGACTGTTTATAAATCGCTTTTCAGCAGTAGCCCTTAGTTCAGATAGGTTAATGGACTTGTGAAGGTTGTTGTGTTTTAGCATTGAGATGCTTTTTTGTTCTTGTCAATGCTGAAATTCCAAAGCCGCATTGAACGAAATCCGAATGTAGTTCAACTGACCAGTATGAGGTGCCTGTATTATTTTCTTGACTCTTTGTATCCTATGAAACGTTAAGTCAGGGTTAAGGAGAAGCGCCTCTTTGAGTAATATATAAATTACATATAAATAAATAATCTTATGGTAATTGACCAATAGAAAAACCCATACTAATCTAGGCATCCTCTTACCATATAGGGTGGCATTTTATACATAAAATCTGAATTTGCATTTTAAGTTGTTTGGTTTTATTTATCAAGATTACTAATTATTTTCATTTTTTATACACGTGTTATAGTTATGGGGTACGTTTTTAAGTTTTTTTTAAGCTTGCCTTAATTATCCTTTAGGAAAGGATGTATTGAATTTTGGAATATAAATTACGTGCATCCTTTTTTACGTTGCAATTGAATAGTTCAATTCTTAACAGGATTGAGTTTTTTTGATGCTTTAGCGCTTTGCCGGCAATATATGGGTTTCAGATTGTTGTGTGTGTGTTCTGTTTACACTCTTGTTTGACCGGCATTTTTTATTACGAGTTATATAACAAGGGCCATTCCTTTACAATGAGCTTCGGTTATTCTTTATAGAATTGAGGCTTGCCTTAGTTCATTTCCGGGTAATTGTAAGTCTTTTGTAGTAAAGCAGTAGTAGTAAAATAAAAAGCCAATCACAACAAATCAAAAAATTTGATCTATGAGAAATTCTACAATTGCATCAATTGCTTCACTCTGCATGCTACCTGCCCTGTTCTGGAGTCAGAATAGTTCTGCAGTACCTTCTTTTTCGAGAAAGTATCAAACATCATGTTATACCTGCCACTCTGGCTTCCCGAACAGAAATGCTTTTGGTGAAGCTTTCAAGAATAATGGCTATCGCTGGCCAGGTGGTGAGGAGGAGGATCATTCGAAGCAGGAGCAAACTAAGATGGGCGGAGAAGGATGGAAAAAAATATTCCCTGAATCACCATGGCCTACTGATATCCCTGGTTTTGCTCCATTTTCTCTTTACGTAACCGGTCCACTAGTCAACTATGCTGATCAGGTGAAAACCAGCACCGGCAAAGTTACTACTCAACAAACTTTTTATCAGGGTGGCCCAATTGATGCCCGTATTTTGTTTGGCGGCACAATCGGTGAAAATATTGGAGTTGTTGGTGCTTTTGAAGGTTTTGCTGCGAACTCTGTAAGGACCAATCTGCGTGCTACTTGGTCTTTCGCCCCGGGTGTCAACATCGGGTTTGGCAATGGATTCAGTGCATGGACTGGTGCAGCAAGTCCGATTTCTGTATACACCAGTATATTCCCAACTTCAGGGACAAGCACGGAGTTGAATTATGTCACGGGCAAAGAGGGTGGCTTTAATCTGATTGCCGGTGTTGCGAGTGCTACAACTTCTACGGCAACTATACCTAACATTGACAGCAACAAGATTGATGACACCAGATATGTTCGAGCTAAATACAAGCTGTTTGGTGCAGGGTTGCTGAGTGGTGCCGGAGGTGTTTATGGTAATGATTATATCGGCCTTGACAACAGTCTGGCAATTGGTGCTGGATTTGTGAGCGCAGGGAATGGCGTCCTTTCGAGTAATTATAAGGGTGAGACATTTGTATACGGTGCCGATATTGCCGGAAACTATGGCAATTTAACTGCAGGTGTTGCATATACGAAGGATAGTGACCTGAAGCTCAATAACTATGCTGTTGATGCAGGGTACTATGTCTATCCCTGGCTGTTGACAAGAGTGCGGTATGCAAATCTTGGTGTCGCAGGTGTTGACCAGAATAACCCAACCGTCACTCCATCGGTTACGGCTTTGCTTCGCGCTAACGTCTCTCTTGCTGCTTCATACAAACTTTTCACCAAGAGCACTCTTCCTACATCGACAACTGGAGAAAACAACAGGAATACTTTCACTTTGACGAGTGGATTCGTTTTTTAATAGTTATTTGAGGTAGGGGGTATTCAGTTATGAAAGACATGTTCCCGATTCCGTTTTTTTGATAAAAGGATGGAGTGTGGATGTGTCTTTTTTTTATGATGGAAATTCATTGTATCCCATTCCCTTTCATAGTAGTCTTGGTCTGAAGTCTGCAGGAGTGGCATCCCAGTTGCTATAATGGTTATTGATTGATGATTTATAGAGATTGCTACAACCTGAGTTCTTCTACTCCCCATCACATCTTGATGGGTCTCTGCATGGACGAATAGCTTTAATAAGGCACAATCTGCCATCACCACCTGACAGGGGATTCCCCTGTCAGGTGGTGGAATTATTGGACAAACTTATTTGTATCAGGCAGGGACTCGCATTTCGGTATGCAAATGTTTCCAGATTGCTTCAAGAATTATACTTGATGCTTCTTCTGGGTCGTTGAGAAAGAGGAGTCGTTCAATTTCACTGTTTCTTGTATTTGCACAGGCTTCAAGCAGAGTTTTGTTACCGTTATAAAGCCCAAACCATCCGCTTATGAGCATACCGAGGGAGTAATTGAATCGATAGAGCTCTTCCTTTTTTGTGTTCAGAATTTCTTTTTTATCTATTTCGCTCATGGTGTCGATCATAAGCTCTACGGCTTCGTTGATCGTTTTTGGCCATATTGATATATCAGTCATTGGATTAATATTTGAGGGGTTTATTAAAATCGATAAACCGACGAAAAAATTACGTACG
>Ga0194037_1002648_pt1 | contig 11602 bp, 7 predicted proteins | sample JunL306m_MetaG_FD_148653 | JGI IMG/M metagenome (GOLD analysis project Ga0194037, IMG submission 148653) | Anoxic zone freshwater microbial communities from boreal shield lake in IISD Experimental Lakes Area, Ontario, Canada - Jun2016-L304-6m | ecosystem: Environmental > Aquatic > Freshwater >...
AATAAAATCCTTGATTACGTACTCTCTTATAACATAGGTGTTATTTTTGCAAAACTCTTCTAGATCAAAATTTTTGTAAAAAAAATTTTGTATCAGTTCGGGAACAATATAGTATTTTTCTTTAATAAAAAAATAAATGTTATATAGTGTTGATTTATTAAATGGAATATTTGTATACGGGTTTTTTGATTCTAGAGGGTGTGAAAAAAAATAAGGAGAGTTGGTCAATGATTTTTTAATTATTTGAATTATATCATTTATCATAAATAAATATTTGCAAGAATTATTTTTATCGAAAATACATATAATGTTTTTGTCTCCTAGTTTTATTGGATTCAAAAATACGTCTGTGTTAATTTTTATAGATGCTTTTTTGTATTTATAAATGAAAGATAGTCTAGAAAATGCAGTATTTGTTTTTTGGATTTTGCAAAATAGTGTCAATATTTTTTCTTTAAACTCATCCGAACAAAATGCATTTTCAATAATAGAACGCAAAAATTCGAATTTTTGCACATTTCTTTTGCTGTGCATAACATAATTATAAAAAAAGTTATATGTTGCCGTGTCTTCGTGTTGTTTTTTGTTCTCTCTTAAAATTTCACCAAACTTTAACTTTTTATCAAAGTTATCATCATAAACATACGGATCAATCTGTGGATTCATAATTTTTTGAGAAATATAGAAAAAAGATTCCATTATAGTATATTATCATATTGTGTTTAATATTTTTCACAATGTTATAAATGTAAAAGTTTTCTTTTTATTGCACGAAACTTTAATTCAATTCTATTAAAATCCAGGGTTATAGTTGTTATCCGAACCCAAGTTGCTAGAAGTAATACTAACCACATTATTTTGAACGACCAATTTAGTTGTACTGCACGCATCGTCTGGATTGTCAGCACCTTCAAACATTTTCTCAATGTCTTCCTGTTCGTTGAATGCTTCATATTGCGTAGTTTCCTCAAATTTTCTCATCTCATCAATGTCAAGAATTACCTGGAACGCACTCGTTCCATAAAATCCTTCTTGGCCACACATTACATTCGCAGAAATTCCTCTCATAGTGTCCAATTCCGCGTGTCTGGCCGCCTTCAAAAACATCTCCGGAGTTTCCTCAAAAGATGCTTTTGCAATTGGACCAATATTATCATTATTGATACCATGTCTGAAAATCGATATCATTTTGCTGGTAAAAGTCATGCGGTCGCAAAGAAGACTGAAATTATGTGAATTGATATAAGTTCCATCAAACTCAATCACATCTACCAACTCATTGTAAATTGTCTGTCTAGCAGCTTCAATTCCAAGAACGTTGAACACTTCAACAATATCGTTACTGATTGTTCTACTGGCGTCAATATAGTCAAGTGCCAACACGCTCATCATGTTTGATCCAACTGTATCCAAAACCCAAATGTCTTGCTTCTTGAAAAGGCCTGCGGTTTCAACCACATTATCCTTAATTTTTCGCATGATCACCTTATTTATTCCCTTTATGCCGCGCAAGACAATATTATGCAAAAGTTGATCTTGGAAGTTCTTCAAAATGTAAATCTGGTCTGATTGATCTAGAGGGTTTACTTTCTTCTTTTGTCCACTTTTTGAGCTATTCTGCTTTAAAATATTATTCATGCGAATGCGGAATATAAGTTTATCAGAATTGTAATCAGAAAACATACAACTAATTTCATCTCCATAACTATTTTTAAACGTAAAGTTTACGTCATCCATAGTGATATTTTTTTCCAACATTGTTGTCTGATCCATAACCATTCGAACAAGCCACTTTGACTTTTCATTGGTTTCTTCGGTCATAGAAATATTGGCACATTCGTTAACAAGACTTTCAAACGCTCGATATTGTTCCATCGTACTTTTGTCTTCCGCAATCATTGTATTTAAATCGTCCGGATCAAAGCAAATTTCTATTGACTCTACGATTTCTTGCAAAATTGTATGCTCCAACATGTACATAATTGAGTGAGCTTTATCTTTATCTGTTTCCTCTTCTTTTTTTAAAAATACTGTTAACGAAGGATTCTTTGGCTCACTCGACAAGGAAAGAATTTCCTCAATTCTTGGAACACCACGCGTCACGTTAGATTTTGCAGCCACACCGGCAAAATGGAAAGTATTTAGAGTCATCTGAGTTGATACCTCACCAATTGACTGAGCTGCGAGCATTCCAACCATTTCTCCTGGTGTTACAATTGCGCGCTTATACGACAACTTGATGGTATTGAGCAAAACCAAAAGCGCTGTCTTATTGAAGCGCTTCACAAAAAGCAAATCTTTCGGCGACAAGTAATAATAGTAAAGCACCTTGAAGAGTTGTGTAGGAGGAGCGTAATGAATTTTTTCAAGATTTTCATAAGTTTCTTCAATCATCGCAAATGCTTCGAGAGGAGTAATGTCCACAAGCGAGTTTGCATTAATATTTTGTTGCCCTTGAATATTGTTGACAATATATGAAAACGCGACCGGACAGTTTACAACGCTATCTCCCTTATTTTTAAAGACATTTTTGATAATTTCTTCGCGTTTCTCAATCATAAAATCTGTGTACATTTTGCATTTATTATTTGTTTCTTGTTTTTGTTTCTTATATCGGGTAAGAGTATTTTTAAGCATCATGATGCTCAAGCCCTTGAACTTTCCAAGCTCGTCCGGCATATTAAAATGCGCGTAAATATCTTGAATGCTCATCAAAACTATTGGCATTTGCTGATTTTCAACACGAATGGTATCAATTCCATCATCGCCGTAGGCGAACTGCACAATTTTATTTTTGTTTGTTCTGATTGTCATGTCGTAGTTCACCATAAGGTCTTCAAGACCTTTAATAATTCTTCTTTGAATGTAACCAGTTGTCGATGTCTTAACTGCAGTATCAATGAGACCAACACGGCCGCCCATAGCGTGGAAGAATAATTCCTGCGGAGAAAGACCATTAATGTACGAACTTTCGACAAACCCGCGCGCTCCAGGAGAGTCATCAAACTTTGTATAGTGAGGCAATGTTCTCTGATCAAATCCATACGGAATACGTTTTCCGTCCACGTTTTGTTGACCAAGACAAGAAATCATTTGAGAAATATTCAAGTCACTGCCTTTGGATCCAGCATTTACCATAATAACAAACCGGTTATTTTTGTCAAGACTCTTGAGACCAATCTTACCAGCCTCTGACGACGCTTGATTTAAAATATTATTCACCTGCATCTCAAACTCTTGCTCATTTGTTTTGCCGGTGTTATTTTCAAACACACCAATTTGTGTTTGGTCAATCAAGTTCTTGACATCCTGTTTCTTTTTCTCAATTACATTGATAATTTCCTGGTTCGTTTTGTTATCAGAAATCAAATCGCTAATTCCAACACTAAACGAACTGGACTTCATATACTCCGTAATAATATTTTGTAAGTCATCAATAAAATTGGAGGCTGCTATATTACCAAAATCGTTGCAACAACGTTGAATAATACCTTTTGTTCCAGCACCCAACACATCCTTGTCAATTTGACCACGAAGATATTTTCCATTTCGAATTTCAAGAATGTGATTTGATGTTTTGCTGTCTTCGTCATCTTTAAAAGCTTTTGTTTTATAACCTAATGTTAGCGGTTGCATAATTTGTGTCAGCAAATCAAAGCTAGAAATTTTGTCACCATCTCCGTTCGCCAACAGCTCTTGTACATTTACTTTTTGAAACATCATTAATAAGTTCATTGCTTCTCTAGGAGTAAAATTAATATTTTCTCTGGTGAAGCGGTAACATCCAAGCATTGAATCCTGATAAATTCCAATAATAGGTTTATTGTTTCCAGGACTAATAAGTTGATATGGAACTGCGGCTAAATTCTTCAACTCGGACTCAGACTCAACATCCTGAGGCATGTGCAGATTCATTTCATCGCCATCAAAATCTGCATTATATGGCTTTGTGTCTGCAACATTCATACGAAATGTATCACCGCGCTTCATGATTTTTGCAATATGACACATCATACTCATTCTGTGCAGAGTAGGTTGCCTGTTAAACAAAATTGGGTCGCCATCCATCATATGCCTGTGAACGATATCACCATCTTCTAAAATAATTGATTTTCTATCCACATATCGAAGCGTAATAGACTCGCCATTTTTTTTTTCCAAAATTTTAGCCCCAGGCCATTCGTCTGGGCCATTCAAAACAAGCGTTGCTAAAAATGCTTTATTAATGCTATTCACAGAAACTGGTTTTGTAATATTCTTGGCAATTTTCATAGGAATACCCAAGTCGCGAATCGAAATATTAGGATCTGCAGTAATAACAGATCTTGCGCTAAAGTCTACACGTTTTGCCATAAGATTTCCCCTCATGCGACCACCTTTTCCATTCAATCTATCTTTGATTGACTTTAAAGGTCTTCCAGAGCGTTGCGCAACAGATGCTACGCCAGGAATTTTATTGTCAACTTGGGTTGCAATATAATACTGCAAAACTGTAGACCAGTCGTCAATAACATTTGCCGGTGCATTATTTTGAATTTTTTCCTGCAAAGTTTTATTGGTCTTAATAATATTCACCAAAATGTGACTTAAGTCATCTTCGCTTCTCTGCTGAGCATCATGCTTTACAGAGGGGCGAACGGCGGGAGGAGGAACGGCCATTACTTGACAAACCATCCAGTCGGGTCTTGACCAAATAGGACTAAACCCCATGAAGGAAACGTCCTCATCAGAAATTCGCTTAAATATCTTGAGAACCATTTCGGGAGTCAACTTAATCACTATGTTTTCTCCATCTTCGCTTTCATTCTTCCATTCGGCAAAGATAGTCGCAAGACCCTCCTTTCTAATTTTATTTGGCTGCAAACATCCACACCCATCTTCAGTATCCTCGCCGCAGCGCTTCATTTTACTTGCCAAGGAAAACACATACTTCCATCGTCCGTCTCCAGACATCTTTAACGCCTGCTTATATTTTTCTTTGCTAATCAAAAGCTTACTGCACTTGAAACATGTACATCGGAGTATTTTTTGAATTGTACTCAAATACTGAATGTAAAACACTGGTCTTGCAAGTTCAATGTGACCAAAATAACCAGGCGTTTGCATGTAGTCTAGACCATCCGTTGGGCAAATTAGTCCGGGTTCAAGAACGCCCATTCTAGGATCAAACAAGCCTCCGATGACAGGTTTATTATTTATATAAGTATCCCTGCTTGTGATTTCAGCGACGGATCCTTTACGTATTTCATCAGGAGATAAAATAGAGAATTGAATTCCAATAATTTTAGAGGGATTATTACTTTTGAAACTGTTGTTTTTAGACATTTCCTTATATTACCACAATAATATTTAGATTGTTTTCTAATCAATTTTTATTTGTAAGTTATTGTTTCAAGAAATGCATAAAAAATAATTTTGTTTATAAATAAAATAAAATAAAAATTGATTCGAATATAAAATGAAAAATAAATACTACATAAGAATAGAATGGGTCGCGACACGCAAACTAAATATTCCAAGAAAGAATCTAAAGTATCAAAAAAAGCCAATGAACCGGCTAAAAAAAAAAAGAGAACTGCTAATTCCGACGACGATAACAATAGCTCAATGAGCAGTGATGACGAAGAAGAGATGGACGTTCATGAATATAGAAAGTTTCTCAAAAAAATTTTTCCCTCGAAACACCTAGATAAAAAAATTGATGCTGGAGAAAAAGTAAAGTTTCTTTCCAAAAAGCAAGTTTCTGATGACGAAGATTCCGAAGAGGAAGAAATTGTTAAGAAGAAAGGTAAAAAGTCTAGTAAAAAGAAGACCTCTTCAAAAAAGCAAGAAGACTCCGATGAAGAGGAAGAAGAAAACATAAAGCCCTCTAAACGTGTTCAGTCTAGGAAGAAAATTGTTGAAAAAGAAGAGGAGGAGGAGGAAGAGGTTTGGGAGACAGACGAAGAGGAAGATGAAGATGAAGATGATATTGGTGTAAAAAAGTCGGAAAAGTTTAACATTATCTTTACAATTGGCGGAAAAGGCGAGAATGATGATGAAGATGAGTGGGACGACGAAGACGACTGGGATGATGAGGACGATTATGATGAAACCGAAGACGAAAATGAAGAGGTTTCTTCAGACTCGGATTCAGAATCTGATGAAGAAGATGACGAAGAGTTGATGAAACGTAAACGATGTTCAAAGAAAGAAAAATCTGTTGCTCAGGAAGGGGTGGAAAATGACAACCCTGAAGAAGTTCTTTCTCAGTTGAAAGAACTTTACGAAAAAACAAAATCTGCAACAACACTCGAATGTATCAAAGTTTGTGAAGAAAAGATAAAGCTGGCAAATGATAAAAAAGAAAAGAAAAGTGACAAACAAAAAGCTAAAAACTGCCGTATTTTCAAAAAAATTATTAAGGACAAGAACACGATGAACGATGCCGGATTCTTCGAAAAGTTGGAATTTGACCAACAGAAAAAGATATTGGCCGAAGTACGTGAAATTAATAAAATTACGCGCATTGAAAAGCCTTACAGGATGACTCTTCTTGAAGCAAATATGCCAGTTCATTTCAAAGCAGATGCAATTAAAAAAATAAATTCGCTTCGCTATATGGAGCCCGGATCTGGGGAGTATTATAAAATTAAGAACTGGGTTGACACTTTCATGAGGATTCCTTTTGGAAAGTGTGAGAATTTGCCCGTAAATATTTCACACGGAGTTGAACCTTGTCACAACTTTATTGAAAATGCAAAGAATACTCTAGATGCCGCAGTGTATGGCTTGAATGATGCCAAGATGCAAATTATGCAAATGATGGGTCAACTAATTACTAACCCCAATGCTATTGGAACTGCAATTGCTATTCAAGGTCCTCCCGGAACTGGAAAGACTTCACTTGTCAAGGAAGGAATTAGCAAGATTCTGAATCGTCCATTTGCTTTCATTGCTCTCGGCGGTGCAACAGATAGCAGTTTTTTGGAAGGTCATTCCTATACCTATGAGGGAAGCACCTGGGGTAAGATTGTTCAAATTCTTATTGATAGCAAAGTTATGAACCCTGTTATTTACTTTGACGAGTTGGACAAGATTAGTGACACACCAAAGGGCGAAGAGATTGCTGGTATTTTGACGCACTTGACGGATACTACTCAGAACAACCAGTTTCATGACAAGTATTTTGCGGAGATTGATTTTGATTTGAGCAAATGTCTCTTCATCTTTAGCTACAATGACGAAAGCAAGATTAATCCTATCTTGAAGGACAGAATGTATAAGATTCATACCAAGGGGTATGAGAATAAGCAAAAGATTATTATTTGCAACAAATATCTTCTTCCCAAGATACGAGAGCAGGTTAAATTCGACGAGGGTGACATTATTATTCCTGACGAGACAATTAGTTACATAATTGAAACACATTGCAATAAGGAAGATGGTGTAAGAAACATGAAGCGTTGCTTGGAAATTATTCACACCAAGTTAAATTTATACAGATTGATGAAACCGGATTCGAATCTCTTTGAGGAGGACATGTCACTCAAGGTAGAATTCCCTTTCAAGGTTACCACAGATATTGTAGACAAGCTTATCAAGAAACCCGATATTAATATGTCTTACCAGAGTATGTATCTCTAAGCCACTTTTCTCAAAAGTGGCGCAAAAAGTTGAACCAAAGGGCGCAAAAATATGACTTAAATATTAAGGTCAATTTACTATATGAAGAAGTTTCTCATAGAAAAAATAAATTCTGAAAAAATTTTTTCTCATGATCAAAAAAAATGCGATCATGAGATAATTCGTGATTATATTGATTTGACTCCAGATAAAAGCCAAGTTATATTTTATTGTACAAAATGCATGGAAGATTTTACCAACTCGCCAGTTTCAAAATATAAAATCAAGTACTCGCCAGTTTCAAAATATAAAATCAAGTAAAGTATGTTTTATTTTAGCCGGTATATATAGATAAATGACGGATGCAGAGAGAGGAGCAGAAATGTATAATTCAAAACTTAGGGAAAATGCTATTGGCGCAATTTTCGAAGAATATCCTTCGGTTCCCCAGTCAGAAGTTCGTAGAATTTATAGGTACTTAGAAAATTTTTGTAAACTTATAAATGGCGGGACAATACCAAATAATGTATTTCGAACTGCGATGCCTTGTTCGGCATTTCAAATAAGAAATGAAGTTCTAAATTTTATTGAAAAAAATTTGGACACCTACAAAAACATGAGTACTAAGGAAATTATTTTAAACGTTTTTGGCGAAGATAAATATAATGAAGCATTAAAAAAATACTCTAGCAAAGAAAAACTTGAAGAAGATGTGGCTTTACCACACGTTGGTGTTGGAGAAATTAAAGGAACCATGGAAGACGTTGATGGTGGTACGCGAACAAAAAGAAAAAGAAAGAGAAAAGGAAAAACAAAAAGACGTAGTTCAAAAAGAAAATCTAAAAGACAAAAATCTAGAAAACACATTTAATACCAAATAAATATTTGTTGTTAAATTTTTTAATACTCGGAGTAGGGAACATTATTTCCTCCGCGCTGGATTAAGTAATTATATTGATCTACTGTCATGCAAGCGCATCCGCTGCTGTTTGAGTACGCGTTGGGGCAGCACTCGGGCTTGAAAGGCGTAGTTTCAAACATATTTAGTTCACCTTCGGGTAAAGGAATCGGTTGTTTTTTGCGATTCAAAATATTCTGAACGCCCTTGCTCACAGGTCTACCTGGAACAACATCTAGTGTAGGCTGCCCCCAAGTTGAAGTTGGCATAATAACACCATTATATTTACCTAAAGAATACGATGCAGATTCCCCATCATTCAAAGTTCCGACGAAGCCTTCTAACGGACTAACTTTTCTAGTTAACATTCCCATAAGAGGGAACTTGCTGCAGCTGCAAACTAAATGTCCGGCCATAATCCAATATAAAACAACAATTAAAACCAATATTTCTAATCTAAATTTAAATCCAAGAATAGTAATTTCCATTTATACATATTTCACAGATAATAATTTTTGAACGACAATGGCTCTTTATTCTAAATCTATGCAAGAATTGTAGTCGTTGAATAATATATCCCATACTTTAAAAGTTCCTTTATCCGTAACTAAATGGTATAATTTTTCTGATTTTTTTTTCAATACATAATAATTTTCATAACAAAGTTTGAGACTTGAAGTTTGTCCTAAATTTTTATCAAAAAAGTTGAGTTTATTCCCTCCAACAAAATGTTTGTGTTTTCCTAAAATGCAACTTGATTGTTGAGCTAAGTTCATTCCATCTATTTCTACAATCCCGTAAACACACTCTCCATTTTCTAAAATATCGCAAATCTCTACATCCGTAATAAATTTTAACGAATTATCTTTCAAACGAATCATAGTATTAGAATCAAACCCGCCATCTAAATATTTATGAATGTCCTTATCAGTAACATCTGCTAAATCAAGAGCAAAAGTTTTTGCAATATATTTTTTCTTTTCTTCTAATTTTTCATCAAAAATATCATCCCAATCGGAAAAAATTATATCGTCTATAACAATTACTTTTGAACTTGTATTTAAACAATACACGTGTGGTTTTGCATAACTATTTATTTTTTTACTTCGACTATCATGTTTCACGTGTTTCCATTTATCTATTGCTTTTACGTAATGATTGCCGCTTACCAAAATTCCATTTATTGAATACATATCTAAATTTCTTGCATCAATTTTCATTTTACCAGTAACAATACTTCCATCTTTCAAAGCGTCTCCTACGCAAATTTCTGAAATAGGAACAACATTTCCGTTCAAAACTTCAATTTTGGTATCAATATCAAAACATCTAAGTTCTGGAATAGCCGAGGATTGTATTCCCAACACTTGATTTAAAAATACAACAATAATTGTTAATGGAATTGCTATCGCTAAAAATATTGCGGAATTTAGTGCGGCGGCTGGCCACGTAAGTGGTATAATCCAAAGCATTAAAATCAATGCTAATAAAACTGCCAAAATAAGTACAATAAATTCAACTATTGCTCCCAATAAGCTTTTTAGCGCATAATAACTTCCCAAACTAGTAAATAATCCCGCAGTCAATACTCCCTGTATTTTTCCCATCGAGTCTTTCATTCCAATAATAATTTGCTGTAGTGGAATCGTCGTATTCAAAATTCTTCCCATTATTTCTGATGATATGACTTGCATGCTGTTGCGAACGTTATTTATCATGTTGCGTACACCTTGAATGTCTTTTGAAATAACAAGAAACATGTTTTGCAGAATATTTGTCGTATAAGTTATAGGTTCGACTGCGTAACCAGTAATAGACTTTAATATTCCTTGAACACATTGTGTAAAATTCTCTTGGGTAAAATCAACCACTGACTTTCCCAGAGGTCTATTTATAAGTCCCGCAAACGGAATTACCTTTGGATTGCATCGTTGATTTGCCCAGTCGTCCTTAATAGGTTGAATTTTTAACATAACTGAGCAATAAGAATAAACTAAAAGTACGACAACCGATAAAATTATAAACAAAAAAAGTTGACTACCATATTGATCAAAGTATCCAAGATTTTCATAGATTTTTTTTATTTTATTTGAGCTATTTTGAATATTATTCATATATATATTGAACTTTTAAAAAAAGTTCAATATGAAAACCAAGTAAAAAATAGGTTTTATTTTTCTAAAGGCGATGTTGTTGAAGTTTCACTATATAATCTTCCCAATCCCAAAATACTTCTTTTCCTATTTTTATCCTGTGAGTATCCGTTATCAAACAGCTAAAGTAGTCTAATTTCTTTTCGTTTTCTAAACAAGCATTTGAATGATTTTTAACGCAAATAAACTTTCCTTTTTCATAAATTAAATGTGACCCTGTAACGTAAATATTTGAATCATTTACGCCGGACTTTTCAAAACGATAGAGTTTTTCTTTTTTATCATTTATAATTTTCATAGTAGAAAGGACTTTTCCTCCATCTTCTAAAGTATCGCCTAAATTGATGTCTTTCATTTTAACTATTCTTCCATCCAGTAACTTAATAAGCGTTGCTGGATCAAAACAATGTCCAAGGGCTTGAACCATTTGTCCTGGAGGTCCATTCCAAGTGCTTTGCATTGTTTTAACACTTCCATCCATAATATACATTAAAGTTACCATTATTCCAATTGTTTTTCCAAGCAAATCTTTTATTCCAATGGTTACCTTTTGAAATTCTATAACTAAATTTAAAAATACACCAAAAATGTTTTGAATTATTGATGAAACAAAATTTCTAATTTTATTGAACATTGATCGTACATTATTTATTGCTTCCGTAAACTCTCCTCCTAAAGAAGCTAGTATTGTTGTTACATAAGTCAGTGGTTGCAACAAGTAACCCATGAAACTAGACTGCATATTTTGAACACAATAAACAAAGTCTTGTTGAATATTGTTTGAAAATGGCATAAACATAGGATTGCATCTATACATTGGCCAATTATCTTGAATTTCTTTTAACTTCATGAAATAATATATGCCGCAAATTTGAACAATGAATATTATGTTTACATATAAAAAATTCAACCAATTTTTTCCAGTAGGCATTATTTTATATTATTG
>Ga0194037_1002650_pt1 | contig 11593 bp, 12 predicted proteins | sample JunL306m_MetaG_FD_148653 | JGI IMG/M metagenome (GOLD analysis project Ga0194037, IMG submission 148653) | Anoxic zone freshwater microbial communities from boreal shield lake in IISD Experimental Lakes Area, Ontario, Canada - Jun2016-L304-6m | ecosystem: Environmental > Aquatic > Freshwater >...
GTTCCGGAAGCCCTTTGGCTCTTGCCGTGCGGATATAGTCCTGCCGGATTACTTCGAGCATGCTGCCTCTGACATAGCGGGCAATACCGGCGGCTCCGTTGATGCTGAGCACGGTGACGGGCAGGGCAAGATGCCATAAGCGGTCAAGGGTAAAGCCGAGGGGGCCAAAACTTTCCGCGCCGATCTGGTTCAGGCCTGAGGCGGGAAATACGGGGTACTTCAGGGCGAAAAGAATGATCATCATCAGGGCAAACCAGAATTCGGGCATAGAGTAAAAAAAGAGTGCCGTCACGGTCAGGAACCTGTCGACAAAGCTGTTCTGGCGTACGGCGGAGCTAAAACCAATCAGATGGCTTCGATAAAATAAAGCCATCATTTTTTTTGACCGTCTCGTTAAACTGGCTGTCAACTATTCTTTTTCTTCCAATCATCATGGAACCTCTTGCCACAAAAGCGACAGAGTCGTTATACCTTTTCGGAGGAAAGGCAACAAAAACTCTTTTCCCCGGAAAAAGCTGATGGACTTGCTGTATTGGAGGAACCAAATCCGAATCGCCGGATATAAGCAGAGCCATATCATACTGATCCTGATAGGCTCCTATCAGTAACTGAGTAGCAATATTAACATCAGTCATTTTCTCGTTATATGATGTCCGTATGTTGCCACAACGCTTGCATTCTATGGCATTTCTCTGGTAATGACCGTAAAATATATGGACTCCTGCAACCTCAAGAGCTTCAAGATATGTTGTTTGTCTCTTCTGCTTATCAGGGTCATTACTGACTCTGCTTGTAAAATACTTTACACCGATCAATTCCTGATTTTGCTTTATGAGGTTTTTTGCCAAAAGATCAAGATTTAACCATTTACAATTATCATACCCCGCATCAATCATCCCAAAGTAAAGGTTAAACCCGTCAACATAAACCTGTACCCTCTCTTTTTTAGCCTGGACGCTTGCTTCTTTCATAGAAAAATCCATATATTGTTCTCAATAACATCGCCAGAGATAGCATCTCCGGTCTGACGCTCCGAAAGGAGCGTTTCTTTTTTATCCCTTTTTTTTCCGGTTCATATCGTTATAGCTCCCTATATCTTTTCCCCTTTTGTGGTTATTCTTCACCATAAAGTACGCAAAGTCGGGCATAAAAGTATACGCAAGACACATTGCCGAAGCCCTCGGGAAAAAACTTCAGGTATCTATTCAATAAATCAAAAACTTTTGATTTCGGTTACAATGGTATTACATTTTGGTTAACATGTCTCCCCCGCTTCCCGAAGATCAGCGCGCTCAGGGGAGACTTTTTCTTTTTATACTGTTTTTATTACTGTTCAGTACACAAAACCGTCGCAATCATATTCGGATCAGCTTGAACTTCTAGCACAAAGAGGGCTGGTTATAGAAACGCTGAAAGATGATAAGGTGTGATACGCAAGTAAATTTTCTTTACAAGCTAAAAAAGATACCCCGCCGCAAGCGGTGGGGAATTCAACCCTGAGAGGTTAATATTCTTTTGACATTCTGTCTTATTTGTATTACCTTTCTTTCAAAGGATTGGGCTTTTCCCGGTCGACAGAGTGGCTTTGGACTTATCCGAGGCCATTTTGTTTTTAAGGGAAATTTTTTGTTATTGGCTGTTTGTTTCTGAGGATATCATAAGTACGGTTATCTTGATCTGGTCGCAAATATTTGAGGGCTAAAGGCCGCGCGACTAAATCAGCAATTTGCAATCCAGTGCAGTTGCTTGCTTTAGGAACAAAAAGCGGTTCGAATTTCATTTTTTGAAAATTAACCTTTTTGTAGTAGTTCCAGTCACACTGATTGTCGCAAATACGCCTGAATTCAAGCTCAAGCTGCGCATCTTCATTTCTCCCGCGAGCTTCGAGAAGTACATGTAAATATTTACCTGCCTCACCGATCTTTGTCAAATGCTCCAAAGCCTTTTCCATACAAAAACGTAATGCTAATTCATAGGGGTTGAATGGGCTTGTGTACCTGTTCAACAACTTCGGCTTATCAATAATAGAGTTGATTATTGTTATTGGAGCATCCGAAATAATTTGAGAAAGCCGTGAAAAAAAATCCTCTCGTAACGCTTTGTCGGTTCGCAATGCTGCGAATACACCGTTTTCTTTTCGAATATCATGCTCATGCAGAATCACTTGGTCATGTCCCCATACGTCGAGCTTCAGCCTCTGAATGCTTGGAACAAGCACATTTAAGTAAGCATGCTTACTTATAATGCAAAACACCAAAGCAAATACAGGAAAACTCTCATCAAGTTTTTTCAAACCATGATCTCCACTCTCATCAACAAATACAATGTAGTCGCTATAAGAGATACCGCCCATCAGACGCGCGTTAAAGAATTGAATAAAGGTTAATAAGTTATTAAAAATCTTGACAAGAAAAGCCTCGTAACATTACCGGATCAAGTGAACCGGATAAGATGTAGCGGGGATTGCAGACTTCGGTTACCCAGTCGTTGGGATTGTTGCTGATACCACTTTCTTTATGGGTGGTGATTTGGTAGCGTTCCATGATCCATTCTATTACTCTTTTGCCGTTGACGATGTAGTCATGGTCTCCAGAAGGCAAAGATCAAGGTAAAATAGGCATCACCTTTGGCCTTGCAAACAACAAACCTCAACCCTATCAATGCGTAAAGCAAGAAGTAGGGAAAGTGATCGTTACTTACAGAGCCGCCCTCAAATCGAAACGTTTGTTGATACTTGGATTTGATTTCTGGAAACTATTTCATCGCAATACCGTATATTTATTTCAAGATATAAAACAGAAAAATGGACACGCTTTCTCCCGACGACAGATCGAAATTAATGCGGCGGATCAAAGGAGCGAACACCGTTCCGGAGTTACAAGTAAGAAGCTTGTGCCGAGAACTCGGTTTAATGGGTTATAGAATACATAAGAAAGTGCTACCGGGAAGTCCCGACCTTTCTTGGGGATCTCGTAAAATAGCAATATTCGTGAACGGGTGTTTTTGGCATGGGCATCGGTGCAGTAAAAATCGAAAACTTCCCGACAACAATAAGGCGTTTTGGATAGCTAAATTCAAAAGCAATCGGAAGCGGGATGCTTCGAAGATCAAGGCTCTCAGGACAATGGGATGGAGAGTCTGTATCGTTTGGGAGTGCGAAATGAAAAATGTGTCCGCACTCAAAGCTAAAATAATTCGAGTCATGCAAAATCATGAAAATGTGGTGATTCCGATCAAAAACATTGAATGTTCGTCGTGATGAAAACCGATGATTCCTATCGTAATGAAAAACGATAAAGTGATAGCCGTAGATTTGTTTTGCGGAGCAGGGGGATTGACTCACGGTCTCCAAAAAGCGGGAATCAATGTCAAGCTCGGTGTTGATATTGACGAGGCCTGCGCATTCCCATACACGGCAAACAACGATGCTCATTTTTTGCGTAGATCGGTCGAAGAAATTAACGCTTCAGAGCTGAATTCCTATTATGGGGAAAGAGGCATCAGGCTTCTTGCCGGATGTGCTCCTTGTCAAACTTTTTCTACTTACAATCGGAAAGCAACCGATCGGGATAAGAGGTGGTGGCTTTTGTCGCATTTTTCTCGACTTGTCGGAGAATCATGTCCAGAATTGGTGACGATGGAGAACGTTCCCAGATTGAAGGAACAACAGGTTTTTACGGATTTCATGGATGATTTAAAAAATCATGGGTACGATGTTTGGTATGATGTCGTCAATTGTGCCAATTACGGTGTTCCTCAACTGAGAAGAAGGCTGGTTTTGCTTGCCTCTAAATTTGGACCGATACGGCTTTTTTCTGCTGAAGAATTCGGTTCCGGTATTCGCACCGTCAAAGATGCCATTGGTGATTTACCTCCTATTGCAGCAGGTATGATTGATCCGGATGATCCGATTCATCAGGCATCGTCTCTTTCAGATACGAATTTAAAACGGATTCAGGCATCACAACCCGGTGGTAGTTGGCGAGAGTGGCCGAAACATCTTGTCGTCGACTGTCATAAAAGGGATGCTGGAAGAACATATTCGAGTGTTTATGGTCGTATGAACTGGAATATGCCCTCTCCGACCATCACGACGCAATTTCTCGGTTTCGGAAACGGTCGATTCGGTCATCCTGAACAAGACAGGGCGATATCGCTTCGGGAAGGAGCCATCCTCCAAAGCTTTCCTAGAGAATATAAATTCATTGCTCCCGGTGATTGCTTATCTCGTAAGACCATCGGTAGGCTGATCGGGAATGCCGTTCCGGTTAAACTTGGAGAAGTTATCGGTGCTAGTCTAAATGCCCACGTTAATCATTATTAACTTTTACAGAATAAATATTTCATCTGTAATCATCAATGCTGTTTTATGAGTGAAAATTTGCATGGTAGTGCACAAGCTGTACCCACTAAGCAGTTTTTTGTTTCTATGCTCACAAGAGACATAAGTTTGGTTGATGCAATACTTGATCTAGTTGATAATTGTCTTGATGGTGCATTACGACTAGCGAACGGAAGTGATGTCGACTATTCAAGGCACTTAATCACTATACATTGCTCTGAGAATGAATTTAGTATTGAAGATGATTGTGGAGGTATTTCGAGAAATATTGCTGCGAAATATGCATTCAAATTCGGAAGAGAAACTGATGATGAAAGGGATGCTACGATGCAAACCATCGGCATGTATGGAATCGGAATGAAACGAGCAATTTTTAAAATGGGTCGTGAGGCTATTGTTCACACACGATTTAACGATGACTCATTTAAGGTTTCAATATCTTCTGATTGGTTAGAACAAAAAGAATGGAATCCCCTGCCAATCATTACTGACTCGGAAAATGATAAAATGCCAATACAAGGAACAAAAATCAGTGTTAATGAACTTTATTCAAATGTTTCTCAGCACTTTTGTCAAAAGTCATTTTTGGATGACCTTCGTTTAGCTTTGAGTGAACATTTTACTTTGTTTCTTCAGAAAGGTTTAAAAATTGACCTTAATGAAGAATTTGTTAATTCCATCAATGTTGAGGTTCTTGTTTCAACGGAAGCAAATGGGCCGGGTCCTTATGTTTTCCATAAAGATATTAAAGGTGTAATTGTGTCAATTGTTGTCGGGTTGAATACTGGGCGAAGTCCTGATGATGATGAAAGCGGTTTTGAGTTTGATCGTTCAGCCATTACGGCCGGTTGGTCTATTTTTTGTAATGATAGAGCTGTAATTATAGGAGATAAAGGTCGTTTAACTGGCTGGGGAGACGGTATCCCAATTTACCATCCTCAGTTTTCTGTTATAACTGGAATTGTTGAATTTAAAGCCACTACGGCAGAAAAATTGCCAATAACAACTACAAAGCGAGCATTGGATACTTCTTCTGATATATGGCTTGAAGCCCGTGCTAAAATGCGTGAAGGAATGAGGATATGGATAAATCATACAAATATATGGAAAAATCATCCTCGAGCAGAACAAGCAAAAAAATGGAGCTCGGCAAGACCTCTTCAATTGACTGAATCGGTCAAAATTATGTTAGATCGGGATCCAACAAACAAGAAAGGTGGTGGACTGGAGTATGATCCTGCTAAAAAAGGGGTTCTACCTATTCCACACTCTCAAGTTCCTTCTTCTAGTCGAATTATTTTTTCTCGACCAAAGGCTGAAGTAAAAGAAGTTTCTATGGCTTTATTTTCCAACCAGGATGAAAAGCCTGGAAAAGTAGGTGATGAATGTTTTGAAATGGTTTTAAAAAAATTGCGGAGTCAGATGAATGAGTAAGGCATCTTCGCTGCCATATCAGCTCAGGCCGAACAAGGCTGTGGATAGAGAGCTATTCTTGATGCTGTTGGGAAGGATTGCCGGAGTTATTGGTATCGAAACATATCGATACATTGGTCTTGGTGGTCCATTTCTTGAAGATTTTCGTATGCTGCATGCTCGTCTTGGAATTACTGATATGGTATGTTTGGAAATAGATGAAAATGTTAATTTGCGTCAAAACTTCAATCGTCCAATCAGTTCAATTCAGTGCTTGTTTTCATCAATTGAAGATTATTTGAAAAAAACAGAGTTTTATGAACCGGTTATACTATGGCTTGATTATACAGCACCATCAAGTCTACGTGAGCAAATTGAATGTTTTTGCCATCAAGTATGCACTTTGCCCGTCGGTAGTATAGTCAAGATCACATTAAACGCAAATCCTAGTAGTTTAGGAACACCAGAACCTCATGAAGTCAAACGAGATATTTTCAATACTGAATATGCTGTGCAAGGGTGGCGTTTAGATCGCTTAAAAGAGAAACTCGGTGAATTCGTTCCGAGTTCAATGACCCCAAGGCGTTTGATAACATACGAATTTGGGAAGGCTTTATTGGAAATCCTTGAGCTTGCATTGGATCGAGAAATAGACGGATATCCGGATCGTAACACTATTTGGTGTTTGACAACGCTTTATGCTGATGGTCAAAATATGGTTACAGCGACTGTTTACGTAACACCTCCAAATGAATCAGATGTTGAGCAGATTCTGAAAAGCTGGTCTTTTTATTCGACTCCAGCAAAGCCTCACGTGCTTGATATGCCAACACTTTCCACTCGCGAACGACTGACATTAGAACAAAGTGACAACCCTGATACATGTTTGCGTTATGAATTGCCGAAATCAAGTTTGAAAAGGAATCCATTAGAAACATTTAAATTGTTTTATAGGGTGTATCCTTACTTTGCACGTGTAGATATGTGAAAATTTTCTATAATCATTCTTTTTTTATTCCGGTTATAAGCTTAACTTTCTGGTGTTTGGTAGAGATTGGTCGTTTTGATTAGATTGTTCTATTGGAGTTATTAATCCGGCAATTATAGGTCGCAAGTTATTTCAATGAAAAGCCCTTTATTGATAGGGCATTCTTGAAATAAAACATTGTTATTTATAGTTGCTGAGGTAATAACCTAAAAAAAACACCTCATCATTACGGAATTTTTTCTTTTAGAGCTTAGATAAGATCGCCAGTATCACCTTTACGATGCAATCAGGTGGATGCATAAAAGGCATGCCTATAGGCATTGACCCTGCGATCAAAACCCGAACGGCATTTCTTTTATCTCCCTGAATACGTACGATCTGCAACTGGAGTTCCAGAGGTAGCGGTATAACGGGGGTAACGTATTAGACAATTCGTACCGATCTCGTGCGGCTTTCGGGATGATTCCTTCGCGTGCGAGTTTGCGGATAAGTTCGGGTGAAACCCTTGCTATTGCTGCAATCTGGCGGGTTCCGGCTGTCGGGTTTTTGTGTATGGTTACTTTTTTCATCGCGTTATAACGGTAATTTTGTTCAAAATAAAAAATAGTCACGCTGAAAGAATGATACGGTGGTTTACCAATAGCCCCCCTACCCCCCAAGAAGGACCCGCTGGAATTTCAGGGATGCCGCGTTGCCTTCACTGTTGGATATAAACAGTGGCATATTTTGCTCTGGTTGAACGACATTCATAAATGTTATTATCAGGTTACTTGCCCTGTTCCTTGGATATCATGGTTCTCAATGGTTGATGGTGAATGATGCTTTTCATGCTGTCATTGCCGGTTGGTTCTCTCTCAACAGGTAATCGGCCAGGTCAAGCCCTGCGGCTCGGTCTGCTTCTGTTGCTCTGCGTTCAAGAATATCAGTAGATACAGTAACACCGGGCAGTCCTGCGGCTATGCTTTGCCACTTCTCGAAGGCTCCCAGATCGGGGAAGAGCGTCACGGTTCGGCCTTGCACGACGTTCAACTTCTCTCTGCTGAGATTGTTCTTTCCTGCTGTGGCAAGCCAGATGAAATCAGAAACAAATCCACTGGCAACAATAGCGGTTTTTTCGCTCTCGACAATGGCAACTGGTTTCACGGTGTCCAGTGCAAGCAGGTGTTCGCCGAACAGGCATTGCTGTAAATGGTAGGGCTCAATCTTCATCACACGATGAACCCAATGCACATGATCAAACGGTTCTTTTACCCTGCGGCCTGTCTTGCTGTTGTAGAGCATGATTTTCCCGCCCTTGATCTGTCCGTGCCTGTCGACCTGCCAGAAGACGCATGAACCCTGCCAAAGTTTTGACGTGCCTATCTGGTACGTTTTGGTTAACTCGACCGCTTTTTGCTCTCCGAAGAGTGAACAAAGCCAGTGGTAAAAGTTGTTCTGGCTGTACCCTGTAAGGCTTCGCTGAAGAATCTCCGCATCAATAAAAGAGGGTTCAGGCTTCAATACCTGTTCCTGTTTTTGTGCCGGCTTGGTAATGCTGAAAGGATTCTCTCCCGTCAATAGGAAGTATTCTTTCGGTGTCAAATGATAACTGCAGGAATCCTCACGATCACACCGGCCTACATGATCTGCAATCTGTTCACCGGTGCCGGTGTTTACGTACCGGACAAAGCGAAGCTTTCTGCATTGCGGGCAGGTGTATTTCAGCCCGCCTTTCTCAAGAGCAAAACGATAATCTGCCATCAGAACAGCCTCCCTTGCTCAATCGTCCGTTGTATGCATTCTGGACTATTTTGGACTATCTGGACACTCTCTGTGAGATATTCCGTTAGTCCGGAACCCTCAGGGGGCTGGACTATCTGGACTACCTGAGGGTTTTCTGACATTGGTTCAGTTAGTCCAGTTTGTCCGGAAACCTTAGGGAACTGGACTATCTTTTCATAGATGCCTCGTTTTACCCGTGTGATAAGGCCGCCGTCTTCAAGAACTTTAAGCTTTTCGAAGCATGTTGACCTTTTTATGCCTTTACTGTGTGCGGCTTCCTCAAACTCCGCTGTTTTGAACTGAACCGGCAGCGTTTGAAGAATCTCAATCAGGGTATGATCCGGCTTTGGTTCTGGCTTATCGGCCAAACTGAACAAATACCACTGTTCAGGCTGTTTTATCACGCTTTGTGTAAATTCATCACAATTCCGTCCGGTAACGGAGAGATTGAAAAAGCCTTTGTTATCGGAATCTTCATAAAAAGCAATGGTGGTTTCTGCATCGTCGGCAAGCAGTGAGGAGCCGCGACCGGAATAAATATCTGTCCGCTGATTTTTGCCGGTATGATGAACGATACAGACGGCAATCCCGAATTCATCGACCAATGCCCTTAACGCTGTAACAAAGGTGCGCATATCGTCCGCGCTGTTCTCTTCACCGCTGTAAAAGTTTTTCAGTGGGTCAATGACAAGAACTTCAGGCTTGAGCTCTGCAAGGTTTCCGCGTACGTCCTTTAATACGTGAGACTTTTGAAGAGAGAAGCGCCCATTTACAAAAAGCAGGTTGGTTCGGAGCAGCTCGGCCTGTTCGTCATCAATACAAAAGTAATCCCTTAAAAGCCTTAACCTGACCTGCATTGTCCTGATGGAGTTTTCTCCATTGAGATAGACAACCCTTCTCGGTTTCGATATACTGAACCCCAGCGAATCGCGGCCGGTAGCCAATCCGAAAAGGATGTTGAGCAACAGCGTGCTTTTCCCGAGCTTTCCCTTGCCGGTGAGCTGTAGAATACCGCCGGCGGTCAATACTTCACCATGTTCTGAAGCAAGAATGACATCGCACTGAGGCAACTCTTTATCCGGAAAGTCCACCACGTTTTCCACCTGCCAGAACCTGAACCCTTTTGCCGCCTCCTTAATCTCCTGTATAATGCTGCTCATTTTGACCTCCTTGAGTACGGGATGCTTGAAGCAATACCGTAAACACAAACCCTCGGCTCGGGTGTGGCTCCCTGATAACTCAGGAACTCGCATTCAAATCTTTCAAGCTCTTTTACAAGCTCAGGGATGTTTGTATATTGCTGCCGTGGTTGATCTGCCCGATCTTTCCGCTTTTGATATGGCCTTGCAGGGTTGGCGCCCTGTGAGGCTTTTTGTTTGTCGCTCATGGATTTATGCCTCCTCGCTACCAGTGTTACCCTCAAGCCAGTCTTGAATAGCGTTAACGGGGAAAAGAAGGCGACCATTTGGAGCTTTCTGGCAAGGAATTTTCCCGGACATCGACCATTTGAAAATTGTCCCTTTTGTCACCCTCATTCCAGCAAAATCGAAAAGGAAGGAGACAAGCTCAGTGGTTGAGTAATAGGCCTTTGCGGGTCTTGTAAAGTGTGTTGTTTCCATGATTATCCTGTGTATTGTTTGATATTCTTTTAACTATCAAACGCAGTTTAAACATGGATTTATAGGATGGAAAGAACTGAAAAAAGAACAAAACGAATGTTCAGTTCTTATTGAAAAAATTCAGGACTTGAGGTGTTTTTTTGCACAACTGTTTTCCCTTCTCAACTGCTGATTGAAATTGTGATCTATCATCATCCGGATAAGATTTTTTATACCTCGCCAGCCAAGAATCAATGCCTGTATAGAGCAGGTCGTAAAATTGTTGTTCCCCTGAATGGAGGCTTAGAAATTGAGTTCGATTGCTCTGATCCATTTTGGCGATCTGCTCACAAACCCAGCCTCTGCGCCCTTTCGGCTTTTTTAAGCCTTTCATATCAGGGCGTTTTATAGGCTCAGTTTTTTGCTGATTATCTCTGCCCAATAACGGCCCATGAATGAATCTTTCGACTTCAATAATTGACAACCAATCCCTAACATCATCATCCTCTGGAGAGGTCAGACGGTACTTGAGTTTTTTATGAAACTTCTTAATAACTTTTGTAGTTATCCCTCGTTTTTCAGCATCAAAAAGGGTTTTTATAATTTCAAGGCCTTCGCTAAGAACTATAAACGAGTAGTCCGGTAAGTTGTCAATAAGAAACTTATCAGGATCAGGGCACGCATTTAAGCCTGTATTATGAATCTGAAAAACATGTTCTTGTAATGCATCAATAACATCTATAACCTCAATGGATTTTTCTATCCAAAACTTATCTTCATCCGAACACTCATCCGCTAATAATAATGCAGCTTCACCACCTGTAATGTGCTCAGGTACCTTTTCATTACATGTTGGTGCCCACTTATGCCAATACGCTACAGCAGATTCCGACAGGATATTCAAGACAGCATCAATGTTCGGTAAAAACGTCTTTTCGCCCATATCTGCCTGCCTCCTTCATCATGGGATGGGTTTACAATGTTAACTTGTGTTATGTATAGATTTATGGCTGTTGGCTATTTTGTCTTTTTGTCGTTCTTTGCCTTGAATGATGCTAACAGTTTTTCAAATTCCTTCACATATGCGGCATTATTATTTTCCCACCCATTAAAGCTCGGGATATAATATTTTTTTATTTCTTCAGCTAAATCCCTGCCCTTGCTATCAACAAAATCCCAATTCTCAAGTTTGCCGTATTCGATGAGGCTTATCGGAAAAAGCACTCGTTTGCCTTCTTTGTTTTCTCGGTTTTTGGCTTTGATGATCTCCCTTTTTACCCAATTGCTTTCAATGCTGTTTTCTGAAAGAATTGCCCTAACCCCCTAATGTTAGGACACGGAGTCCACAAGTTGTTTATTAAAAAAGTTAGTAATGTTGTTCATCAATACGGTATTTCCGAACAGCTGAAAAGCATGCCGAAATCCTTTCATTTCCATAAAACGCTTCGGGTTGTTGTGACCAATACCGCTATGCAGTCGGTTGTAATTGTA
>Ga0194037_1002651_pt1 | contig 11589 bp, 7 predicted proteins | sample JunL306m_MetaG_FD_148653 | JGI IMG/M metagenome (GOLD analysis project Ga0194037, IMG submission 148653) | Anoxic zone freshwater microbial communities from boreal shield lake in IISD Experimental Lakes Area, Ontario, Canada - Jun2016-L304-6m | ecosystem: Environmental > Aquatic > Freshwater >...
CGTTGATCTCCGCTTCAAGAGCCAAAGCAATCATCTGTTTGGCTCCAAGCCTGGCAATCTCTTCAAGGTTCAGCGCTGTACCGACACCATAAAGCTCTTCCTTGTACTGCATTTTCATGGGCTAATGCTCCTTTTTTATTGATCAAGGTAGCATTTACCGCTCTGATTATTACGTCACCAGAAAAACACAACTTTTGAATATATCTCCTTGGCGACGGGCAGTCCCTGAGATAAGCATATTCAAAATAAATCCCAAAATCAGGGCCAATTTTCTCGGAATAGCCAGATTTAGCAAGGAATTTCTGTGCATTGTCAGGATTACATAAGGCAGCAAAAAATATTGCCGCATAATTCCGTTCCTCTCTGTTGATTTGACAATAGTTCGGAGTAATAAGCGGATAAACAATTCTTCTAATATTTACCATGATATTCAATCAACTGCATTACAATAATATTTCTCACTCAACCTTACTTACGTCACGGTCTTCGCGGAGGTAGATTTTCATGGTTCGGGGATCAAGTCCAAAGTGTTCGAGTAGTTCTTTGACGTATTTGGCAATACTATTGGCTGAGAGGTTTATTTCGGCGTAGAGGCCGGAGTCGAGCTTTTCACCAAGGCGTAGATCGTGTTCATTTGATGACAACAGGGGTTTACCCCGGTTGCTGATGAAGCGTTCGGTTTCAGGGAGGGCTGCAAACTTTGCTGGATCGGTGGCCTGCAACATATTCAGGACAAGCAGGTAGAGGGTTTTCCAGGTCTTCAGGCCCTTGTAGGCGGTTTCACCGAGGATGAAGCCATAAGGGCGTTTGTAGGTGAAGTTTTCTCCGAGGTAATGGGGTTCTGTTTTGTCGAGTTCAGCGATAAGTCGCTCTCTTTGCTGGTGGTTGCTGGACTCTTGTACAACATCGTCCTCTTCAGGATTGATCCCAAAATGTGCCTTGACCATCTGCGCTATTTTGGCGGAACTGCCGGTAAACTGGCTGAGGCTATCGTTGTATGCCATGATGAACTGTGTTCCCTGAGCCAGTGATTCGTTATCACGCGGGTCGATACTGAGCAGCATGTCGTCAGGCAGTGAGAGCAGATTCTCCTGAAGGTTATTCAGCGTATCGAGTATTTCTTTGATTTTGTTCTGCGTCATGATGGCTCCTTTGAACCGTTTGTCAATTCTCTACAAGTATTGCACTGGTTTTGATTGACCCAACTCCTGAATCAATCTGTCAATGTTGCCACCGGGTTTGGCATATCCTATAACAATCTCGTCAGCAAGGCTTGCCATAAAGGTATTTCGGGTAATGGCAAGTTCTGTGGTTACTCTTTTGTGCTTTTGTTCAAATGGTGTTACAATCAACAGTCGGCCTTGCTCAAGCGGTTTTTTGAATTCCGGCTCAATTCGTGCCTTCATACCCCTTGCGAGTGCAACTATGACAGGTTGCGTTCCTTTCAGGAGGTAAGCAAGCACATCTTTTTCAAGGGTGCTATGAAACCCGCTGATAACACATTTTCCCGCTTCACGTTGAGCAATTGCCCAATCATAACATTTGAGCACAACAGTCGCAGGTATATCCCGGCTACATAGAAATGCCGTTTTATGAAGATCAAGTAATTGATTATTGCCTTGAAATTCAACTATATGAGAATGCGCCATATATTCACTGGAAATGATTTCCTAAATAACGCTATTTGATATTATTTAAATGAATTCCATATTTTCTTACTCGTAACTGATTCATTTTATTTTCGCCACCTATTTTGGTCAACGCGGCATCAACATTTTCTTTTATTTTAATAGAATTCTGATCAGCATTTGAATGTGTTGCAAAAGAGAGGCATTTTTTGATATATGACGAAAGAATATCTCCCCTAAGCTTTTTGAATAATAAGTAATACTCTTCTGGTGTTGCAGATGCCAAAATAGTTATATCTTCAGGGTTCCATCCATTATTGTTTGCTATTTTCATTAAAACAGATTCAGCAGTTTCAATCTCAAAGTGCTGAAGATATTGATTGGCAAACTTTTGCACGATCTCAGCATCGAAATCACCTCCAAAATAATTATAATTACCCTCTTTAAAGAATGAGTGTTCTGTTTTTCGCTCATTAATATAATGCTCAATCATCTTTGTTGCTTTATCATTTTCTTCACAATCTCTAAATAACTGAACCGTAGCATTTAAATTATTTGGCGTAATATTTTTAGCGCACTCTAAAAAACTACTATAAATTTTTTCTAAAACTAAAGCTCCATCGTCTATAAAGCTATCATGAAATAATCCCCAGGCCTTAACAAAAGAATTATCTAATCTTGATAAGAGTGTTTGTTTATTAAGTTCACTAGCCTTGAGAGTTAATTCAACATCATTAAAATATCCATTCAAAACACCATCCATTAGCACTATATCAAACTCATCTGTAATATGATAACCATAATCATTAAGCATTGCCTGCCACTTCACATGGTCTTTGTTTACTTCATTTTTTTTATCTTGCTCCATAAACAGTGAGATATTATTATGTACCAAATTTCTTACATAATCTATTTTAGGGGCACCATCAATAGAACAGTAATGACACCAAGAGAATAGTGTTACCGATTTAATTGCTTTATTCAATACTTCAGGGTCATAACTATCAAGTAAAGGAATTATAATATTGATAAGTCGCTCTATTTTCTTAATTACTCTTATGTTTTTAATATCAAGAGCTATCAACATTTTTTTTAGTAATTGAAACTCCCATGAATCGTTATTTATGGCTATGTCACAACACTCTTCGGATGTCGGATCAAACAACAGTTCTATATCTACCGCCTTTTCTCTATATTTCTTATACTCTTCTAAATTATCCTCTTTATCGTTAAACAATATAATTACTTTGCATTTTTTCGACTCTTTTAATAAAGAAATCCAGCCCAATATATCCCTCAATGAAAGTTCAGCGCCTTTACGTTCAAGATCATCAATACAAATTATTGTTTTGCTAATCGAAAGAAATGATAAAGCATCAATAGCTGGCGCAAAATCCTGAACATATGACACCTTACTAATGCTATTTATTGACTTTTTAAATTTTGACTTTAAGAATGCTAAAATGTTTTTAGGTAGTGTTCTATTACCTTTATCTGTATTTTCATTTTCATTACTCTTTATTCCATTTATGCCTAATTTTTTTATTATATCAAAAGCGCTTTTCTTAAAAGTCTCTATATTAGGCTCAATTCCTATATCGCCTTTGCTTACAATATTCTCAAAAACAGAGCGCTTTAGTTGATCAATGGAATTGATTCCAAATAATGATACGTATGAATATTTTTCAAGAGCTATTTTATTTTTATCTTTTGCTTCTAGCAAAAACTTATTCCAGCTAAATGTTTTACCAATTCCCCAAAGACCTTTAATAGCAATAACTTCCGGGATATCGCGTTCTAAAAAAAGATTAATCTGGCTTTTTACTAACTTTATAGACATACAAAAGATTTGATATAGTTAATCAGTAATAACTATGCGATTTTTAGCAAACACTTTTTTCAATTACACTATCGAAACCACTGACAAAATAATACCCGCATAACGCTAACACTAAGCACGATTGTTGCCGAAGCTTCCCTACTACACAGAAATGCTATTTTGTGTAAACTCAACAATTCCACATTGCTGAGCGAAGACGAAAATATTTTTCAAACTATTTCAGATTACAGTTCTTTTCCCATCCGATATTTGATATCATAATTAATTATTACATCAAGTTCATTTTGATTAAACCCATAGTGTTGCGCTAGGAGATAATCAATTTTGTCAATAATCAATTTTGATTTTGAAGGATAATATTCATCATACTCGATTATACCAGAAGGATATAGTCGCTTACAGGGTAATGATGTCTCTTTCAGCTCGATCTCATATTTCTCAATTAATACTTCCAGTTCAGGGATAGCTTTATTAATACGAAATGATATAATGTTTTCTGTACCAAAATCCCTGCAATTACTTGATGCTTTGTAGTACATATAAAAAGTTGATGATGCGAGCAGCGAAACAATAAATTGAGTAGCCATATTGTTTAATCCTTTTAAACAGTGATAATGCGTTGAATTATCACTTGAATTACCCGATGGAAAGAATGGTAAGCTTCTTATCCAATAAGTTGGACCATCATGATACCAACACTCTCCTATTTGACCAAAAATGCTTTGAATGCTACTTGTGGCATTAAGAATTTTAGTTAATACACTTTTAACTATTTCACTTCCAGATTTTAATGGTATTGCTCCAAGCTTAGGTGCTAAAACATAAGATAACTCATCAAATAACGTGTTTCTTTCCTCTGAATACCAGTGTTGATATGGTGATGTCAAACATTCACCGGATAATTGTGATGAGATAAATATTGTTAATCTTTGTTCAACACCATCAAAAAGTTTCCCCGGCCGATTAGAGAAAGAGGACACCCATGACTGTTTTGAAAAAAGGGTATCCATTAGCCCTAAAAAACCATTTCCAGAACAAATACTTACAGGAGTAATCATTCCAAAAAACGACTTACAGGTAGTCAACAAGAACGATCTTTCAATTATAATACTGTAAAGATTTTTGCCAGAAAGAGAGACGTACTCTTTTTTATTTAACACATATGGCAATTTACTTGTCTTCACATAAGGCGGATTTCCGATAATAACATCAAAACCACCATTACCCTCGATAATTTCATAAAACTCAGCAAACCAATGAAACGGTTTATGCGTTGCAATCCATGATTTGTAATCATATCCCTTATACTGCTCTTCAAACAAAACTTTATCCAAATCATCTGTAAGTAAGACAAGCCGATTATTCAGTTCATCTTTGGCATTTTTAAAGTCCGCATAGTCATCACCTGTAGAGAGCTGAATATTTTTATACCGCGTAAAAGCACGAGCAACTACATCGCACTGTTCAAGAATGCTCTTTTTGTGTTCATCAGTGACAAACAGCCCAGTGATAGACTCAATCTGATTTTTTTGCGCATAACCAATAAGTGTATTCCCTGCCCGAATATTAAAGTCCACATCCGGCAGCGGCTCAAGACCGAGATTCGGCTTACGATAATCAACATCAACCGTTGCTACCAGCTTGAGAAAAAGACGAAGCTTTGCTATTTCGACAGCCTCATTCATGATATCCACCCCATAAAGGTTGTTCAGAATGATAGACTTGTAAATAAAATAGGCTTGATTAGGATGCCTGTCATTATGCACTGTTGTGAGCGTTTCGCGGAAAAACTTGTATTTATGCCCAAATGTCGTCTTTTCAGCAGCATTTTTCCGATCCTCATCTTCCACGTATGCCCGCATCCGCATAAGGCATGCTTCATAAAGCGGTTCAAGAATATTGAGAGCTGCAAACAGAAAAGCTCCTGAGCCACAGGTAGGGTCAAGAATGGTGATTTTACAGAGTGCTTTGTAGAAGTGACGGATAAAGTTGGGATCATCAATATTTTCAAGAAGATCCTGAGCAAACTGCCGAATGTTCAGATTACAGGTAATGATGTCGTTTATGGCGGTTATCTCGCCCGATTCAATTTTGTTACGCAGATCAGCACAACGTTTGCGCCGCTCAATCACTTCACGGTAAATCTCTGTTGGTAGTGCTATGGAGGGTGGAGCCGGGGTATTCCACTGTTTGCGGAGGTCACACAGATAGGGTCCTGTACCGTCAACAATTTTCTGTTCCAGTTCCGGGACAAAACCCATCTTTATGTTATCCGGCAGGTCATCGAAAAGGTGAGGCGTATTGCCTTGCCCATCTGGCAGTGGTACACCATGCTTGACCGCTTCGTAGATATATGCGTCGCCGCTTTCCTTCACAGCCTGCCATACAAAGGAATCAGGTGAAAAAGCTGAAGGATATGCCCGTTTTGTTTCGTCAAAGAGAAAGGGAATGATGCAGTTTTTTGAAATGTAATCCGTGATATCTTCCTTGGTGTAATACGCACCCATCTCAGCACGATCGTTGATGTACTTTTCGAAGATATAACCAATCACATCGGGGTTAATCTCCTTTCCTGAAGCATTCACGCGGGTGTCGAGATGCCAATCCCATTCATCAAAGAATTTGAAGAGGCTTTCAAAGGCTTTGTCCTCAACATTGATATTCTTGTTGAGCTTTTCAATTTCATGCTCATCAAATAGGCCACCGTTGAGGTAGGGAACCTGACCGATCTCGACTACCAGCTCTGTATTGTGGTTTGGCGCCCCTAAGCCTTGATGGAAAAGCACAAGCAGAAATGAACGATAGAAGGAATAAAATCGACCTTGAGTTCCCTGGCAGGCTTTGAGCTTGTCTTGCAGATAGTTGTGATTTTTATCGAGAAAGCCTTTTTTCTGGATAAAATAACAGAACATCAAGCGGTTGAGCATGAGTGAAGCATACCACTCACGGTCGCCTTCTGCCTGAATTCCTTTGATGAAATCGAGAAATACTGTGTGCTGTTTTTTAAACCCGTCGTAGAACTTTTTTGTGACCTTTTCGCTGTTCTGCTGGAAGTTTTGCGCAACACGAGATTTGACATCAACAATGGTGAACTTCTCTTCTTCATCAATGGTAATGAAAAGCCCGCCTGCTCTTTGGTAGAGTTTTTCCGGGCTTTGGTTTATTCTGTATGATGTTTCTGTAACCTTGAGCGGTTTACCTGATTCACGGACAGCCAACTGCCAAATCTGCTCTGTTTTAGCTGCATCGGTGTAGATAATCAGATGCTCGTGAAAAAGTTTGGTAACCTGATGTTCAATTTTTTTTCGAAGAGAATATTCCGGGATGAGACCTGCTTCATCCGGGTAGCAGTGCAAAATCTTGAACCCCTCTTTTTCGGCAATTGATTCGAGCACAAATGTGGCACTATCAACAGCGACAGGCTGTTTGACTCGATCATTGTTCCAGCCCATGTCAATAAAGAGCTCTTTGAATTCAAAGTTTTTGACATAAGTACTAAACTGCTCTTTTGAAAGATTCATATTGTTGTTTGCCCTGAGATTAAACCAAGTGAACAGATAATCTGCGGATCGCGGATTTCCTGTTCTTCGTCATTAGTAATACAAAGTTTACCGTCTTCCCGCAGTGAGGCAACCAGTGTTGCCAGTTGTTCATCGGAAATTCCGGCTTTTAACTGACGGCTCAAGGTATCGCGGGCAAACTCTTTGAGCGGAAATTTGTAAATATCGTCAACAGCTCGCTTGACACCGTCGGTCAAAAACAGAGAGCCTGCATATTCTTTACAGAACCTGTCGAGGCGCATATAGACCCGGAATTTAACGCCGCTTTTTTTGCCCAATGATGCACTTTGGTTCTGTTCTTCAAGGTGAATGAGGGCCATGCTTGCTTTGACAAGATCGTGGTGGTTTTCTACCCGAACGAGCGGTTGTGTGTTTGGCTTGCACTCCGCAGCCTTAATGATTGTCAGTTGTGATTGGGTAATCATGTTCCCGTTTGTATCTATCCATGACAAGACATCGTTATCATCAGCGGTTCTTGTGTAGAGAATCACACCATCTTTTCCGGGATAGGTATCGTTGGCTTTGGTAGCAAAAACGACGTTCTGCATATCAGGGATGATTTTGGCAAGTTTGGGATCAGCATCACAGGCATTTTTCCAGATTTGATAGGCATAAGAGGCAAGATCAACTTCACTGTCTTCGTCATCATCAAGAATACCGGAACGTTCGTTGTACAAGTCATGCACATTAACCGGATCACCATCAAAAAAGACCTCGTCGGAGCCAACAACTTCAGCATTTTGCTTAATGCGTCCCTGAAGGCGCTTACGTAACCGGATAATCCGCTCTATTCCATCAGCGGGTAAAAATGAGTAACAGAGTATTTCGTGAGCTTGCTGGCCGATTCGGTCAACACGCCCTGCTCTCTGGATAAGACGGATAATGGCCCAGGGTAAATCAAAATTGACAATGATGTGAGCATCCTGCAGGTTTTGCCCCTCACTCAGAACATCAGTGGAAATCAGCACGCGCAATTCGTTGCCAGAATTTTTAATCTCAGGCTTTTCATTGCTGTCAGGACTGAATCTGTGAGCCAAGGTGGTAGGGTTTTCAGTTTGTCCGGTAACGCCTTCAATTTGTTTTATGCCCCGTTCGACGAGCTGGGTACCAAGATAGTTTGCTGTATCGGCATATTGAGTAAATACGATTACTTTTTCGGCAGGATGTGTTGTTGCAAGAAGCTGGTAGAGTGCTTCCAGTTTTTGATCACCATCGGCTTTCCATGATCCTGTTTTTTTAAGAATTTTGAGCATTTCCTGACTGTCGCTGATTAATTCATGCGACAGATTATGAACAAAGAGAGTTGAGCGAATCCATTCAAAACGATTTTTATGCTCTTTTGAAAAAATTCCGTAAAGCTCTTCTCCTTTATTCAGGTATTCCTTTTTATCCAGAATGAGCTGTAATACCGAACCGCCATCATCAGTGTCCTGATCTTCCAGAAAGTCATCAAGGTTTTCTATGATATTTTTACCTATCGGAAGAGGCAAATTGTTCTGAAAAGCATAGATAAAAACATAGTTACGAAGAATATGACGACCAAGGGAGAGTTGAAATGCAATACCGGAGCTTTCGAGCCGTTTAAACAGGTTTGTGCGGCAAAAACCCATGAGCCTCCGACCCGCACGGGAAAGGTTTGCGATAATTTTTTCTTCCTGTGTATCCGGCTTTTCTTTTGGTTTTGGATCAAGATAATTGGCAAGGCCGTAACGTGGCAGGTTGAGGCTGTTTATCTGGGCGACAACTTCATCAGAGTACAATCGCGCATACTGATCGTTTATATCATGGTCATTGAATGCAAATTCAACTCTTTTGGGAACCCGATCAGGGAAATATGAGCGCCGTCCATTTTTAAAGGTGAGGTATCTCTTTTGATTTTCAGGATCAAGCTCGGCATAATTGTTACAAATAAAGCTGCGTGTTCTTCTGACAAGATAGAGGCGCATCAGTTCACGCCAGTCATCAACATGGTCACTTTTTTCAAAGGCTTTTATACTGCGGATAAAGGTTTCGGTGTGCTTTGCATGAAACTGTATCTGCCCGCCAATACTTGTTATATACTGCTCAGGTGAGATTCCAAGATCTTTATCGTCGGCAAGAAAAAGTCGCAGTTGATTTGAAAGATCAGTGTATGATTTGTTGTATGGTGTGGCGGAAAGCAAAATCACTTTGCTTTCATTTTCTTCAAGGTAATTCTTTATAGAGCGGTAGCGGCTACCCTGATCGTTGCGGAGGTTATGGCTCTCATCAATGATAACAAGCCTGTATCTCCTTATATTTGGAAGTGTTGACTGGACAATGCTTTGTGAAATCACTTTTGCCCGCAATTGATATTTATGTGCGTAGCCCTCCCACATGTCTTTAAGATTTTTCGGGCAGATGATCAGTGTTTCATAAAAAAAGTCTTCTTCGCAAACCTTGGCTATGGCTGTTGCTGTAATGGTTTTACCAAGGCCTACCACATCACCGATCAAAACGCCGCCTCTTTTATTGAGATGGTGAGCGGCAACAAGCACTGCTTTTTGTTGAAACTCAAGAAGTTCTTCCTGAAATACTTTCGGCAGCCTGAACTCATTTATACCTGCACGTGCTTCTCGTGAGAGATGGTAGGCGATTTTGAGGTAAATATGATAAGGTAAGGTCATCTTTTCTGAGGCCCAACTGGCATTGATGATATCAATAAGCTCCTGGGTGATATCCAAACTCCAACGGTCGTTCCAGCGATCATCAAACCAATTGGAGAGTTTATTCACAGCATCCTGCTCAAGCACATCAACATTGAGTTCCCCTTGCCTTGACAAGCCTGCAAAGGTCAGATTGCTGCTTCCGACAAAACCAACTATCGGGATTCGCTTGTCATCACTGTAAGCGAGATACAGTTTGGCGTGAAGAGCATGTTTTGCATGGAGTTTTACAACAACCTTGCCTGACATCATCTGGTGACAAAGCTGGCGCAAAGCAACCTCATCCGAGCCGGAAGGTATGCCTATTGTCAACTGTTCTCTGAATTCGCGGGCAAGTTTTTTTTTGATTTTTACGACTTCAGCCTGATCGATTTGAGCGGATGGCTCAAGGTTGTATTGCTCACGAACACTCTCCTGCGGATTCTTTTGCATACCTATCAATAACCGGCAGGAACGATGGAGTTCGTTTTGACCTTCAGCAACTATACCGCCCGGTATTTGTTCAATTTCTTGAGCAATTTCTTTCCAGCCTCTAAGATTGAAATACCCGATACAAAAATCTGCACGGGTTGATAACTGAAGTGACTCCTTCAGGCCCTGAGTTAATTTGAGAGATATGTTGTCGTAAATTTTTGGCACACAAACTCCTGGTTAAGAATAAACTCCTAAAGATTCATTATTTGGTTGACATAACTGACGTGTCAGAACTCAACGACCTCCCTGACTCTCTTCCCAAAAGCCTGAATCAGCGCATCGCTATTCAGCCCATGGACACCTCCGAAAAATGGCGTAACCACAAGCGTGGTCTCTTCTCCAACCTTCGCCCAGTACATGGTGCGACTGGTAGTTTCGGTACTTGCTGAAGGCGCAGAAATAGTCTCCTGATGAATATTTTCCGCCATCCCGGTCCCTCCGAAAGAGACAACAAAATCGGTCAGATAACCAACACCAGTGCCAATAATGAGCTTCGGCTTGTGCTGTTTTACCTGCTCCGCGATCCATGGAAAGCGATGCAAAAAGCACCAAGTCCGATATATCTGCTTAGACTCAAAGCCTGTGATAACTTTAAGCTTGTGCTCTTCCCAAAAGCCACCCCACTCATTTGGAAATGCAATCGGATAGAGATTCAATCGAAAAATTTCCGATCCGTCGCAAGATTGAACAAAATCCCACGCTTGACTGACCTCCTGACCCTTAATAGCAGCATAAATTTTGGCTACCTTCTGGCCATATTGATATTTCCATGCCTCGGCAACATTATATTGCGAATCCTTTGGCATGTAAGTTCCCCTGCTGATCTCCTCCGGAAGTTCTCGATAGTAAAAATCCAATAACGCTTTTTTGTACTCCTCTTCAGTTTGCACTCTCTTTTTGCCGAAACCCCATTCAATACCGCATAACCACATCTTGCTCTTGAAATCCCCGCCGTCACAACCGGAATAGGAACAAGCCCACTCCTTGAATTTTTCTTTTAAACCGAACGATTCTGAAGATTGGATCATGAATGGTTGGAGAAGGGTTTTCTGTCAATCAGTTGAAGCTGATCGTAAACATCAACTCCTTAATAAAAAACGAAATATACGATTACCAAAAAACCACGGCAAGAAGACAATGAATGTTTTTATGAAATCTTTTTCTTGTGCTGAATTTAAGAGGAATTTTTCAGCTTAACCCTTCAAAAAAAATCTTTTATACTCCTTTAATCGCACTCCCTTTTTTCCTCCTGCCCATCCAGTAGCACGATTTTGCAGTCTCAAAAAACCTTCCTTTTTAAAGACACATTCCGCCTCCCGCCTTTTCTTTATATTCTCAGTACTGCCTCAATCAAAACAATATAATAACCTCCCCGCTGCCCATGAAACAACTCACCCGCTACG
>Ga0194037_1002652_pt1 | contig 11587 bp, 11 predicted proteins | sample JunL306m_MetaG_FD_148653 | JGI IMG/M metagenome (GOLD analysis project Ga0194037, IMG submission 148653) | Anoxic zone freshwater microbial communities from boreal shield lake in IISD Experimental Lakes Area, Ontario, Canada - Jun2016-L304-6m | ecosystem: Environmental > Aquatic > Freshwater >...
ATGGCGCTATGCCGAGGCGTCGTACAAGGTCATCGCTCTCGACGCCGGACATGTCTGCCAGAACCTGTATCTGGCCTGCGAGGTGATCGGAGCCGGAACCTGCGCCATCGCCGCCTACAACCAGCGCTTGGCCGATGACTTGGTTGGTGTCGATGGAAATGAGGAACTCACCGTCTATATCGCGCCGATGGGGAAGGTCGCCGGAAAATCCAGTTAGGTATAGACGATCGTCGTAGCGTACTCTAGCATATGATAGCAGGAGCTGCTTATGGGCAGACAACTTAATCTTAGAGTAAGTGACGAATTTGTAGACTTGCCATGCGATGGATTCTGACGGTCAACGTCTGAGCGCTCTCGTCAGGGATAATGTCGGAGGAAGAGACAAATAGCTCCCTGATCAGAGCGCGAGCCTCATCCTCTTTCTTCAAGTATCGCCGCAACAACGCCACCAAGGCCGTCTCGGCACGGTAAGCAATCATCTTCACCGAATCGGTCAGCATCTTGTTCACGGGCAACAACTGGGTTGGTCGCTCTCCCTCCGGCAAGCTCTCAATGGTCACTTTCTTGGGTGTTTTTTTCCGCTCGGCGCGCAGTCGCTTCAGTTCGGTCTGAATGGTCCGGATTTCGTCAACCGTTTCGGCCTGGTTCTGAATTTCTGTTCCTTCTCCCATGGATTCCTTGGTAAAGTCGCCGTGGTAACGTAAAACTCGAACGCTGAGCCGTGGACGACATGGCTCGCGCCCACAATATTCGATGATTATACATGCAATATTATACGTTTAATCGCGGTATTCCTCGCTTCATCCCATCAGGATGCGTTTTATCGCAAATAAGCTGCATCTCCCGTAAAACCCGTTATTATCAGGTCATATTCCAACGCACGAGGAGATGCATGTCATGTTGAATCACAGAATATCGTCCTTATGTATGTCGTTTCTTGTCACAGCGGCTTTGTTTGGCACGGCAATGGCGCAAGAGAGTGCCGAGGTATTTACGGCGACTCAGTCTCTGTTCGAACAGGGGCTGCAAGGATCACGGAAGGATAACGAGCGGGCGGCGGAACAGTTCAAGGCGCTGTCCGAACAGGAGCAGGGCAATCCGCTCTATCTGGCCTATTACGGCAGCGCCATCACCATTAAGTCGCGCGATGCCTTTATGCCCTGGAACAAGCTGAAACTGGGCGAACAGGGACTGGATGTCATCGACAAGGCGCTTAAAATGGTTGCTCCGGAACATGACACTGCCATGATCAAGGGGACACCGATCAGTGTCGGGACAAAACTGGTCGCCGTCAGTACTTTTCTTAAAATGCCGGACAAATATTTCCATCGCCATGCCGCCGGCAAAACCCTGCTGACGGAAACGATGAACAGCCGTGCTTTTGCAACCGCGCCGGCGCATATCCGCTCCGCGTTCCATATCCAAGCCGCCGCGGTTGCGCGGAGTGATAAACAAAACGCCGAAGAGATCCGTCAGCTCAAGCGGGCGCTGGAACTTGATCCGCGGGGGAAGGCCGCGACCATGGTTCACGCCCGGCTTAAGGAGTTGGGACAATGAGCGCTGATGCGACTACTCCGGATGCCGCTTTGCTTCGCCTGAGCGACGTGACAAAAACCTACCGGATGGGAGAAGAGACCGTGCCGGCGTTGCGCGAGGTATCCCTGACCATGCAACCGGGGGAATTTACCGCGCTCATGGGGCCGTCCGGCAGCGGCAAAAGCACCATGCTCAATATCTGCGGGCTGATTGATCATCCCGATTCCGGCAAGGTCGAGCTTGAAGGCGATAACATTGGACTCCTTGCCGAGCAAGCGCTTACCCTGGTGCGCCGGGAAAAAATCGGTTTTATCTTTCAGGGGTTCAACCTGGTGCCGGTCATGACGACCTTTGAAAATGTTGAGTATCCGCTCTTTCTCTCCGGAATCCCCGCGCAAGAGCGGCGGCGGCGGGTCAGTGACATTCTGGCGAAAGTCGGGCTGGCGGAACTGGAACGCCGCCGACCCGATGAACTGTCCGGCGGACAGCGGCAGCGGGTGGCAATCGCCCGCGCCCTGGTGAAGGCGCCGAAACTGATCATTGCCGATGAACCCACCGCCAACCTGGACAGCGCCACCTCCAGCCAGATCGTCGGGGTCATGCACGAACTGGGGCGAATGATCGGCACGACCTTTCTGATCGCCACGCACGACCCGCGCTTGACACTGTTGTGCGACCGGGTGATCACTATGAATGACGGGGTGCTGCAATGAAATGGCTTATCTTTGCCGGTAAAAATATCCTGCGTAACCGGCGCAGGTCACTCATCACCATTTTGATAACCGCCGTCGGCTCCGCCGGTATCCTGATCGGTGGGGGCTTTGCGCTGTTCACCTATGAGTCGCTGCGGGAAATGGCGGCGCGGGACAGCGGCCACCTCATCGTGGCGCACAAAAACTTTTTCACCATCGACGAAGACACCCCCATGCAGTATGGCCTTGATAATGTCGCCGAGATGAAAAAACGTCTGGAGCAGGATGCCGGGGTCCGGATGGCGCTGCCGCGGGTGCAGTTTTCCGGTCTGATCAGCAATGGCGATAAATCATCGGTCTTTGTCGGGATGGGTGTTGATCCCGGCGGTGAATTTTACACCAAGGGACCGGCCCTGACGATCGTCTCCGGCGCTACGCTGAGCAGCGCTCCCAAAGTCGATGCTCCGGCGGAAATACTACTCGGCACGGAGCTGGCCCGGCAGATGAAGGCAACGCCGGGCTCCGTACTGACTCTCCTCTCCACAACCACGGCGGGCAGCCTCAATGCCCTGGATGTCACGGTCCGCGGCACGGTCACCGTTGGCGTTCCGGATGTCGATAAACGCCTGGTCTATGTGGATATTGCCACGGCGCAACGCCTGCTGCTGACCGATAAGGTGAGCACACTGTCGGTATATCTGAAGGATACGAACCAAACCGATATGATGCGTTCCCAGGTTTCAACCCTCTTCCCGCGACAGTCGGTTCAGACCTGGCGTGATCAGGCATATTACTACACGGCGGTGCGGAGCCTCTATAACCGTATCTTCGGGCTTTTGGGAATTGTGATAGTTGTCATGGTTGCCTTTGCCATATCAAACACCCTGGCCATGGCGGTGGTGGAGCGAACCAGGGAAATCGGCACGTTACGGGCGCTCGGCACCCTGCCTCGGCAGATTGTGCGAGTCTTTGCCCTGGAGGGGATTATCCTCGGCGGTGTCGGCTCGCTCTGCGGCATGCTTGCCTCGCTCGCGATCACGTTTGTGTTTCTCTTAGCCGATTTCCAGATGCCGCCGCCACCGGGGCGGTCGGTCGGCTATCCGTTGCAGATAAATTTCTCACCGCTGCTCTATCTCCTGACAACCCTGGCGCTGGTGTTGCTGTCAGTCGCCGCCGCATGGTTTGTCAGTAGAAAGATGGCGGCAAAACCGATTGTGGAGGCACTGACCCATGTGTAAACTCATGACGACCTGTTTCATCGTATGTATAGCCGCTCTGCCGGCCCACGCCGAAGATATCGCAAAATACCTCAAAAAAGCCGACAGTTACCGCCTGGAAGCGGATTCCATGCAGGTAGAGACCGAGGTAAAACTGTTCAAATCGGGCAAGCTGGATAAAGAGCGGCTCTATACGGTATATCTCAAGAGTGGTCGCCGTTCTCTGGTACTCATGCAGTCCGCCGGAGAAAAAGGGCAAAAGGTGTTGATGCTCGGCGACGACTTCTGGCAGATCATGCCCCAGAGCCAGCGGCCGATCCGGATTACTCCGATGCAGAAGCTGCTGGGTGACGCCTCTGTCGGCGATATCGCCACCATGAACTGGAGCGAGGATTACGACGGAAGCATCGTCGGTGAAGCAGATATGGACGGCATCCCCTGCCTGCATCTGACCCTTGCCGCGAAAACCAAGGGGGTGAGCTATAAACGGATTGAACTGTTTATCGCCACGAGTGACTCAAGACCGGTCAAGGCTGACCTGTATGTCGCTTCCGACAAACTTGCGAAACAGGCCCGCTTCACCGTGACATCGGTCAAAGGTCGCCGGCAGGTAACCGCTATGACCATCAAGGATCAGATTCAGACCGGGCGCGAAACCGTGATCAGCTATCTTTCCAGAAATGCGCGCGGCTTGCCGGATGAGTATTACAATCCCATGTTCCTGACCCGCAACGATCTGAAGGAATGAGCGCAATAATGCCTCTACCGCGGAGCAACCGCCGCTTCTGGAATGAAGAGCCGATGCCATATATACTGTTGCTATGCGCCGCCTCCCTGCTGTTTACAACGCAAGCCGCCGCCGATGTGACCATCAAGGCATGGGCCATGCCGGAATATCATACGTTCAATTCCGGCGGCCCGTTTGCCTTGGGCGCGGCACGGAGCGAGTTCGGCAAAAACCGTACACGGGAAGAGGTGGAACTACGCGCCCGACTCTGGAATGTCAATCTGGTGGCAACGGCCGCAACCTCGGCCATGGAACAGAACAAGCCGGAATACACCGTGATTCTCAATGAGCTGAATTACGATTTTTCGTTGATGGGGGAGCGTTTTTCTCTCGGGAAAAAGATTGTGAGTTGGGACGTGGGGTTCGGTTTCCGACCGCTCGATCTGTTGCAGCAGGAAAACCGCCGGTCGATTGTTTCAACAACTCTTGAGGGGATACCGTATCTTTCTTGGGAAAAGTTTTCCGGAAACTCCGCCTGGATGCTGATTTACGCCAATCCGGCGCAGGGGAAGGGGGAAGCGGCGAAAAACGATGAATCGCTGGCCTTGAAATATTACCTGCGTGACGGTACAACTGACTGGCATGCCGTGGCGCGTTTAAGCGAGCGCCATCATGTTGAAACGGGCGCCGCTGTCAGCAGCGTGCCGCTGGAAAGCCTGGAATTGCATGGTTCGCTGCTGTACCAGACGCGCTACGAACAGCTATACAATGCATTGATCGGAACATCGGGATCGCCGCTGAGCAACGGCGATCCGATGATCTCGCATGCGCGTGAGCATGGCGTAAAGGCTCTGGCCGGTTTCACCCTGACCGGCGACTCAGGATTCTCTTTGCTGGGTGAAGCGTGGTATGACGCAGCCGCCTACAGCGCCGCGGATTGGCGGGTTTTGCATGACCTTACATCGAAACAGGTTGCCTTGCTCGGGCAAGGGGTTTCAGTAACCGCGGTTAGCGGCAACATCGCCTACAGCCTGCGCTACTTTGATCGGCCGAACCTGTTGAAAGAAAACCTGTTGCTCCGCCTCTCCCATCGCCGGGAGGGAGGAGAGTGGGAGCCGGCTCTCGATATTCTCTGTACTCCGGCGGATGGCGGCCTGACGGCCACTGCGTCAATCACCTACTTCGGCAATCATTTCCGGATGGACGGCGGCATTCGCCAGTTTGGCGGAGCAAGCGGATCAGCCTACCGGATGATACCGGAAGAACGTATTATTTATTGTGCCGTGCAAGGGTTCTGGCAATAGTGTCAACGCATGGTTCGACTGAGGTAACGGTATGCCCCTTTCCGCGAATTTTCCGACATTTCCCGAATCCGGACGCGCGAAGAATGACGCTTCACCCACTTCGCCTAGAAACATGGGGCGGGATATTCTCATCGTCATTGCCTTGATGTTCCTCCTTGCGGGGGTGATCAACCTTGTGCTGGAGAGGGGCTACTTCTTCAATCTCCGCTATTGCCTCGCCATTGGCCTCTCAATCACTCTTTCATCGCATTTGCTCATGAAATGGAGCGGCGCGTATACTCTCAACCGGCGGAAATCGCTGGCGGCAATACTGTTCGGGACCGTGCTGGGGATTGCGATCGGCACTATGGCCAATGGCATCAATCCGGTTGTCATGATTGAAAGATACCCCGGTCTGCTGTTGTCGCTGCTGGTGGTTTCCCTGATCTGCGGTCCGGCGATTTCCTATTACTTCTACTCACAGGCTACCATCTCTGAAACCGCCGCGGCCCTGCGTCAGGAAGAGATTGAACGGATATCGTACGAGCAACGGCTGACGGAAGCCGAATTCAAAATCCTGCAAGCCCAGATAGAGCCGCACTTTCTCTTCAATACCCTTTCAAATGTGCTCAGCCTTATCCCAACCCAACCGGACAAGGCCGAGCAGATGCTGAGCGACTTTACCATCTACCTGCGCGCCTCGCTCCAGCAGACGCGCAGCGACAGCATCAGACTTGAGGACGAAGTGGCAACGGTACGTTCCTTTCTCGGCATCATGGCGGTGCGGATGGGAGAAAGGCTGCGGTATCATATTGAGGTTCCGCCGGAATTATTCTCCATAATGGTGCCTCCGCTGCTCATACAGCCGTTGGTTGAAAATGCCGTGGAGCATGGCATAGAGCCGAGGTCGGAGGGGGGTAGCATAACCATAAAGGCAAGTTCGTCCGGAGGGATGCTGATCCTTGAAATCAGCGACAGCGGCAACGGCATTGCATCTTCAAGCCCTCTCGGGGTCGGCATGGGCAATATCCGCGAGCGCCTGAACCTGCTCTACAAGGGGGAAGCCTCATTCCAGGTGCTGCCGAATACCCCATGCGGCGCAGTAGTACGTCTTATCATCCCGATGATTACGGGAGGCAGCCAATGATCAGCCTCGCCGGCAAGCCGCCAACCGCAATAATCGTTGATGACGAACCAAACCTCTGCGCCCTGTTGAAACGACACCTTGCCGCCTGTTGGCCTGAACTGGTCATTACAGCGGAAGCGCACAACGGCGCCGATGCTCTGCGGCTGATTGATAAATTGCATCCGGATGTGGCATTTTTGGATATCCGCATGCCCGGCATGAACGGCCTTGAGCTGGCCAGGCAGATTGGAACCGCTTGTCATATCGTCTTTGTCACCGCGTATGATCAGTACGCCCTCCAGGCTTTTGAAAACGCGGCGCTGGACTATCTGCTCAAACCGGTGTCAACGGAGCGGCTCAACACCACCGTTGCCCGTCTGCAAGCGCGTATCTCCAAGACTCCTCCCGATTTATCACCGCTTATTGCCCAACTGACGGAACAGATCAGGCCGAAAAAACAGTATTTGCAGTGGTTGCAGGTCTCCTTGCATAACGATATTGAGTTGGTGCCGGTGGATGAAGTTGATTATTTCCAGGCATCGGACAAATACACTTTGGTGGTCAACCGGAAATCGGAGCGGGTGATTCGCACTTCTCTTAAAGAGCTTGAGGATGAACTGGACCCGGAACGCTTCTGGCGGATACACCGTAACGCCATTGTCCGGGTGGCGGCAATCGCCAGGATTTCACGCGATTTTGCCGGCCGTCTGATCCTTCAGTTGCATCACCATGAAAAAAAATTGTCGGTCGGGCGGAGTTACGCGCATTTGTTCCGGCAGATGTAACCGAACACGAGAGATGCTACCTTCCAGGGTGATTCAACTGTTATCGCGTATGGACGCTGTCGGCTATTTTCCATTTTTTATTGACACCTTATCCGCCTATGCTACATTTCGCCTATCCCATTGGAAAAGAGAATACCGCCGGATTGAAGCAACAGAAAGAATGTATAAGTTACCAATATAAGTAATCAAGGACATAAATCTAGGTTCCTTATATAGGTAGCAAGTTACCTATATAAGGAGCTTGCTGGATAAGTAATAAACGTCAAAAGCTACTTATATAAGGAACGCTTCTGATCCCCTATATAGGTAACAAATTACTTATATAGGTAACCGGTAGCCTATATAAGGAGCTTTTCCGGGGTAGTCAATAACGAGTTGGCGAGAAGAAAAGAATGAAAGAACCATCAGCATACGAAAAAGTCCACTGGAAGTTGTTTAATGCGTTCGCTCGGCTGTTCGGGTCGCTTTTGATCCTGAGTTGCGGGGCCTTTGCCGTTCTGACAGTCAAGTCGTTAAAAGTGCCAGGCAACTCATACCCTTCTTGGCTACTACTCTTGTTTTTGCCACTCATAGCAATCGGCGTCATGATGATAAAAGTGAAACCATATTACCCGAACGAATACAGGGAGTGGTTTGAGGCGGATGAGAGACTTGACTTAAAACCTGATGAAAAGAAAAAACTTTTGGTAAGTTTTTTAGGCTTCATAGTGTGGGGAGCAACGTTCTTTATCTGTGCTGACATTGTTACATCCCTTGTTAAGGGCTCATTGTCACTCAATGGCCTCGGAGGCGCTTTGGCACTCGTCTTCGCGTTGCAGGCGCTGAGGTTCGTCACGGTATCTAGGTTGAGATAGCGTCGGAAAGAGACACGCCAACAACTCGGCGGCACACGGTCGCTGATGCGCCGGTGCGCCTCACCACCGTTGGCCATGAAAGACAGAGTAAATTAACCTGGAGAGATGAATATATGAAAATCGGATTGCAGACTTGGGGAAGTGAAGGAGATATCAGGCCGTTTACCTCGTTAGCAGCCGGTCTGCAACTGGCCGGTCATGACGTTACTTTGGTTGTAACCGATAACGCCGGACGAGATTATTCCGAGTTGGCAAATCGTTATGGCTATACGCTGAAAGCTTTGCGTGGACCTATTATCCCGAGCCAGGAAGAAGCAGCAAAAATATGGCAGGCGATCATTGATGTTGGCAATCCAATCAAGCAAGCAGAAATGATTATGACCCACGGCTTTGACCCCGTAATGGAATCCATGTTTTCAGCTGCGCAAGAACTCTGCGCGGAAAACAAACTGGTCATTGGTCACTTCTTTGTTTTCCCTCTGCGTGTTGCGGCAGAAATGGCAAAAGTCCCTATGGCTACGGTCAATATCGTACATAACTGTATTCCATCAGATCTCACCTGTCCTCCGGGGTTGCCGGACCTTGGCAACTGGTTCTATCCGTGGGGATGGAAACTGGTGCGCATGATGATAAATCGCATATTCCTGCCTCGGGTCAATAGCCTCCGTTCCCGTGAAGGTCTGACTCAGGATACTGATGTCATGACACAAACATGGGCTGCAGAAAGGTTGAATCTCCTTGCGGTAAGCCCGTCAATCTGCAACCGTCCGAAAGACTGGGATGAACGCCATCAGGTGTGCGGATTTCTGAACCCGCCTCAAGAGAACCGGAAAGAAATATGGCCGGAAGGACTTGATGCATTCATTGCTGGAGGTTCTCCACCGGTCTACTTTACTTCCGGCAGCATGATGTTGTCCGATCTTGCAGAGATACGAAAGACGCTGAGCATCTGGCAAAAAACGATTGAAATGCTTGAATGCAGAGCAATTGTACAAGTACCTTGGGATGATCTGTCTGCATTTGAAACAACCCAAAATGTTTTCATGGTGAACCGTTCACCCTATGCGGAAGTGTTCCCACGATGTGCTGCAATTGTTCATCATGGAGGCGCAGGGACAACCCAATCAAGTCTGCTGGCTGGAAAACCATCCGTGGTCGTGGCCCACATGGCGGATCAAACATTCTGGGGGTCTGAACTTAAACGATTGGGGGTTGCAGGAAACACGCTTCAACGAAAGTCACTTACTGCACAGAAACTTGCGAAGGGAATCACATTTGTTCTCAATGATCCGACCATGCCTAAAAAGGCAGATGCAATCGGTCAAGCAATGGCAGGAGAAGATGGCGTCAAGAAGGCAATTCAGCTCGTTGAGAGAATATTTATGTGACCACAGTTTGAAGATTTGAACAGCCAACCATCGGCACGACCCGCCCGAAAAGACCGGCGGGTCAGCCTCAGCCCCGTTATGCAACCCAGAACCAAACCGAAAATACGAAACGAAATTGACTACCCCGCCGACCATATTTAGTGATATATTGTCACGAAATACCAGTGACGGGACGAGGAACCATGATAAACGAAATAGCCATATCAGACCAATTCACGTCTACTGAACGCGCTGTAGTGTATTCTGGCGACTGCTTGGATTTGTTGAAGACCGTTCCGAATGCTACGATTCAACTGGTTGTAACCTCCCCTCCATATAACATCGGCAAAGAATACGAGAAAAAACTAAACCTTAATAACTACATCGCCCAACAAGCAGCAGTAATTACGGAGTGTGCCAGAGCATTAGCCAACCAAGGAAGTATCTGTTGGCAGGTTGGCAATTACGTTGACGATGGTTCCATCATTCCTCTTGATACAGTGCTGTATCCTATTTTCAATAACCTTGGCCTTAAAATGAGGAATCGTATAATCTGGCATTTTGAACACGGACTGCATTGTTCAAAACGATTTTCAGGAAGATACGAAACAATAATTTGGTTCACAAAATCTAAAGATTACTTTTTTAACCTTGACCCTGTCCGAGTCCCTCAAAAATATCCCGGTAAAAAATACTTCAAAGGGCCTAAAACCGGAGAGTACTCCTGTAATCCACTTGGGAAAAATCCTGGAGATATTTGGGTGATTCCAAACGTAAAAAGTAATCATGTAGAAAAAACCGAACATCCTTGTCAGTTCCCCGTTGAACTGATTGAACGATTAGTCTTGTCGCTAACCAGAGAAGATGATTGGGTGCTGGACCCGTTCCTTGGTGCTGGCACTTCAGTTATTGCCGCCATTAAGCACAATCGCAGAGGAGCAGGAGCAGAGATTTACTCTAAATATGTACAAATTGCACATGATCGCATCAAGCAGGAACAAAACGGAATACTCAAAACCAGACCAATGAATAAACCTGTTTATGATCCCGAAAAAGCCGGCAACAGCCTTAGAATTGCACCTTGGGATAAAATTAGTACGGAAGAGCAGTTGATATTGCTGGAAAAACCAGAAAGTTATTGTGCAAAATGAAGATCATTGAAACCTATTCCCACCTGGGAAAAAATGAGGGACACTTCCCATATTTTGCATCTTCTGGTGGAGTTCCGAGGACACCATACTTAATTCTACTTTGTCACATTACTATAGCAGATAATATGTTGCAATCATTAGGTGGCTCCGGGTAGAGTAGGGAACAGGTGTTACCCTGCTCCCCCTCATCAAACCGGACATGCAGTTTTCCCGCATATTATGTGCTGCTGCACATAATATGCGTTATATGAAGGCCGCACTTATGTTGCGTTGAAAGGGTAACCTGCTTAATTTTATGGTATTTATATTTTTGGCCTTCACATAACTATTTTAGGTTTCTGAATGCTAGAGTGACTTGAGGAACGCCATGAGTTCCAAATTATTGGACCAGTGTTCTGTCGCAGCGGCCACGGCTGAAGAGGGAATTTTACATTGAGCGAGAGCTTTAGCTTTCATTTCTAAGTCTACCTCTGCATACTTATGGGTCGTATCGAGAGAGGTGTGCCCCAACCAGGCACGGATGGTGTTGACACCACTGGCGCTGCTCAGCGTAGAGAAAGAACGCCTTGAGCGCCTTGGCGCATGCGGCAATAGAAACACGAGACCATCTCTTGTCACTACGAGAGCCAAGAAACGCATCAACATCGGAGGCTTTAATTGCACCCAATGATAGCTGGTAATCTTCACACCATTGGAGAAACTGATTGGCATGCCACGAGTAGTTGGAGATAGTTGCTGTGGATAAACCACGTTCGCTGTTCAACCATCCGGAAAACTGTTCAGTGAAATCCAGAAACAGTGGCGGTTGTAGAGATGGTTCATCCAAGAGCCCGAGGAATTTAAGCCAAT
>Ga0194037_1002654_pt1 | contig 11584 bp, 9 predicted proteins | sample JunL306m_MetaG_FD_148653 | JGI IMG/M metagenome (GOLD analysis project Ga0194037, IMG submission 148653) | Anoxic zone freshwater microbial communities from boreal shield lake in IISD Experimental Lakes Area, Ontario, Canada - Jun2016-L304-6m | ecosystem: Environmental > Aquatic > Freshwater >...
TGCCGGGGATCTCACGGAAATCCGCGCAGGGGCTGTTGGACTTTCTGAGGCGCGACGGGTGACGGGCAAACGCCTCACTCCGGCTTGGGCAGCGACTTGTGGGCGCCGTCGCAGAGCGGAGGATTGGCGGTGTTTTTGCACTGGCACCACCACACGGTCTTCTTTTCCGCGACGTCGAATTTCACCGGTTGGAGGCCGGTGCCCTTGTGGGCGCCGTCGCAAAACGGCTGGCTGGCGGAACGCCCGCACGAACACCACCAATAGGTCCCGGCCTCGACTTCAAGCGCCAGCGGTTTGGTATCACACACAATCGGTTTTTCACTCATAGGTGGGTGAGGCTAGGTCCGTTTGTGGCTCAACGCGAGGCGGAAATCGAAAAAACCGCCGCGGCGGGCGTGTGGGCGGCCGCCGCCACAACCGGGGCTTGATGGCGGGTGACCGCGGTCACAGGGGCGGCGTCGGGTTTCTGATAGTGCGAGGGGGGCACATGAACCACGAACGTCAGTGCCAGCCACCCCGCTAGGATGACCGACGAACCACAGACAAAAGGACGGAGCTTCATCAGGTATTACGGAAATGTTGACGATGACCGTGGGCGGTATTTGGGCCAGATCTGGCGGACATGCAATCTAATTATCATCCTAGCAAGAGAATTGAAACCGCAGATGGACGCAGATGAACATTGATTTTAAGAGGCTAGCAGGAAATCAGCAAACCTTGTCCGTTCTCGCCCTGCGGCGCGCTGCTGGCGGTTTTTTTGGCGGTTAGCCGCCTGGCCGCGCCCGGGCGCGCCGGGCCCCGTGCTCAAAAGGAGGTTGTCGCCGTGGCCCGGCCTCGCTAGATTGGCGGCCACGAGCGCCCCGAGCGGGGCTCGGCCAGCATCCCGCACCTCACCACTCCCATGGGTATTTTCAGCAAACCGCGCCTGCGCAACTTCGACCGCCGTGACGACCAGCCGGAAGGACTCTGGCACAAGTGTCCGGATTGCGGCGCGATGATCCACAACCTCGAACTCCAACAGAATCTCCACGTCTGCCAGGGCTGCGGCCACCATTTTCAAATCGATTCGCGGGCACGCATCGAGCTGCTAGCCGACCCGGGATCGTTTGTGGAAACCGACGCGGATCTGGTTTCCGGCAACGCCCTCGGGTTCCAGGGGTATGCGGAGAAAATCGCGGGGTTGCGTGACAAAACCGGGCTGGGAGACGCGGTCGTCACCGGCCGGCTTGCGCTTGGCGGCCACCCGGCGATGATCGCGGTGATGGACTTCAAATTTTTCGCCGGTTCGATGGGTTCGGTGGTGGGCGAGAAGATCACCCGCGCCATCGAAACGGCCATTGCCGAACAACGCGGAGTCATCATCGTTTCCGCCTCATCGGGCGCGCGGATGCAGGAAGGCATGCTCTCGCTGATGCAGATGGCCAAAACCTGCGGTGCCCTGGCCCAGCTCGCGGAGGCCAAACTGCCCTACATTTCCCTCATGACCCATCCCACCACCGGCGGGGTGACGGCCTCGTTTGCCACCATCGGCGACATCAACCTGGCCGAGCCCAAGTGCATGATCGGTTTTGCCGGGCCGCGGGTGGTCAAGGAAACCACCCATCAGAATCTGCCGCCCGGGTTTCAAACCGCCGAGTTCATGCTCGAGCACGGTTTGATCGACGCGCTGGTGTCGCGCCCGAAGCTGCGCGAGACCCTGATCAGCCTGCTGGCGTACATGATGCCGCAGTGAGTGGCCTGGCCCTGGGGCCGCGAGCCTCCCAACTAACTTGACTTTTGCCATTGATATTCAATGGGTTGGGAAATGGTTTGCCGAGCAAATGGCGGCGCGCCCTGCCAAGTTAGTCCGGTGTTTGTCCGCCTAAACGGTGGATGCTCCAGACACGCCCGCGCAACGGGATGCCAATGATCCACCGCGGCACCCGCCATCCCTCACGCGACATTCCACGGTCTGATCGGACATGGGATTGTCGCGCGGCGCGGGCGGCGGGAGGAGCGGCACCGGCATTTTTGCTCCGCCCGGCGGGTGGCGACAATCCGCAAGGTGCTGAACACAGGTCTTGCATCCGGCGGCTCAGCCAAGTTGGATGTCGAAAATCACTTCCGACCCAGCCCGCAACCATGTCCTCCACTGACCCGTCTCCCAGCCTGCAAACTTTACCCTCCGACCAGCTTCGGGCCCTCCAGTGGCGGTTTGCGGATCGTTATGATCTGATGATGATCGTCCAAACCGTGCGTCCGATCGCCCGTGGTCCGGTAGCCCGTCTGGTCGCCCAAGGAGGCCGCAACACCCATGAGTGGACGGCTGAAAAAAATGACCTGCTCGCCATTTACGATGAATCGGGCATCACCTCGGCCTTCCTCAACCCGGAATTCGGGGGCTTCATCGAAGGCCCGAAAAACCTCGCCCTCGCCCTGGTCGCGTTCGAGCTGTCCTGGGTCGACGCCGGCGCCGCCACCTGCAGTCTGGCCAGCAATCTGGGCGTCGCACCGATCCATGAGCGCGGCACTCCGGAGCAAGTCGCCCACTACATGCCGCTGGTGAGCCCGCCCGCGCCGGGCGACTCGCGCCAGGCGACCCGGGTCGCCTTTGCGCTGACCGAGCCGATCCCGTTTGTCGGGGTGGAAACCGGGCTGTTGAGCGGGAAAATGCGCGTGGTGAGCTGGGAGGACGGCGAGGAGCCGGTTCTCAACATCGACAAGCGCGGCCGTTTCATCACCAACATGGACTTTGCCAATGTGGTCACCGCGGCCGTCGATTCCGCCGATCCGCGGATCAAGGGCAGCTGCATCGTGATCCTCGAAAAATCCGATCCGGGCTCGTGGGATGCCGGCGTGCCGACCCGCAAGATGGTCCATCAGCTGTCCTCCACCTGTGACCCGGTCTTCAATCTCAACGTCCCGGCCTCCCGCATTGTGGGCGGATACACGGTCAAGAATGGCGTGATCATTCCCAACTTCAGTCACAGCGAAATCATCGAGGCGGTGTTCCGCCGGACCCGCGTCACCGTCGGTCTGATGACCTCGGCCAAACTGCTTTCCGCCGTCGAGCCGATCATCCGCTATCAGCGCAGCCGCTTCCGTGGCGGCGAGACCGGCGCTCCCGGCTCACCGCGCTTCGACCTCGGTCTCCAAACCAAACAAGACGTCCTTCATCGCCTCATCGATGTCTGGGCCACCGGCGAGGCCGGTGCCGCCCTCGGGTTTGAAACCGCCCGCTTGTTCGACCGCCTCGATCCGCTCGACCGCGAAAAAGACCGCTTGTTTGCCGAACAGGGGCTCTCCGGCCGTGGCGCGCTTAAAGTGTTTGCCCAAATCCAACAGGACGCCACCGACTGCGTCGCCCTGCGCCGCCAGTCCGAGGCCGCTCTCGATCACAACCGCCTGGCCTTGCTGGAGTCCAACCCGCTGGTCCAATACGCGATCCTCGACGCCCAGGCCAACGTCTTCTGCCCGGCCTGCAAACTCTGGAACACCGGCTACGGGGCCACCATGATGCGCGAGGCGGTTAGCCTGATGGGCGGCTACGGCATCACCGAGGATTGCCCCGGTTTCCTCCCTCACAAATGGATGGATGCCCAGCTCGAAGCCACCTATGAAGGCCCGGAGGCCGTCCAGCGCCGCCAGCTTTCCATCACCATGACCAACGGCCTGTTCCTCGCGCAGTTCGAAGGCTGGATCCTCGACCTCGATGCCCTTGCCTCCGCCAATCCCGCCACCGGTGCCGGCGCGGTGGCCGCCGCCATGACCCTCTGGCTGTGGACCGTGCGCCACCTGCAGACCGCCACCGACGCCAATGGCGCCAAGCTCTATCAGTCGAACCGCCACGGCGTCACCTTCCCGCTCACCGACGCGCTGTGCTGGCTGCTCGCCTCGCGCCAGCAGATCCTGGACACCGTGCAGCTCGCCACCACCGGTGCCGAGGATCCCTCGGTGGCCGAGGAACTGCCCGGCACGCTCGCCTTCCTCACCGACCTGTGCCAGGTCCAGGCTGCCCGTGCCGCCGGCGAAACCAGCCGCATTTGCAGCGAACTGGCCTTCGGTTACCTCCCGCAGCCTGCGGGCGAGGCTGCCGCCTTGCCGGAGTTCGTCCGCCTGCGCTCGCGGGTTGATGGCTCGCTCTACGGCTTCCGCCTGGCCAAAGACCGTGCCGCCAACGTGCTAACCAGCGTCATGATCCCCGAAGCGCTGGACTACCCGATGTGATCATGAAGACCCAAGACGGCAAGACTCAAGACGCAAGAGAATAGCCCACAGGGTGCGCGGACTCTTCGCTTGTGTCTTCAAGTCTTGTGTCTTGCGTCTTTCCTGATACCCGACTCCCGATCGCCATGCCTCACACCGCCGCGCCCACCACCGCCCCCATCGACCGCCCCACCATGGAAGCCGATATCGTGTGCGTGGGTTTCGGGCCGGCCTCCGGCGGTTTCCTCACCACGCTGGCCGCGGCGGTCATGAATCCCGACGGCAGCCCGGCCCTCGAGAGCCCGTTGATGCCGGGCATGCCGCTGCAGGTGATGTGTTACGAGCGCGCCGATGACATCGGCTTCGGCGTCTCGGGGGTTGTGACCAACGCCACCAGCCTGCGCCAGTCGTTCCCGGACCTCGACCCCGCGCAAATCCCGATGGCCGCGCCGGTCAGCGCCGAGAAAATCATCTACCTGATGGATCCCGCCGGGGCGAGTCGCCGCCCGCTGGCGATGCGTGCCGCCGACAAAGTGCTGCGATCGCTGGGCGGCATGGTGGGAGTCAAGCACGAGGCCATGGAGTTGCCGTGGACCCCGTCGTTCCTCAACAAGCACGGCGGCCTGATTCTCTCGATGGGCCAGTTCACCCAATGGGTCGGCAACCAGGTCATGGCCACCGGGGCCGTTCAAATCTGGCCCGGCAGCCCGGTGGGCGAGGCGATCATTGAAAACAATGCCGTCACCGGCGTGAGGTTGTTGGATCAGGGTGTCACCAAGGACGGCGAGCCCGCCGACGGCTTCATGCCCGGCATGGAAGTCCGCGCGCCGCTCACCGTGGTCGCCGACGGCCCGGTCGGCGCCATCGGCCAGCAGTTAGACAAGGAGTTTGGCGTGCCAGCCGGCCACCACCTCCACGACTGGGCGTTGGGCATGAAATTTGTCGTTGATCTGCCGGAGGATTGCGAACTCCAACCCGGCACGGTGCTGCACACGATCGGTTATCCCGAGCCGGAGATCTTCGGGTTCCTTTACGTGCATCCCGACCGCGTCGCGTCGCTGGGCATCTTCGTTCCGTCGTGGTTTGATAGCCCCGCGCGCACCGCCTACCGCTATCTGCAACATTGGATGACCCACCCCTACCTGTGGCGCCATCTCAAGGGCGGCCGCCTCCGCTCGTGGGGCGCCAAATCCCTGCAGGAGTCCGGCCGCCGCGGCGAACCGCAACTCACCGGCGACGGCTTCGCCCGCATCGGCGAAGGCAGCGGCTCGACCAATGTTCTAACCAACTCGGGGGTCGATGAAGCCTGGGCCACCGGCGTGCAGCTGGCCGAGGCCGTCATCGAACTGCTCAAGGCCAACCAGCCATTCACCCGCGACAACCTCGACGCCACCTACCTCAAGCGCCGCCGCGCCAGCTGGGTGGAAGCCGAGGGCCGGATCGCCGAAAAAGCCCGCGATGGCTTCCAACGCGGGGTGATCCCCGGCCTGATCGGCACCATGCTCACCGGCCTGAGCAAGGGCGCGATCTCGATGCCCGGCCGCCCCGGTCCGCCTCACTCGCGCGTGCCCACCCTGGAAAATTACTACGCGGGGCGGATCTCCAAGGAGGAAATCGCCCGCATCCGCAAGGACTGCGACACCAAGGGCATCGCCGCCAACGGCCCGCTCATGGACCGCGCCGGTTGGCCGGCCATCCCGTTCGACGGCGAATTGTTAGTCTCGCATCAAGACGCCCTGCTCATGGGTGGCAAAGTCCAGGCACCCGCCGGCTACGCCGACCATGTGGTGTTCCTCTATCCGGCCGCCTGCGAATCCTGCGACAGCAAGATCTGCGTGGAAATGTGCTCCGGCCAGGCGATCACGCCCAGCGACAACGGCCGCCCGGTCTTCGACCGGGAAAAATGCATCCACTGCGGAGCCTGCCTCTGGAACTGCGCCAAAGCCCACCCTGACAACCCGGAGCACACCCTGGTCTCCTTCCAGGCCGGCTCCGGCGGCCTGCATTCCGGCGAAAACTGACCTTTCTGGATCGGTCGGATCCGTCGGATCCGACCGATCTGCCTCCAGCCTCCTCACTCACTCCTACCATGTCCTATCAAATCATCGTCTGCGGCAGCCTCGTTCCCGACCCCCTGCAAACCCTTGAACCGGTGACCGGTGCCACCGGCCCGGCTCTCAAAAACGAGATGATGCTGCCCTCGTCGCTCGACCCGTGGGCGGGCCATGCGCTCTATGAAGCCGCCAACCTGGCCGCCAAACATCCCGGCAGCAAGGTTTGGCTGGTGAGCCTCGGTCCCAAGGCAAAGTTGCAGCAGGTCATGATGACCGTGGCGCAGAAAGTCCCGTTTGAACTCATCGCCCTGGACGGCTCGGCCGGGGGCTTCACCGATGCCTCGGAAACCGCCGCCGCCCTGGCCGACGCGATCCTCGCCATCCCGGGCCTCGATCCTGCCAAGCTCCTGTTATTCGGCGGCTGGGAATCCGCCTCCCGCGGTGCCGGCGCCACCCTGCAGATCGTCGGCGAGCGCCTCGGCATCACCGACCAGTTCCAGGGCGTCGATTCCCTAACGGTCGGTGACGACGGCAGCCTGCGCGTCATGGAGCGCGTCGAGGGCGGCCAACATCAGATCTCGGTCTGCACCGCCCCGCCCGCCGTGCTCGGCTGGGCCACCGGCAGCCTGCCGGAACCGCGCAACAACCCGCAGGTCGGCATGGCCAACATGCGCGGCATCATGCCCGCCCTGCAAAAAGCCAAGCCCGCCGCCGTGGGCACCGGTGACATCGCCTTCACCTCGGTTGCCCTGCCCACCCAAACCCGGACCACCCTCATCATCAAAGATTCACCGCCCGAGCAGATCGCCGCGGAAATCGTCGCCTGGATCAAGGGCGCGTGAACCGATCCGACCGATCCGACCGATCCGACCGATCCGACCGATCCGACCGATCCGACCGATAATATCTAACTTCACATTCACATCCCATGAGCCACCTCTTCCTCGCCCATACCGAACCCGACGGCACCCTCGCCAAGTCCGCGCTTGAAGCCCTTGCCGCCTCGCTCCAACTCGCCGCGGAGCTGGGCGCGCCGCTCGCCGTCGGCCTGATCGGCGACAACCCCGGCCCCGCCGCTGACTCGATCGCCAGCTGCGGCGCCGCCAGGTTTCTAACGGTCGCGGATCCCGAGTTGTCGCAGGCCCGTTATGCCAGTGATGCCGCAGCGGCCGAAGCCGTGTGCCGCGCCGCTGGAGCGACGCTGGTGACGGTGCCAGCCACTTCCCGGTGGAACCGGGTGCTTCCCGGTGTGGCTCATCGCCTCGGGGGTCGCGCCGACACCCATGTGACGGGCATCGCGGCGGCCGATGGCCAACCCCAGGCTTCCCGCTGGTTTTACCGCCAGCGCATGGAAGCGGTCTTCACCCGCGGCACCCGCCCGTGGCTGCTCGCCCTGGAAGGCGGCATCGCCCAGCCGTGGCAAGGTGCCGCTGGCACCGCCCATCCCGAAGCCGTCGCCCTAGCATCTACCGCGCCGCGCACCCGGGTCACCGGCTTTGAAGCGCCCGCTTCCGATCAACAAACGATCCGCCCCGATGCCGAGCTATTGTTTGTCACGGGTGCCGGGTGGACCAAGAAGCAAGCCGACGGCCAGGTGAAAGTCGCTGAAGCGGCAACCCTCATCCGCGACTTCCTGAGCGTGTCCCGCTCATCGTTAGGCAGCACCAAGTCGCTCGTCGATCTGGGCGGCGAAGGCCACAGCGTGCTGCCATTTCTCAGCCATCTCAACCAGGTCGGGCAGACCGGCTCGACCCCGCGCCACGCCAAGGGCCTGTCGACCTGCTGCCACGGCGAGGAGCCGCATACCGTCGGTTGGCGGTTCATCGGCGAACGCCGTGCCATCAGCCTGGATGCCAACTGCGGCTGGGCCCGCGGCAAGGCTGACATCCTCTACGTCGCCGATGCCTTCGCCGTCATGGCGAAAGTGAACGAGTTGCTCGCGGAATAAGCCCCCGTAGCCGCGTTCGTGAGAACGCGCGGCCCGGTGGCCCGGGTATTCTGTCCAATACTGTTGACTTAGTCAGTTCAGAAACTGGGCAGGGAAAAGGCGGCGGGCAGAATGCCCGCGCCACAGGTGGCCCGGGCATTCTGCCCGGAGCCTCTAACGAAAAAGCCGGTGCTAAGTCCACAGTATTGGGCATTCTGTCTGGAGCCCAGGCGGATCTACGGGTTTCCCGCCGCCGCCTCAAAGACCGGCAGCGGTTTGCCGCGCGTGCCTACTGGGGTGAGGCGGCCAGCCCCAGTTTGGCGAGACACTCGTCGTCGAGGAAATCCTGCTGGTGGATGAGGTGGTCGAGCAGCGGCACGCCGGTGAGGTCCTCGAGCACTCCCTTGTTGGTGATCATGGCGGTGTCCAGTTCGTCGGTGAGCTGGTTGAGGACGATGCCGGCGCAGTGCAGGCCCTTGGCGCGGATGGCGCCGAGGGTGAGCAGGATGTGGTTGAGGGCACCGAGGCGGTTGGCGGCCACCAGGATCACCGGCAGGCCGAGATCCTTGGCCAAGTCGGCCACCCGGTAATTCGCGGTGAGCGGGACTTCCCAGCCGCCAACGCCCTCGACGACGACCACGGCGTGCTCCGCTTGCAGGTGCTGGAACCCGGCGAGCATCTCCGCGGGGATGACCGGTTGGTTTTCGAACAAGCCGGCGACGTAGGGAGCGGTCGGGGTTTTCAGATGGACCGGATTGACCACGTCCAGCGCCAGCCCGCCCGAGGCGGCGGCCAGAAGCCGGCCGTCCTCGCGATCGCCGCAAGCAACGGGCTTGTAGCCGACGGCGTCGATCCCCCGGTGGCGCAGTGTTTCGAGCAGCAGCCGGGTGACGTGGGTTTTGCCGACTCCCGTATCCGTGCCCGTGACAAAAAAGCTCATGGGCCAGAGGTGCCTGCTGGCGGCACCACGGTCAAGACAGGTATCGACAAATTTGCTTTTGCCAAGTCCGCGCACGGGTCCATGCTGGCCGTGGATGACAGCAGATTTTCTAGTGATCGGTGGCGGCATGGCCGGACTTTCCTTCGCCTTACGGGCGGCCCGCCATGGGTCGGTCATCGTCGTGATGAAGGGCAAGGCCTACGAATCGAATACCGCGTGGGCGCAAGGTGGCATCGCTTCGGTGCTCAATGAGGGCGAGCGCGCCGAGGGTGACACCGAGGAACTCCATGTGGCCGACACGCTGGATGCCGGTGTCGGCCTGTGCAAGGAAGCGGCGGTGCGCACGATCGTCCACGAAGGGGCCGCAACCATCGCCGATCTGTTGGATTACGGGGTGGCCTTTGACCGCAAGGACGGGCGCTTTCTGCTGGGCAAGGAAGGCGGTCACACCCGCCGGCGGATTCTCTATGCCCGTGACACCACCGGCCTGGAAATCGCCCGCGCCTTGATCGAGACCGCCCGCAACACACCCAACCTCACGCTGTTGGAAAACCATTTCGTCATCGACCTGATCACCTCGGCCAAGCTGGGCGCGGTGGCCGAGGACCGGGTGCTGGGGGCCTATGTGCTGGCCACCCAGACCGGCGAGGTGAAAGTGTTCCGCTCCGACCGGGTGGTGTTGGCGGCGGGTGGCTGCGGGAAGGTCTACCTCTACACCACCAATCCGGATTCTGCCACCGGCGACGGGGCGGCTCTCGGCTGGCGGGCCGGCGCGTCCATCGCCAACATGGAATTCATCCAGTTTCACCCGACCTGTTTCTACAATCCGGCGGCGACGGGCCCCGAGGCGCGCTCGTTCCTGGTGAGCGAGGCGGTGCGCGGCGAGGGCGGCGTGCTCATCAATGCCAAGGGCGAGGATTTCACCCGCAAAAGCGACCCGCGCGGCTCGCTCGCCCCGCGCGACATCGTCGCCCGCGCCATCGACCGCGAACTCAAGCGCACTGGCGCGGCCTGCGTCTATCTGGACGTGACCCACAAGCCCAAAGGCTTCATGCGCGAGCGCTTCCCCTACATCCACGAGACGCTGATGAAATTCGGCCTCGATTGTGAAACCCAGGTGATTCCGGTGGTGCCCGCCGCCCACTACCAATGCGGCGGCGTGCTAACCGACGCCAACGGCAAGACCACGATCCGCGGGCTGTTCGCCGTGGGCGAGGCCGGCTGCACCGGCCTGCACGGCGCCAACCGGCTGGCGTCCAACTCGCTGCTCGAAGGCAACGCCGTCGCCCGCCGCGCGCTCGAGGAAATGATGCGCCTCTATCCGCCCGGCAAGGAAATCCTCAATCCGCCCGCCATCCCCGAGTGGGAGCACGGCGACACCGCCGAGCCCGACGAGTTGGTCGTCATCTATCACAATTGGGACGAGCTCCGGCGCCTGATGTGGGACTACGTGTCGATCGTGCGCACCGACAACCGGCTGCGGCGCGCCGCGGCGCGCTTGCGCAACCTCAAGAAGGAGGTCAAGGAGTTCTACTGGGGGCACCGGGTCAACCAGGACATCCTGGAGCTGCGCAACCTGGTGGCCACCGCCAGCCTGATCGTCGAGTGCGCCCTGCGCCGCAAGGAATCGCGCGGCCTGCATTACACGCTGGACCACCCGGAGACCAAGGACGGGCAGTGCGCCGACACGGTGGTGCGGCGGTTCTAATCATCATGCCCTGCCTGGTGGCGCGCTCCCGATGAGAGCGCCCGCCCGCCAGTCTGGGGGGCCCGCTTTTTCCTCGCTTGCGTTGCGGCCCCGGCGGTGCCGCTCTAGATGCTGTTTGAGCGAGGCCGCGCCACCTTGCGGGTTGCCGGTCCGCCCAGTCCAGGATCTCTGAGGATCTGCAAGCCCTGGCGGAAATAGATGACCGTCGACCAGGCGGTGAACAGTGCCGCCAGCAGACACGGCCAGGTCGGCGGAATCGTCACCACTTTGAGCATCACCCAGCCCAGCGCGAACATCTGGGTGACGGTGCAGATCTTGCCCGACCAATGCGGGGCGATGTGCACCTCGCGCTGCTTGCATTCCAGCACCTTGACCCCGATGAGGATCAGGGCATCGCGCAGCACCACGATGACGGCAAACCAGGCGGGCAGCCGCCAACCGTCAGCACCCCACGCCACCAGCGACAAGGTCACCACGCCGGTCAGCAGCAGCGCCTTGTCCGCGATCGGATCGAGATACGCGCCGAATTTCGAGAGTTGGTTGAAGCGGCGGGCGATCCAGCCGTCGAGGCCGTCGCTTGCCGCGGCGGTGATGTAAACACCCAGCGCCCACCAGCGCAGGGATTCATCGGGTTGGCCGGCTTGCACGGTTTGACCGTAGGCCAGCGCCAGCGCGCCGAATACCGGCACCATCAGGATCCGGGTGACGGTGATTTTACTGGCGAAGGTCACCCTAGGATTCAAGCAGATTGGCTCAGGCGAAGAAATAGC
>Ga0194037_1002655_pt1 | contig 11579 bp, 10 predicted proteins | sample JunL306m_MetaG_FD_148653 | JGI IMG/M metagenome (GOLD analysis project Ga0194037, IMG submission 148653) | Anoxic zone freshwater microbial communities from boreal shield lake in IISD Experimental Lakes Area, Ontario, Canada - Jun2016-L304-6m | ecosystem: Environmental > Aquatic > Freshwater >...
AACCCGACGCCTTGGACGGGTACCGCGCAGTGGTTGACAGGTGGGGAACAGACCGGTCATGGCGGTGGTGGTTCAGACGGTCTCTGTCTCAGACGGTGAGGGCGATGGCGATTGGCCAGCGTCGTCGCCGCCATTGGCTTGGCCACTGGCTTTGTGACCATCCTTCCATCGGTAGGTGTCATGCCACTGCGCCAGTGCCTGCACGGCCGTTTGGATAGCTGCAAGGCCATAGTCCTTGGTGACCCGTCTGACTGCTTCGAAGTCAGCCTCTAGGATGCTGGTATCGGTCAGCCCCTTGCTTCGGGCCTCTTGCATCTGGTCTTGCAAGGTGCTAGGCCAGGGCTCACAGTTTTCTCTGAGATTCCAGATGAACTGGTGTTGCTCCAACAAAGCGGTTAATTCCTCCATGGCTTGGGTAGTGAGGTTGAAGCCTGCAACCACTTGCGCCGAGTACTTCAAGGTCATGAACAAGGACTGGTTCACACCGGCCACCGTGGCCAGGTAGTCCGTGCTCAGTGTTTTGCGTCGGTAGGTGTAACGGGTGGAATTGACAGTGGGGTCACGCAAAATCATGAGCACTTCTTCCAAGCGGGTGATTTCTGTGCTGTGGTGACCGGTGCTTCGGTAGAACGCTCCATCAGGAATGTGGAGCAGTCGTTTGAGGTCGCTCAGCTTGGGCAGCTCACTGTCAAACTGCGAGGTGAACAAAACAATGGTGGCGGCGCCATAGGGGCCAAGAAACGGTTTCATGTCGAGCTCCTGGAATGTGTGAAGAAACGGGGGGTAAAAACGGGAGTAAAAAACGGGAGTAAAAAACGGGAGTAAAAAACGGGGGGAGGGCGCAGGGGCAAGGTGCAGACTCCCGAAGCCAGTTCGGGAGCCTTGGTCCACCAGAATCAGAATGGAGCTTCCTGCAGTGCTTCGCTGGTCACAGCTTGGCCCTCGGTGCCATCGATTGCGGGTACGCCTGGCAGCTGAAAGCCTTTGTCGCCGGGCATCATTCCCCAACCGCTGGTAATGCCCAGGGACGCGCGGTAGGCATCGAGCTGGCTCTGTACCTTGCCCAGGTCGTCCTGTATGGTGACCTCGGAGATGGCTTTGAGGATTTGTTCTTCCAGGGCCTTGGGCAGTTGCATGTAGTGGATCACGCGGTTCTCGTCGCCCACCCGCAGTGCGATGGAATACTCGAAGCTACCCACCTCGGCGCCCTCGGGGCAGATGTTGAGCACCTTGTTCTCCGGCACCTTGGCGCTCAACTGGCTACCCTTGGCCTCGGCCAGCAGCACCTTCTTGAGTATCTTGACCTTGTCCTCCTTGTGCGTCTTTACCGCCTTGGTGGCTTCAGCCTGGTCTTTGGTGCCCTGCATCTTGGTAATACCGCCGCGCTCTTTGATGTAGGCAGGCAGCTCACTGGCTGTCAAGTTCTCGTCAAAGGCGATTTGCAGTACACGGGAGTAGTTGAAAGCGGTTTGGCGGTCTTGGGGCAGGATGAACCGCGCCACCGTGGTCAGCCAAGGGGAGTTGGCCTGGGTTTTGATCTCGTACTCACTCTCCAGTCGCTCGGCCATGCGCTGGATGATGTTGTCCCGCAGCGGGCTTTGGTCAATCTGCAGGGCGTAGCTGTAGAACGCACCCAGCAGGTCGTACAGCGCCTTGGTGCCTTTGACCACAAAGGTCTCCACATACTGCTCATTCAACTTGCCCAGACCGGTGGCCTGGTTCAGCACGATGTCGACCTGTACTTCGTTGGCGCTTTTGTCACTGGGGCGCTTGCTGCTGGAATTGCCCATGACGCGGTTCATCAGCATGCCAAAGGCAAACTCATTTGCACCACTTTGGGGCGCTGGGGCAGATGCGCCGCCGGTTTGGACCTCAAGGGGTCGGGTGGTAGGGGATGTATCCATAACGTTCTCCAAGTAAGGAATTAACAAAGCAAGTCGAAAGATTCCAACTCGCGCCGCTGAGTACTTCAGTTGGCAGCCCTACTGTCGAATGTTTTTAAGCGTATTGATTCCGTTCTTTAATAAGGGTTAAAGAAATGAACGCTTACCTGGATATCTTTGGTATAAGGCCGCCCGCAACCCAAACGCATGCCAATTGGCCTTTCGATTTGCCTCACCAGGCGCATGTGCCTGCCGCGCATCGTTGGTTTAGCAAGCCAGCCGAATTGGCCCGGCACACCGCAGTCAACACCCTGAGATTGGCTGGAGCGAGCTACTTGGCCCCTTGGCTACGGGCCATGCAGTTGTCCCAGCGCTTAGGTATCCGGGTCATAGACGACTTCTGGTGGTCTGGCGATCCCGTGGACTGCTTTGTGGGCTTTGGCAGTGTGGGCGGTCACAGCTTTGCCAGTTGGTGGACGCACTGGGGGTTTGCCCACTATGGCTGGGCGATCACGCCGGTGCAGGTTCACTTTCCTGCGCGGTGCAAAGGCTCGAGCGGAAAACCTAAGGTGGTGGTTGAATTCACCTTGGACGCACAGCGTGAACTTGACGATTTGGAGTTTGTCTTGGCGCAGGTACGCAATTTGCAGCCGGGCTTGTTGTCCAGCAGCCCCATGCTGTGGCCCAGTTTTAGGTGTGACCTCAGCATCGCCAAGATCAATCACTACCTGTCGGTCTACGAGGCGGTGACAGCATTGCCCGCCGGGCAGAAGGCTCGGATGCTGACCGTGGGGAACCAGTTGTGCCTAGTGCCCCGCGCCATCGTCAAGTCCACGGATCTTCCCAAGGAGCGAGCGGAGAAGCAACGAAAGATGTCTAAACTCACCTCCCAGTACTTCGCCAAAGGGCAGGCCATTGTGCAGAACGCGGCGCGGGGAGTGTTTCCCAGTACGGTGCCGGTTAGGAAGGGTGGGTAGGTCAGAAATATTTCATACCGAACCGAGCAAGCTCACGCCATGAGCCTAGGCGGCCCTATTCTGAAGCTCATACCAACTCCCTTGGAGAGCTCTCATGGCCGAAATCAATAGCGACGCAGATGTGGACACCCTGATCTGGTCCACCCTGCAGGGCAGTACCTGCGCACAGGACTACCTAGACTTCATCCGCCACGCTAGCGGGCGACCCGCGCCCTACGAGGAAGCGTTTATGCTGGCCGAACGGTACTGGCGTCCCTTCGACGAAGCTGAAGCAGCGCAACTGTTCCCATCCAAATTCCCGGAAATCATTGCCGAAGTTCAGGCCCAGGCAGATGGCGGAAATCCCGTGGCGATGCTGCACTTAGGCCAATTTTTCACAAAGGGCATCGGCATGAAAACCGATGAAGCCACTGGCCAGGCGTGGCTGCGCCGGGGTGCCGACCTTGGAAACGCCGACTGCATGATCTTGCTCGGACACAGCTTGCGCAAAACCGACTGGACTGCGGCGCGGCAAGTGCTCGAGCACGCGGTTTCCCTCGGGCACGACTTTGCCCACCTGGAACTCGCAGAGATTGATCCCCAGCGCAGGCTTTTTCACCTCGAGCAGGCCCTGAAATCTGAGAACCCCTACGTCTATGCCCTGTACGGGGAGCATCTGGTCAAGCAAAGCCAGACCGAACCTGTCATGGCTCAATCCATGAGCCTCAACGGAAAGTCTCAAGCCAACGTCTTCAGTGTGCAATCAAACTAGCTCATAGCATGAGCCATAAAGAAAAACAAAACCTCGTAAATTCAGCATTAACTCGCTTAAGTCACCCATAGTGCTGCTCCCGATGGCAATTTGGGCATGCTGCCAATGCATTTTCAACAGTGTCTTCGCCACCTTCTGCCAACGGTTTTCTATGGTGTACTTCCAGGTAGGGTGAACCATCCTTTCTTCGTAGAAACGGGGCTTCCCTCCTGCAGACCTCGCATATGCCATTTGCTCTTACTAAGACCTCCGCTACGACATCGGCGTTGCGTTCATACGCGTAAGTGGTCACCTCAATTTTCCGTGGCGACTTCGGGGCCCTCGCTAGTCTTGCTGACCGTTCGGCGCTAGAACTTAGCATGGAAAGTTGCACGGCAGACTCAAGCTGAATAGTCAAGGCCTGGAACGTCAGTGGAGGCACTTCGCCACCAGTCAATGTCCTAATGTCAATGTCCCGCGTCTCGCAACCAACTGCACCTCGGGGAAAGAGCTGAATCCAAACGGCCGCGCCATCGCTTTGAGTCCTCGGATTAGCGCAATCGAAAAGATTTTCAAGAGAGCATTTTTTCGTCTTTACATCTTTCAGAACACCAACGACTGGAATCTTCTGTTCAAAGGCCAAACGAAACCGATTTACATGTGCAACATGTGTTTTGGTCGCGACACCCGCCTTGGCCGCATCCACGCGATACCAAAGCGTTCCATCATGAATGTCCTTTGCAATACCATTCTCGTTCGGTACCCTCTTGCCGTTAACGTCAACGTAATGGTGAAAGTTCCATATAGTGGTAACAAGGAGTTTCGCTTCTCCAGCTTCGGCTAACTCTTTCGTTACGTCGAAGGCTGACCATTGCTGTCCGGGCGCTCTGGCCCCCAAATGCAGGAACGCTTGGTCATGTGAAGTGGAAAATGATGTCATTTGCTACCCAAACTTTGAAAAATTGATTCCCGCGAATATTCCCGTGTCCAGCACAGCGTATTCACCAGTGCCATCTGCTCTGGGGTTTTACAGTCAACATCAAGCAACCTAGGATTTGCAACAACAACCGCCAAACACTTGGCACGTGAAATTGCTACGTTTAACCGATTCTTGTTGTACAAGAATTCGATGTCCCTAGGAAGGTACTCGCCGCTGGAAGTTGTCATCGAAACAAGAACCACCTCAGCTTCCTGCCCCTGGAGTTTGTCAACTGTCCCAACCCTTGCCCCAACTGGCAACTTCCGCTTAAGCAAATTTACCTGCTGGTTAAACGGGGCTACTACCAGAATGTTATTTCTGCCAATAGTGGCCTCTACCCCCGTCTTACTCATAAACTTTTGCTTCAGAAGGCTCTCGAAAACCTCTGCTATCAACTCGGCCTCAACATCACTCCGCTGTGAACACGCGTCGTGGTCCACTTCAAAAAACACTAAGCCGGTTGGTTTTAATGCGGAATGGGCTCCTGCATTCAATACGAGGTGCTGATTTTCATTTCCCGGCGCTGTCACTAAGCGACTGTCATAGACCGCATCGGATATGAATTTGCAAATGTCTGGATGCATTCGCCAAGTGTCCGCAAGGAAAATTCCCGCATTTGGGGCAATGGTCGACTCGCCTCGCAGCAAGTAATCCAATGCAGACATACCAGATTCCCCCGGGTGCACACCCTGAATCGGCTGACCTAACTGCATCTGGTCGCCTAAAAGAACCAGATTTTTGGCGCTAGTTGACATTGCCATCAAATTGGCAACTGACACTTGTCCTGCTTCGTCCACAAACAGGTAATCAAACTGGCCTTCCAGTCCCTTTGTGGCCAATAGAAATGCCGTGCCAGCCACTAGCTGATAGCTTCCAACCAAGTCCGTGATGGCAGCTGCGCTGTCAATGTCTTCAATGAAATTTCCATTGAAGAGTGTTTCTCCTCCCGAAGATTTCTTCGCTCCTCGAAACTGAAACTTCATGTCAGCGGCAACCCTCTCCACGGCCTCCAACAGGTTGTTAATTGCTTTATGGGAATTTGAGGCGACAGCAATGCGCTTTCCAGCCCTGAGAAGCTCGACGATAACGTGAGAACCGGTATAAGTCTTTCCGGCTCCTGGAGGGCCTTGTACAAAAACGTAGCTTTCATCCAAACCTGAAACGACCCTTAAGGTACCAGCCAGCAATGTCTCGCCGGCACCAATTAAGGGTGTTCCCGAAACATGTCCTGAAATGCGGGGCAGCGACCTTCGAAGAAACTCAAGTCCAGCTCGAAACTTTCGATTGCCTGCCAAATAGGAATCCACAAACCTTTTATAAGCCGCTTGAATGCCATAACTGGGAATCGGCTTGCCAGATGTAATTGCCAGTCCGTCTAGGGGCAATGGTCCTGGCTTTGTGGCGATAAAGCTGATGCGTCGATTGTCTTCGTCAATCACAACCCCCTCTATGTCGTCCAGATTGCTGACAATGCAACATGAACTGCCCGTCTTAAGCTTGAATTCCTGTTCCGGGTACGTGAAGTGATACCGAATGCCCTTTGATGTAGGTTCTGGACCCTTGGCTTGTTCGAGGCCAGAGACTACTTCAACATCCTCTATGAGTTCATCCTCCAAGGCGTCCTGCCTTGCGAAGAGTGCCCACCATACTGGCTTATCTGCTCTACGATGGAACTCCAGCATTTGATACAGGAGCTCACTCAGCCGGTGCTCAACTGTCCAGGTTAATCTGTCGATGGGTAACGCGTCGACCAACCTCTCCCGGTACGATGCCATCAATGCCTCGGCACGCAAGGCAGCTGCGCTCTTCTCCCTTGTAGGCGCCCCGTCTGCAGCGGGCACTTCACTGGCGTCAGCGACCGACGGATGAATGCTGAGTAGCCACTCACGCAGTTCAAATGTACTGACTACATCGTCACGGTTGTAGTCTTCAATCGCCTTCAATAGAGTTGCATCCTTTGTGGCCTTCCACTTTTCGTAGTAGACGATGGACGCTCCGGCATTTTTCACATCACCAGAACGCGCTTGACTGTAAAAGCGCTCGATGTACTTGATGGAGTAGCTAGGCTCGCCAACACGGATGCCCTCGCGCACCACAGCATAGAGGTCCACCAACTTGTGTTCACGAAGCAGGTCGTCTACCTCTTGCTCGCGAGTGCCGTGATACGACATCAGACGCTTCAGTGCCGTTGGCTCGTATGGTGCATAGTGAAAAACATGCGCACCGGGAAACCGCTTCAGTCTTTCAACGACAAAATCAATGAAATCCTCAAAGGCCCTCTTTTCCTCGGCCCTAGAGTGCGCCCAGAATGGCTTGAAGACTGCTTCCCCGTTGTCAAAGTAGTAGAGTCCGAAAAGATACTCCAGACCGCCCTCTTCCAAGGGATTTCCCTCCATGTCGAAAAACAAGTCCCCGGCGTTTGGGGGTGGCATCCGGGCAAAGCCTTTACCTGGAACCGGCGTCAGCACTTCATAAATTGGCGTTCCGGATTCCAAAGACTGCACCTGCAGCCTTGCTTGATGTGCCAGTCGGGTCTTTGTATCTGGCTGAATACGCGGGACCAGTGCTTCTGGAGTGACCTTGGCAAGGTCATGCATCGTGTTGATGCCTGCGGCTTTGAGTCGAGGAATTTGCACCCTTGTTATGCCGGCAACACGATTCAGGTGGTCATCCGCTTCCCATTGGCCCTTACATTGCTCGCGCCAGCGACACATGTCGCATTTTTCTCGCCGTTCAGGGTAGCTGTGCCGCTCTTGTTCAGAAACCCAATCGATAAAACGGTTCTTGACCTGTCTGTAGTAACGCAGATAGTTTGCCAGCAGGAACGTTTCCCTGCGCCCGTCGCCCAGTACAACATGAACGTGCTTGGGCAAAAACCCCTGAACTTCCGCCACCATTTCCGAATAAAGGCAGAGTTGCAGAATGAACTTGGCACTGGTGGTGCGTGCTAGCTTGGTGTCCTCGACCTCGTAGCTATAGTCGCCAAGCAGAGACGGCGTTTCGACACGAACTAGAAAATCTGAATGTCCTACCCATGGCGCGCTCAGAAAAGTGGCCTGGAATATGACCTGAGCGCCAGTCTTCATGCCCGCGATGGTGTCGTGAGCAGATTCGACGTCAGATGCACCCTTCTTCTGCAGGTTTAAAACCTTTCCATATCTTTTCTCAAGACTTGCCAGGTAAGCCGCTTCATGCGCAAAGCCTTTATCCTGAATCAGAATTGCCTCTTCCGAGTCCGCAGCCTTCTCCAGAGGAGTATCAAGATTAATTAGGTCTAAATATGTGAGGTGAGAGCAAGCTGCAAAGCTGACCAAGTCCGATGCCGAGTAAGTCTTCCCTGTCGTGGTCTTCTGCATTTATACGCTCCCGGCTCTTTATTCTTTCACCATCGGCCATCTATACACTTTTACCAAAGAAACTTGTTATTTCAAACCAATACTCACACTCGAATCTGAACGTCAAATCCCTGCGCTTTTTAAAATGTGTTTCTTCATCAAAACCCTTCGAGCCATACCCATTGGGTCCCTCCCATTCGTCCTTTAGCGCTAGCCAATCTAAATACCGCAATGCGAATGCTTCACACCGGAGACAGTCGAATGTTCTACCGCCATCTTGATGCACGCTTTGACGAATCAGTTCCCATTTAATGTCTGCGTAGGATTCCTCTTGGGGCAATGCAGTGATTAGCTCGAGCTGCAATCTGTTCAACACAAATTGCCTCTCTATGCCAACTCCATGAAAAGGAAGTCTCGGATTGACTGATGGGTCATGCTTGTCTATCACCACGGCATCCTCTTTGCTGTATCCCCAACCGCCGCGAATTGGAAGCTCTTCCTCAAAAATCTTGAAAATCAGAGTACGTGGGTCTCTATTGGCCGGCAGTCTGTTAACACTTGGCGTTTGAATTGGCGGCATAGCAACTTCCTCCCTTTGCGTAAAAATTCTTCTGATGACCTCTCGAAAACGAGCGGTTATGTCAGTCCAAAAGTTCATCATGTGCCCTTTGAAACAAGCATTGAAAGGCAAAAACCAACAAAACCACTGGAATCCATCCCCAGAGCGGTGTCCAACGCCTGAATCCAATATCGTTTAATCGTTGTACAACCGCGTAATAGAGCACCCACCAGGCGACGAGCATGAGTACATAAAAAAACGAAGAGACCTTGTCTCCCAAAATGATGGATGCAAAGAAAGACACGACCGAAATCAGCAAAAAAATTCCAAACCGCTTACGACCAATGCGCTTTCCCTTTGAAATCGCGATAGCGACTGGTAAGCCCATCAGAATGATGAACGGAGCCCACAAACGAATTTCTTCACTCATCATTCGACTCTTCTCATTGATAAAAAATTTGGTTAACTACTTGGATTTCCAATTCAATTGGCATTCCAGCTCACTTATTTTTCCCATTTTTAATCGGTCTAAACTGACCTGCCCCCATTCTCCGTACCAATCTAAATTCCAGAAGTCCGGGGGTGCAAGATTAGCTCATTCCTTTGTCAGACTTGCTGGGATGCCCTGAATCGCCAGTTAACTGGCGATTCAGGGCGGCGAAGGTCGCCGGCGGCATGCGCCCGCAGCTGCTGTGCGGCCTGATCTCGTTGTACTCGGTTCGCCAAGTGGCAATGATGCCTCTGGCCTGCGCCAAGGACTCAAACCAGTTCTCATCGAGGCACTCGTCCCGGAAGGTGCCGTTGAAGCTCTCGATGTAGGCGTTTTGGGTCGGGCTGCCGGGCTCGATCAGGATGTGTTTGATGCCGTGCTTTTGGGTCCAGGTCAGAAACGCCCGGCAGGTGAATTCCGGTCCGTTGTCGGTTCTGACCTCCTTGGGGTAGCCCCGAAACGTGGCGGCCCGGTCCAATAGTCGGGTGACGTACACGCCACCAATGCCGAAGTCCACGCCAATGTCCACACACTCGTGGCTGAAGTCATCGGCCACCGTGAGGCATTTGATGCGCCGAGATACCGCACCCGGCTTGGCGACGGCATCGCTCACAAAGTCCATGCTCCAGGTTTGGTTGAGCGCCAGCGCCGCCACCAACGGCACACGCACGCCAATGCGCTTGGTCTTTTTGCGTTTTCGGATGGCCAGCGCCTCAGCGGTGTAGATGCGATACAGCCGCTTGTGGTTAATGCCAGGGTATTGGGGGCGAAGTACATCGTGGATCATTCGGTAGCCCCAGCGCCTGTGGGCGTGCGCAGTCTGCACGATGTGCTCGCGCAGCTGCACATTGAGTGCGCTGGGGGTGCTGGTGTGGCGGTAGGTGTCTCGGCTTAGCCCCACAAGGGCGCAGGCGTGGCGCTCGGACAGGTGGTGCTCAGTCACCATACTTCGAACGGCCTCGCGTTTGCCTTGTGGGGCTAGCGCTTTGTGCCAAAGACGCTTTTGAGGGCGTGGATGTCCAAGTGTGCCTCGGCCAGCAGGCGCTTGAGCTTGCCGTTCTCCAGTTCAAGCTCGCGCAGCCGTTTGGCCTCGCTGGCGTCCATGCCGGCGTACTTGGCGCGCCACTTGTAAAAGGAGGCATCGCTAAAGCCATGCTTGCGGCCTATGTCCTTGATTGGCATCCCGGCCTCGGCTTGGCGCAGAAAGCCGATGATTTGCTCTTCGCTGTATTTGCTGGTTCTCATGTCCATCATTCTCCAATGTGATGGACTCCTTGGAAGAATGGCTGGTACGGTTTATGGGGGGCAGGTCAATTGGGTCTAATTTCTGGGTATGTTTTTCGCCACGAGAATACGGATCCCAAGGGAGCACGCGCGTGTCGTTTAAGTAGATTGCAATACGTTTCCCCTTGACCTCACCGGCCAAGAAACGATGAAACACCATTCCTAAATGGACGCTTAAGCTATCAACCATGAGGGATGCCTGTTTTCTTGCATGCTCACCAGATGGATAGCGATAGCCCAATAATCTCCCGAGACGTTCCCAAGTTACAACTGTACCGGTTGTTTCTTTAAGGTGCTCACGGACTTCCGCTCTAAGGTCTTCACTTTCGATCTTTAGAATTTCCCATCGATTGGTATTCTCAATATGATCGAGATCCCAACAATAGGAGTTAATTCTTACTCTTTCTTCACCTCGTCGCGCCGAAACTGTGAGTCTTTCGCACTGGCTTAGCGAAGCAGTTTTAAGCCCAAGACCATATCGACCCAAATCGTCCGATTCGTCGTAGTTCCTACTCGATCCGAACCTCAATGCTTCTTGAATTTCTTTGGGTGCCATCCCTAAGCCATTGTCTGCGATCACCAGATATGAATCTTCACCGTCGAATTTAAGTGTTATCTTAATTACGGTCGACTCGGCCTCAACTGAGTTGTCGACGACGTCAGCCACTGCATCAATAAACTCATAGCCAATATCTCTTAGTGAACGAATAAGCCTTTTGGCGCTTGGAATTAATTCAATTTGCATTATTTATATTTCGCGGGAGCAGGCGGAAAGGTATACACACTTGATCGGGTTCTGCCCATAGCATGATACCAGGAGCGCGCTCCCATTTAGGCGATTCGCGTTAATGTAGCTTTGTTACCCGCGCCCGCATCACCGTCATTCGATGCAGCGCCTTGCTGAGGGGCGATATCCTTTAAGCCAACTCCACCGCCGCTTTCAACTGCGCTGGGCTGCTGTACAGGTAAGCGGCAGTGGTAGCAATGTTGCGGTGCCCCGCCAGGGTCTTCAGAATATGGATCGCCGTGCCCTTATTGGCCAGCGTGGTCAGGAACGACCTGCGGCCACTGTGACTGCTCGCACCGTTAATGCCTGCACCGGTGTAAAGCAAAGTCAGCGTCTGGGACAGGCTGTTAGCGCTAAACCCCCGTTTGATGCTCTTTTGGCTGGGAAAAAACGGGTACTCACTGCCCAAGCATTTGGCCTGCGCGGCGTAGGCTTGCAGCTCCTCCCGCAAGCGGATGCTGACAAACACAGTGCGCGCATGGCGGCCTTTGGTCATATCGGGCAGCAATCGGATTTCATCTTTAACCAGGCCATCCGCCGCCACCACATCGCTCC
>Ga0194037_1002656_pt1 | contig 11577 bp, 9 predicted proteins | sample JunL306m_MetaG_FD_148653 | JGI IMG/M metagenome (GOLD analysis project Ga0194037, IMG submission 148653) | Anoxic zone freshwater microbial communities from boreal shield lake in IISD Experimental Lakes Area, Ontario, Canada - Jun2016-L304-6m | ecosystem: Environmental > Aquatic > Freshwater >...
ATAGAACAACATATAACGATGAAAAGTCAAGGAAAAATCATTCTAATGGCCTATATTTATTGAATCTACAGCAAATACCTCGTTACAATGTTCGGGAATGAAGGATGAAAGCGGCATCGAGATTCCTGCCGATCAGATCAAGTTCAAAGTTTCCAGGCTTCAGGGGGGCTCCTATGCTGAGGGGCGGGTTTACTATGTCGGCCCTATGCAGCAGCGGCGGAACCTGGCACGTATTAAGTTCGACCTGACAACCAAGGAAAAGCTGGTGATGGAGCCTGAGGTGCGGGAAGTACATCACCCCTATTCTGATCGACCTGCTGCTGGGATACGAGTCAGTTGCTACTGTTTTGAAGAGGTTTTTGCAGAAAAAGTACGAGCGCTGTCGGAACGGGAACGGCCACGAGACCTGTACGATGTCGTACACCTCTATCGGCATGACGAAATCCGCCCAGACCGGTCAGTGGTGATGCAGACGTTGCAAGAAAAGTGCACATTCAAGAATATCCCTGTGCCAACCAGAGATTCACTTCTGACCGAAAGTGCACGGGACAAACTACTAGCAGAATGGGAGGATATGCTTGCTCACCAGTTGCCGGTGCTTCCGTCATTCGATCAGTTCTGGGCAGAACTGCCAGCGGTGCTTGATTGGTTGCATAACGTTGCCGAAAAACCTGTACTCGCGGGTATTAAAATCAGAGAAGCCATCGACGAATCTTGGCTTCCACCCTCAATGGTTCATGCCTGGCATGCACCAGTTCCGCTTGAGTCAGTTCGTTTTGCAGCTGCCACCGGCTCTGCGTCAACCTTCAGTATCAGGGCAGTTGGCGATTGATAGAGCCTTATTCACTGAGAAGGACAAAAGAAGGAAACTTGCTTTTGTGCACTATCAAGCACGAAACCGGAGAACCGAGGTCATATCGTGTTGATCGCATTGAAGGGATTGAAGTCAGCACCACATCTTTCATCCCTAAGTTCCTTGTGGAGCTGACTCCTTCTGGGCCTCTTCACGTCCGCGATACTGAGAGATCAGTTTCAACCGTTACTCGTGCAGTTCAGGGAAGGAGTGGTGGAAGAAGTGCTGCTGTCAGGTTTTTGAGTACCGGCCCAAAATACATTTTCAAATGCACGGCTTGCGGAAAGCAGTTTACTCGAAAATCCTATGACGGCACCTTGAACACCCACAAGAACAAGCAAGGTACTCCTTGTTACGGGACTGTCGGAATGTATGTAAGAACGGAATATTGATGAAATCATAGTATGCTGAGAAGTGTAATTTCAGGAGGTCAGACCGGCGTTGATCGTGCTGGATTGGATGCAGCGGTTGTTGCAGGGTTTCAGACTGGCCAAACATTAACATCTACGTTGACGAATCTGGTTCATTTGTTAGTAGTCCTGCAATAGGGTCTTGGAGTGTGGTCGCCGCGCTTACCGTGCCTGAAAGTAAAGAAAGAACACTGGGCGAGTGTTTGGCCGCACTTAAGGCAAAAAATGGCTGCGTTCAGGAGGACGAACTCAAAATCCACAAGGTGACAGAGGACTCTTATATCGAGTTTTTGATAGAGTTAGGCACCTTGAACGTTGCGCTTTTCAGTACCGGCTTCGATGCGGGTCTCGATAATGATGAGTCCATACAAGGACATCAGAAGAACCAGGTTGCGGAAATCTTGAGCCATCTGAATGAAATGATATACGAAGGTGGACGCCAAGGCTTAATTCTAATGGCGACACAGCTAGAAAATCTCTCACCGCAACTTTACGCGCAACTTTTTTGCCAAGTCCGACTTATGTACGACGTGGTCGCTAGAGCTATCAATTATTTCGTACAACGTGAACCTGACACTCTGACTGCATTCAGTTGGCGAATAGACCAGAAAAACATTTCTCGGACTGACTTCGAGGATGTTTTTGAAAAATTCAGCCCTGCGTTGCTCCAAACAATGTCAATAAGTGATCCTGCTGCCAGAATTAACGAGTTCGACTATAGCTGCATGCACAGGTACTACATGTCTGCTCCGGAACATCTCCAAAGAATCATTGGCGAGAAGCCAAGAGAAGTCCTTAATATCCAAAAGATCATCCGAGAGGACATTCAGTTCCTTGACTCGAAAGATTCATCAGGTATCCAGGTCGCGGACCTAGTCGTTTCAGGACTGCGTAGGTGCCTAAGGCAGCAATTTAAGGACAATAAACAGATGTCTGCCTTGCTAGGACAGTTGATGGTGCAGGCTCAGCACAACAGCTCTCCATTAAACCTCATTACGTTCGCAGCGGATAGACAGAGGATTGCCAATGAGACTGCGCAGTTGATCAGAATAATGATTCGGAAGTGCAAGCCAATGTTGCTGTATGGAGGAGTCTCCGAGCGCGTATTTTACAAGCATGTTTATCTTGAGCCTTCTGAAGCCTTGCGCTTGCCGTCTTTAATACTGGTGATGGTTCCGACAGCTTTCTTTTCAGCGATTATGCTTAATAACTTGCGTTCCCACTGTTCCATCGCCATCTGCTTCTCTTTATTGTATGAATAACGGTTGTAGATGTGCCCAACACCTTGCTTCTGTTTGGTGATATGGTTCTGAAGACGGTCTATCATGTCACCAGATATTTCCATTTGAGCCCATTGTGTTGATGCTGTGCGCCTTAAATCATGGGGAGTAAAGTGCGGTATATTGAGGTTGTCGATAACCTTGCTTTTGGGTGTATGCGGCAAGTTAGCCTTGATATCACTGGTCATGGTCCGGACTTCATAAGACTTTCCTGGGTTCGGTGGTGACTCATGCAAATCGGCAGGATGAACTGGAGACTCGAAGATAAAGCCGGTGGCATCTCCAATTAGTTGCATGGCGGTCGGCGTCAGGAAAACACGGTGAGCCTGCTTATTTTTGCTACGCTCTGCTGGTAGTTCCCACCAGTCTCCATTGATTTCATTGCGGTGCATCCCTATTATTTCACCGGGTCGCTGGCCGGTAACGAGTATCAGTTTCAAGGCACGTTTAATTTTGTCGCTCATCTTACAATTATCAAGGTTGTGCCAAAAAGCCTTGATCTCGGCTTGGCTTAATGCCCTTTCTCGGGTCTCTTCTTTATTCGGCCTCTTCATCATGAGGAACGGGTGAACTTCAAGTACTGCGCGATCAATAGCCCAGGAGAACATTTTTCGTGTATAAGCCAAGACTCGGTTGGCCATAACAGGCGCGCCACGTTCTTTGATCTCATCCAGCACAATTATAAGGTCACGGCGTTTAATATCGGTCATCTTGCGTTTGCCCCATCGTGGCACGATCTCGGATTTTAATGACCGCTCAATTTCTTTCCACCCTCGGTTATGTTCTTTTGCGTAAATTTTGATGAACTCATCGACAAAGTCAGAAACAAAAGGGGTACGCTTACGTTCAGCCTTCGCCATATCTTTTTCAATCAATGGGTCGATGCCCTTATCTATCTTATTCTTGGCTGCTGTATGGCGTTTCCTGGCGTCAGCAAGAGTAACCGTAGGGTATTCACCCAGGTTGAGGAACCGGCGTTTCCCATCAAAGGTGTAAGTGAAGTAAAAAACCTTTGCGCCAGTCCCATATACACGAACACCAAAACCGTCACCTTCGAGTCTGTCTTGGAGACGCTTCTCAGTTTTCATGTTCCTGACATCGGCGTCGGTAAACTTACTGATGGTCTTTTTCATGGGGGACCTCATTTACCATACTTTTTAGTATGGTAGTTAGTATGGTGATGTAATTGGGACTGGCAAAGAAATCCAGTGAAATACTACTGACTCGATAGTACTGATTTTATGAGGTTTGTCAATGGTTTGCTATGTGGGTATGAAATAGTATGGAAGGCTGTGACGGTGTATTTTACATGACTCGAAATCAGGTGTGTCGCAAGTCACCTAGGGTTCGAATACCTACCTCCAGTAAAAATAATGGGTTACAACTGAAATGCCGTAACCCTTTTTGTTTGCGTGAACCGATTTATTTACCAGATATGTACCAAAAAAACTGAGGAGTCTTGTCGTTTCCACTGTCACGGTCGAACGATCTGCAATGAGAATTTATATTGTGAGCTGTTCCCACATTTCAAATAGGTCGAAATGTCCAATTACCAGTTAACCGCCACCGCAAATTAACCGTTATACTTTCGTGTCTTCACCGTTCAACCTGCGTGAAGTCACCGTTATTACCTGCCGCCCTGAATACGTGCAAATCACGTATTATCCCTGAATCACCGCCACCAACCGCACCGTCCGGCGCACTTGCAGATAGTCAACAACGTCATCACCTCAATTTTTTGTTCACGTAAAAAGAATGTTGACTTTAGAATGCTTCTTCGAGTATGTTCCATAAGCTTTGTCGGCAACATTCGTTTTTGTATGTAGTGCTCTCAGATAGCAGCTTTAAAAGCTATTATTTAAGGGGTTGTAGCTCAGTTGGTTAGAGTGCCAGCCTGTCACGCTGGAAGTCGCGGGTTCGAGCCCCGTCAACCCCGCCATTACAAAAAAGGTAGCAGTCACCACATTGACTGCTACCTTTTTTTGTCTGTAACATCCCTCAATGACGTTTTATACTTCCAATCGCTTCATTTTCTCAACCAGCGTCGTTCTGTTTATTTTCAACAACCTAGCCGCAACAGCCCGTGTTCCGCCGGATATTTCAAGCGCCTGTGCGATAAGCTTACGTTCAAGTCCGGCAACAAGCAAAGGCATGTCAACACCTTGTAACGTTACACTTCCGGAAAAGTCTCCGAAAGCCCCCGATTTCCTGTTCATTTCAGACGGAAGGTCAACAGCACGGATATTGTCTGATTCGGTTAAGGCGGTCAGACGTTCCGTTAGATTTTCCAATTCACGCACATTTCCGGGCCACGCATACTGTTCCAACACCTCAAGCGCATCCTTGCTGATTGTCATCAGCGAACGCCCCATCAGACGACATTGCTTCTCTAAAAAATGAAAAATCATCGGCATGATGTCTTGCGGGCGTTCACGTAATGCCGGCAGGTGAAGTGGAATAACATTCAAACGATAATACAGATCCTCTCTGAACAAATCCCGCTTCACCATTGATCCAAGATCACCGTTGGAAGCCGAGAGCACGCGCACATCCAATTTCACCGATTTGTTAGAGCCGACACGTTCCACATTCTGTTCCTGCAGTACCCGCAAAAGCTTGCTCTGCAGAAGCAGCGGCATGGTACCTATCTCATCCAGGAAAATTGTACCGTGATTTGCGGCTTCAAACTTACCAGGTTTGTCCTTGAAAGCGCCGGTAAAAGCACCTCTGACATGACCAAATAGTTCACTCTCCAGTAAGGCGTCAGGTATTGCACCGCAGTTTACCGCCACAAAGGGTCGTTCTTTCCGGTTGCCGTTAAAGTGCAGCGCCCTGGCAACCAACTCCTTGCCGGTTCCGGACTCACCCGTTATGAGTACCGTCGAATCTGTCTTGACGATGCGGCTCATCTTTTCAAAAACCTGCTTCATGGCCGGCGATGTACCGATGATGTTGCTGAATTCAAACCTACCTTGAAGCTGCTGTCGAAGATACATATTTTCAGAGAGCAGTTTCTGTTTTTCCAAAGCCTTGGTCACGACTATCATCAGTTCGTCGAAATCAATCGGCTTGGTAATATAATCAAAAGCCCCCTCTTTCATTGCCCGCACGGCGGTTTGAGCCGATGCATGTCCGGTTACGACGATAACTTCAATTGTAGAAGAGACCTTGCGTACGCGCTGCAAGATATCAAGGCCATTACTATCGGGGAGAAACAGGTCTGTCACGATAATCTGGAATTGCTCACGCGAAAAAAGGTCCAGCGCCTCCGTTCCGGTGGCGGCCGAAGTCACCGTATAGCCGGCAGAGCGCAGCAGTAATGTCAAAGCGACACGGCTCGATTCATCATCGTCAATCACCAGTATTTTTACATCGCTCAAACTATGCATCCATACAACCTCATCAACATCTTACAAAGGTAAATTCTACGATTCCGTGACCGTTACGATGGCCTGCTGCAGAACGTCCAGCAAAATTTCCAGTTCACTCTCTGAAATAACCAGGGGGGGAAAGATAACGATCGTATTCCCCAACGGTCGTGAAAAAACGCCGTTTTTTCTGGCTTCAAGACATACATTGATACCGACCTTCTGTTCCCAGGGATATGCCTGCCGGGTACGTTTATTTTCTACAAGCTCAATCCCGGCCGCCAAACCACATTGTCGCACGTCGCCGACATGCGGCATATCAAGCAATAGTTTAAGTTTCTTTGACAACCATCCGATTTTAGGTTGCAATCCATCAACTATTGAATCCCGCTCAAACAGTTCCAGACTTTTCAAGCCGACCGCACATGCGAGAGGATTTCCCGTAAACGTATGGCCGTGAAAAAATGTTTTCAGATCTGAATAGTTCCCCAGAAATGCAGAATAGACGTGATCTGTGGTGACGGTCACCGCCAGTGGGAGATAACCGGCCGCGATACCTTTAGAAAGTGCCATTATGTCTGGCACAACATCCTCTCGCTGACAGGCAAACATACTGCCGGTCCTGCCAAAACCGGTGGCTACCTCGTCCGCTATCATCAATACGTCATAGCGGGTACACAGCTCTCTCACTGCAGCCAGGAAACCGGGAGGCTGAACCAACATCCCTCCCGCACCCTGCACAAGCGGCTCGATCACCAGACCGGCACAGTGTGCCACGTGCTCCTGCAGCAGGCTCTCCAGCTCCTCTATACAGCGCATTCCGCAACTGTGCTGATCCTGATATCCCAGTTCACATCGATAGCAGTACGGCGCAGGGGCCTGGATTGTTTCAAACATCAGCGCTTTGAATGTTGTATGGTATATGTCGATACCACCGATACTGACGGCACCTAGCGTATCGCCATGATAGGCGTTCCTGAACGTAATAAATCGGCTGCGCTCGGGATGACCGCTATGAACCTGGTACTGGTACGCCATCTTGACAGCAACTTCCATCGCCGTTGAACCGTTATCGGAGTAAAAGAATCGATCCAGGCCGGGTGGAGTTATTTTAGCCAGTTCAGCAGCCAGAATAATGCTCTGCTCGCTGGCAAGACCAAGCAAGGTGGAGTGCTCCAGTCGATCAACCTGTCTCTTGAGCGCCTCATTCAATTTAGGATGGCAATGACCATGGACGTTGGTCCACATTGAGGCAACGCCGTCCAGATAGCGCCTCCCCTCAGTATCAATCAGCCAGCATCCCTCTCCTCTCTCGATAACAATCTGATCTTCATGATCCCAATCCTGCATCTGAGTAAAGGGATGCCAGACATGACGTTTGTCAAGCAGACGCAACTGTTCTGTGGTGTATCTCGGAGTGTTCATACCGTTCCTCTGCGCAGTACCCGACCGGGATCACGCAATGTGCAAAAAAAAGACCCGCAGGATTGGATATCCAGCGAGTCTCGTTCCTACCAGAAAAAGGGGGGTTAAGCAAGTCTGGCGGCGTACAACGGAAAACGGGCCATCAGCTGGTTAACCTGAAGTTTGATGGCAGCCAGTTTTTCATCATTACCGATATGTGCAACGGCATCGGCAATAAAAGAAGCGACTTGTTCCATTTCCGTTTCTTTGAGGCCGTGCGAGGTACAGGCCGGGGTGCCAATGCGGATGCCGGATGTAACGAACGGTGAACGGGTTTCAAAAGGCACCGTATTTTTATTGACCGTGATTCCTGCCTTATCGAGAGCTTCTTCGGCCGCCTTACCGGTGATTTCTGTGCCCGAAAAATTAATCAGCATCAGATGATTATCGGTGCCGCCGCTGGTCAGTTTGAAACCGTGCTTCACAAGTGCTGCAGCAAGCGCCTGGGCATTTTTTACAATCTGCTGCTGGTAAAGTTTGAAGTCGGGCTGCAGTGCTTCCTTGAAGGCCACAGCCTTGGCAGCAATGACGTGCATCAACGGACCGCCCTGAATGCCGGGGAAAATCTGTGAGTTGATTGTCTTGGCGTACTGTTCGCGACACAGAATCATGCCGCCGCGCGGACCACGCAAGGTTTTGTGAGTCGTTGTCGTAACAAACTCGGCGTAGGGTACCGGACTGGGATGAACACCGGCGGCCACCAGACCGGCAAAATGAGCCATATCAACCATAACTGCCGCCCCGACTTTGTCGGCAATAGTTCGGAATGCCGGAAAATCGATAATGCGTGGATAAGCGCTGGCACCGACAACAATCATTTTCGGTTTATGCGTAACTGCCAGACGCTCGACCTCTTCATAATCAATTGTTTCGGTCTCGGGAGAAACTCCATAAGGAACGATGTTGAACAGTTTTCCCGAAAAATTGACCGGACTGCCGTGAGTCAGATGCCCGCCATGCGAAAGATTCATTCCGAGAACGGTATCACCCGGTTTACAGGCAGCGAAATAAACGGCCATATTAGCCTGTGAACCGGCATGCGGCTGAACATTGGCATGCTCGGCACCGAACAGCTCTTTAGCCCGGTCAATGGCTAACTGTTCGACGATATCCACATGCTCACAGCCACCGTAGTAACGTTTTCCGGGGTACCCCTCAGCATACTTGTTCGTCATGATGGTACCCTGTGCTTCCATAACCGCTTCCGAGACAAAATTTTCAGAGGCAATCAGTTCCAGGTTAAACTCCTGACGCTCGGTTTCCTTGCGGATGGCGCTGGCTATCTGCGGGTCAAAGTTTGAAAGTATCGACATTACGTGCTCCTTTAGATGACATGATCGTAAAACAAAAACGGGACGCATGCCGCAGCAGGTCCCGTCATTGGGTATCAACAGGTTACTGAATTATCGTGAATATTTCTGTTCAATCCCGGAAATCTTGTCCAAACGGGCCTGATGTCGCCCACCCGCAAACTCGGCATCCAGCCAAGCTGATACTAGTTCGCAGCCGCTCTGATCGTCAAGAACACGGCCGCCAAGAACAAGAATATTGGCATTATTATGTTCTTTAGCCATACGTGCCATAAAAACATCCGTCACCAGAGCGGCACGAATCCCGGGCACCTTGTTGGCGGCAATTGACATGCCGATACCGGTTCCGCAGACCAGTATACCGCGTTCGGCGGACCCTGAAGCCACCATTTCTGCCACCGTCTGACCAAAATCAGGATAGTCTACAGAAGCATCATCCGTAGTGCCGGCATCGCTCACAGCAACACCCTGCTGAGTCAGGTAGGTAATAATCGCATTCTTGAGTTGCAGACCACCATGATCACTACCGATTGCAAGCATCTAAACAATCCTCACGAGATTTTTTTGAAGAGCAGGGTTGCATTGGTGCCGCCAAAACCGAAGTTGTTGCTCATGGCATACTCCAGTTTAGCCTCTCGTGCAGTATTTGGAACATAATCAAGGTCACATTCCGGATCCGGCTCAGTGTAATTAATGGTCGGCGGAACAATATTTTTGTCCATTGCCATGAGGGTATACACCGCTTCTATACCGCCGGCAGCGCCAAGAAGATGGCCGGTCATTGATTTTGTTGATGAAACGAGCAGTTTTTTGGCGTGCTCGCCAAAGATGCTCTTTATCGCCATGGTTTCATACACGTCACCAATCGGCGTAGAGGTGCCATGGGCATTGATATAGGAAACCTGCTCGGGAGAAACCCCGGCATTTTTAAGCGCCATTTTCATACTTCGAGCGCCCCCTTCTCCCCCCGGCGCCGGTGCGGTCAGATGATAGGCATCGCCGGTCATACCGTACCCCACGATCTCGGCATATATCTTTGCACCACGTGCCTTGGCAGACTCATACTCTTCAAGTACGATAATTCCGGCGCCTTCACCCATGACAAAGCCATCGCGGTTCTTGTCAAACGGACGTGAAGCAGCCGTGGGATCATCGTTCTTATCAGAAAGCGCTTTCATGGCTGCAAATCCGCCAATACCGAGCGGTGTGATGACCGACTCTGCACCGCCGGCAATCATGGCATCTGCATCGCCCCGTTTGATGATATGGTAGGCATCACCGATTGAATGAGTACTGGTTGCACAGGCCGAAACTGATGAAATATTCGGTCCCTTGGCACCATATTTAATGGATATATGACCGGGTGCCAGGTTGATGATCAGCATCGGAATAAAGAACGGAGATATTTTCTTGGGGCCGCCTTCACTCAACAATGTATGATACTTTTCGATAGTCGGCAAACCACCCAGGCCGGCACCAACCAGAACCCCTACCCGTTCGGCATTTTCGTCATTGATCTCCAGGCCGGAGTCTTCCATGGCGTAATGCGCTGCAGCCAGAGCATACTGGATAAAAAGATCCATCTTCTTGATCTCTTTTTTATCAATATACCTTTCTGCGTCAAAATCAGGAACCTCACCGGCAATCTTGACAGGCATATCATGTGTGTCAAAACGGGTGATCAGACCAATTCCTGATGCACCGGATACAAGCGCATCCCAGTTCTTGTCATTACCGCACCCAAGAGGGGAGACAGCGCCAACTCCCGTAACAACGACTCTTCTCATATTTGATACTCCATAGAGGGATAACACGGATGTAACAGCAATAGGGAAGAGAGAGGGTCACCCCTCTCTCATTGGCAGCAATCAGCTATGCTCGGTGATGTACTCGATGGCATCATTTACCGTCTGAATTTTTTCGGCATCTTCGTCAGGAATTTCGATATCAAATTCTTCTTCAAGCGCCATAACCAGTTCGACCGTATCTAAAGAATCAGCGCCGAGATCATCCATAAAAGAAGCTTCCGTAACAACCTGCGATTCTTCAACACCTAACTGCTCAGCGACTATTTCTTTTACTCGTTTTGCAATGTCTGACATCTTCCACCTCCATGTGATTTAAACCTTTTCAGGCTTCGTGTGTAAAACCTTGTTGCTAATTAAACATGAAACTACCAAAAGTCAATCGATATTTTTACCGATACTTGTTTGAATTTGAGATCACTAAAAAGTCTACATATACATTCCGCCGTTAACCGACAGAAGTTGACCGGTAATGTACCCTGCCGCAGGTGAAACCAGAAAGCTGACCGCATGAGCCACGTCGTCGACTGAACCAAGGCGTTCCATGGGAATATTTTGCAGAAGTGATTCACGACTCTTCTCGGAAAGTACAGCTGTCATATCCGTTTCTACAAAACCGGGTGCAACGGCATTCACGGTAATATTGCGTTTAGCAAGTTCGCGCGCAGCAGATTTTGTTAATCCGATCAGACCGGCTTTACTCGCACAGTAGTTAATCTGTCCAGGATTTCCCATTTCACCTACAACGGAACTTATATTGACAACACGGCCATAGCGGGCCCGCGTCATGATTTTTGATGCTTCACGCAAACAGTGAAAGGCCCCCTTGAGGTTGGTATCCAGAACGGTATCCCAGTCGGAGTCTTTCATGCGCATCAGCAGTCCATCTTTGGTAATACCTGCATTATTAATAAGGATATCGAAACGCCCCTGCTGAGCATGAATTGCTTTAAAAAGTGCTTCCACTTCTTCGGCAGAGGTAACATCAAGCTTGACCGCTTCTCCTCTGCCCCCCAATGCGGTAAGAGCTGCAATTGTCTCAGCCGCCCCCGATTCCGTGGTTGCGGTTGCAATAACATAAACACCT
>Ga0194037_1002659_pt1 | contig 11572 bp, 10 predicted proteins | sample JunL306m_MetaG_FD_148653 | JGI IMG/M metagenome (GOLD analysis project Ga0194037, IMG submission 148653) | Anoxic zone freshwater microbial communities from boreal shield lake in IISD Experimental Lakes Area, Ontario, Canada - Jun2016-L304-6m | ecosystem: Environmental > Aquatic > Freshwater >...
ACGTGCCAGAAGCCATGGTTACCTGCCGAAAGATATGAAAGATGATGCTACCTGTGCAGAAGCCGCCGTGCGGGAACTCTATTCCAAGTTGGAGATGGCGCAGGGTAATCTGGAACGGGCAAAAAAATATTATTGCGGGCAGGGGCCGCAGGCCGATGCCTATATGAAAAAAGTTCGAGAAGTCCGTCGCGAGATGCTGTCAGATTTTGAACGCCAGAATGAGAAAGTTGCCTTGGCTGAAACGCAATCGAGGTTTCATTGAGCAGCAGACAAAACACCTCGCATGCCGCACTGACCTTGATTTAGCTTGATAAGAAAGCCGCCGCTCTGATATAGTCTGGCGGCTTTTTTGTGCCTTTAATCCTATTCTGCAAGGAGTGTTTTCGTGAAGCGTGGAACGTACGCCGGCAGTCCGAGCGGCTTTACCCTTCGCACCAAGATGCTCCTGCTTTCGGCATCGGCCTTTATCGGTATTCTGCTGGTTTCAGCGATCAGCATGTTTATGATGCGAGAGGTCGGTATCGGCGGTCCTACCTATGCTTCTATCCAGAAGAACAAGGACGCGCTTGAAGGTATCGCGCTCTTAAAGTCGGATCTGTTTCAGATCAACAGTGAAATCCAGAACTTCATGCTTGAGTCTGATACGGCTACCGCGCAAAAAAACATAGCCACCATCAAAGATCTCACCAATGATATTGAACTCAACTTCGGAATCGTTCTCGAGTCGGTAGAATCTTCCCAGAAACGGGATGCGATAAATAAAGTTGAGACCATCTGGAAAGAGTACCGTTCCACGCTACTGAATGAATTGCTGCCGGCGGCCGTATCAGGTGATGTTCTTAAAGCCAGTTATCTCATGACCGGCATTCAGGCGGATCGGTTCAGCTCTTTTAGCAAAGCCGTAGCCCGGATGGTCAGTCTGATTCATACCGATGTCAGGGCTACGGAAGAGCAGGTTGCTGCCGGAATCAGGATCAAGGTAGCTCTATCTTCCGCTGTTACACTGGTGGTGATCGGCCTGATTGCCCTGTTTTCATTCTACATTACAACCTCCATCACGGCACCGCTCAGCGCCTGTGTTACCTTTGCCCAGGATGTGGCCGGCGGCAAGCTTGACGCACGTCTGGAAGTCAAGGGGGGCGGCGAGACAGCAGATCTCGCGACAGCAATGAACAGCATGGCAGAGAGCCTGCACAGTATGGTTACGCGCATTTCATCCGCTTCCGAGATTCTCACGAAAATTGACACAACGATTGAAACATCCGCCCGTCAGGTGGTCAGTTCTGCGCAGAAGCAGGAAGGTTCTGTTCGGGAAGCGTCAGAGTCGGTAATTCGTATTGATACGTCGGTGCGTGAGGTGGCGGCAGGTGTTGAAACACTCTCCTCCGCAGCTACCGAGACATCCTCATCAACCCTTGAGATGGCTGCAACTATTGAAGAGGTTGCTCTTAGTGCTGAAAACCTGGAGCAGGCGGTGGAGGAGGTCAGCTCCTCAATTATTGAAATGGCTGCGTCTCTTAAAGCAATCGGTGAAAGCATCGTCAACCTGCTGGATGCCTCCAGTACAACCGCATCGTCAGTTGCCGAGATGGACGCCACTATTAAACAGGTTGAAAAGAATGCCATGGCTTCGGCTGCTATTTCGGAATCTGTCCGGAGTGATGCAGAGACAGGCAAAAAAGCGGTCCTTGAGACGATTGCCGGTATGCAGGCAATTCTTGCTGCGTCAAAGATTACGGCGGAGGTGGTTGAGAACCTTTCGCTGAAGGTTCATGATATCGGCACGATCCTTTCGGTAATCGATGAAGTGGCCGACCAGACCAATCTGCTGGCTCTCAATGCAGCCATTATCGCGGCTCAGGCCGGAGAACATGGTAAGGGTTTTGCCGTTGTGGCAGACGAAATCAGGGAACTGGCCGAGCGTACCAGCAGTTCCACCCGTGAAATTGCGGTCGTCATCAAGGGCGTTCAGGAAGAGACCGGTCGTGCTGTCTCAGCCATCAATCAGACCGAAGTGAGCGTTTCTGAAGGTGAGAAACTGTCGCAACGCTCTGGCGCCGCACTGGAAAAAATAGTCAGCGGCGCACAGCGTGCCGGTGTGCAGGCCAGCGAGATTGCCAAGGCAACCGTTGAACAGGCGCACGGCAGCCAGAACATCCGAAATGCCATGGAAAGCATTGCCGAGATGGTCGGCTATATTGCTCATTCGGCTCGCGAACATTCCCATGGTACCGAAATGATAACATCGGCTGTGGAACGGATGAAGGAGTTGACGGTTCATGTGCGGACCTCGACCCGTGAACAGAGCCGTGCCAGCAGTCTGATCGCCAGGTCAACTGAAGATGTTACGGCTATGGTGGAGCAGATTCGACATGCCTGCCGGTCTCAGGAGCAGAGTTGCAGCATGATTTCAAAATCAGTTGCCAATATCCAGGGCGTTACAACCGCCAACAGTACCACCGCAAAAATTATGGATGCTTCGGTAGCCGATCTGACGCGTCAGATAGAACTGCTTGAAAAGGAGATGGCTGGTTTCACAATCTGATGCCGGCTACAAGAATACTATTATGAGCAGACTCGATACCTGTTTTACCGAACTTCAATCACGCCATGCCAAGGCCCTGGTGACGTTTATTACCGCCGGAGATCCTGATCTGGCAACAACAGAAGAGATGATCCTTCTGTTGGAGGAGGCCGGCGCAGATGTGATTGAACTGGGAGTACCCTTCTCCGATCCGATGGCTGACGGACCGACTATTCAGCTTTCGTCCGAGCGTGCTCTGGCAGTCGGGACCACGCTGGCCGATATTCTGGTGAGCGTTACAAAAGTACGTACCCGTACACAGATTCCGATTATTTTAATGGGCTACCTGAACCCGATACATGCTTACGGCTATGACCGTTTTTGCCGTGACGCTGCCGAGGCGGGGATTGACGGGATTCTGCTGGTTGATATGCCGCCCGAAGAAGCGCAGGAGCTGTTACCGAGCGCCCGGACACACGGTCTGGACATTATTTTTCTGCTGACGCCGACTTCTGATGTCTCCCGGATCACCACCGTTAACCGTTTGGGGCGCGGGTTTGTCTATTATGTTACCGTGACCGGCGTAACTGGAGCACGCCAGGTGGTTTCGGAGAGCCTGGCGACAGAATTAACGTCGATCACACAGCAGATAACGCTGCCGGTCATGGCCGGTTTCGGCATTTCGACGCCGGAACAGGCCGCCGAGGTTGCTGCCTTGGCTGATGGCGTCGTGGTGGGGAGCGCACTCGTCAAGCTTTTTGAACGCTACTCCGGTGATGAGCTGAAGCGCGAATTGCGGCAGTTTACCGGTGACCTGAAACGGGCAATTTCATAGACTGAAGCCAATTTTAAGGCTGCTTGACACGGTAGGGTTATTCTGATACCTACCTTTTTGTGTACACTCTTACAGTGCTAAAATTTCGAAAGGCGCGAGGCCAATCATGAGCTGGTTTACGAAAGAAAAGAGCGGAATAGAAAAATCTGACGGCAACAAGATCAAGTTTCCTGTGGGGATGTGGGTCAAGTGCCCGGGATGTTCAGCAACTCTCCAGGGAAAAGAGATTGAGGCCAATCTTCAGGTCTGTCCCAAATGCGGATTTCATCATCGCATCTCGGCCCGCAAGCGCTTGGAGGCCCTGCTGGACGGAGGCAGTTGGCAGGAGTTTGATGCTGATATCACATCAGTCGATTTTCTGAAGTTCAAGGACGCCAAAAGTTATCAGGATCGTATAGATGTTGCTCTGGCTAAAGGGGGCTCCAAAGATGCCGTCATCTGCGTTGAAGGGGCCATTGAGCAGCAGTCGGTACAGGTTTCCTGTTTTGATTTTGCCTTCATGGGGGGCAGTATGGGGAGCGTGGTTGGTGAAAAAATCACCCGCTCGATTGAACGCGGCCTGCAGAAACGTCAGCCTGTTATCATTATTTCCGCTTCGGGCGGCGCTCGTATGCAGGAGAGTATCCTGTCGCTGATGCAGATGGCCAAGACATCGGCTGCCTTGGCAAAGCTCAAAAGTGCCGGCATTCCGTTTATCTCTTTACTCACCGATCCGACCACTGGCGGCGTTACTGCCAGCTTTGCCATGCTGGGCGATGTGAATATTGCCGAGCCCAAGGCGTTGATCGGCTTTGCCGGTCCGCGCGTGATTGAACAGACTATTCGCCAGAAGCTGCCGGAAGGTTTCCAGAGGGCTGAATACCTGCTTGATCATGGCATGATAGACGCTATTATTCCCCGCACGGAAATTCGCTCAAAACTGGCTTCAATCCTGCGCATGCTGCACCGTCCCGTCGCCTGATATGCCCTTGGCTGCGCAGCTGGAGTCGTTATACGCCCGTCGGCGCTTTGGCATACGGCCGGGCGTCGACCGGGTGGCCACTCTGCTGGCGCGGCTCGGAAATCCGGAACGCCAATTTCGCAGCATCCACGTTGTCGGTACAAACGGCAAGGGCTCCACGGCTGCTTTTCTGACTTCAGTCCTGAAGCATTCCGGGTTCCGTACGGCCCAGTTCAGTTCTCCCCACCTGGTACGTTTCACCGAGCGATTTCGCATTAACGGCGCCGAATATCCGGAAGACAAGCTGGCCGGTCTTCTGAGAACCGTCCTGGAAGCTGCACCTGAAGAAGCGACTTTCTTCGAAATTACAACGGCGTTGGCCTGTGCCGTATTCTGTGAGGAACAGGTCGAAATAGCGGTTATCGAAGCGGGCATGGGGGGCGTCTCCGATGCTACAGCCGCTATTCGAGCTGAAATGACGTTAGTTACCCCGATTGCACTGGATCACGCCGAGTATCTGGGGAGTACTCCGGAAGATATTGCGCGGGAAAAAGCTGCCATCATCGAACCGGGAACTCCGGTCATCACTGCTGCACAGCCTGATACGGTTCTCCGGCAGATACAGCAGCAGTGCCGGCTCGGAGGTAATCCGCTCCGGGTATACGGCCCTGATTTTTCGGCGGGCTGGAATCAGTTCGGTACTCTTGATTACCGTGGTATATCCACTCTGCTGAATAACCTTTTACCCGGCATTCCGGGACGCTATCAGAGTCAGAATGCGGCTGTAGCTCTGGCGGCAGTCGAGCAGCTTTCCACTCTCGGAACAGCCATTTCAGAAACGGCCTGTGTCAGCGGAATTGCCGACGCATACTGGCCGGGGCGCATGGAACTGATTGCCGGTACACCTCCGCTACTCCTGGATGGCGCCCACAATCCCGCAGGAGCCGAAGCGCTGGCCGCAGCACTGGCCGATTATTCGGCCGACCGCATCCTGCTGGTGACCGGGGCCTGTACCGACAAGGACGTCCGGAACATATATGCACCGCTGCTGCCGCTGGTGGCCCGGATTTATACCGTCACCCCGTCTGTTGAGCGTGCCCTGGATGATGTGACGCTTTCCCGGAACTTTTTGGATATGGGCAGAACCTCTGTTCCCTGCGGAACGGTTGTCAATGCAATCCAAGTGGCGCGTAGCGAGTCCGAAGCCGGTGACCTGATTCTGGTCTGCGGCTCGCTGTTTGTGGTGGGTGAAGTCAAAGCCTGGCTTGAAAATACTGATTACAGCGGCATTCGAGGCTAACCTGCATCATGAAACTATCAACCTGTCTCGTATTTTTTCTCCTGATTCTGCACACTGCCGTCTCTGTTCTTGCCGCCGAAGAACCCTTTACAGATGACAATATCCATATCAACGCCGACAGTATGCAGCATGACACATCGGATATTTTTACCGCCAGTGGCAATGTTGTCGTCACCTGGCAGGGAATGCGGCTGGTTGCCGAGCGGGCCGAGTACGATACTATCCGGCATTCGCTGCACGCTGGCGGGAATGTCGTTCTTTCAAAGGGGAAAGATGTACTTACCGGGGATTCTCTGGTTCTGGATATGGAGAGCGGTCATGCCGTCATGGAAAAGGCTGCACTGTCATCTCCTGATTCAAGCCTGAATGTCACCGGTGAAAAAATTGTCCGTTTGAATGAGCGGGAATTCGAGGTCAGTGTAACGGAATTAACCACCTGTGAATTGCCTGATCCAAGCTGGAAATTCGGAGCTGATCTGCTCAAGGTCAACGTCATGGGGTACGCTACCGGCCGCAATGTCGTCTTCTACGTCAAGAACGTTCCGGTACTGTATCTCCCCTGGATCGCCTTTCCGGTTGTGCGGGAAAAGCGCTCGGGCCTGCTTTTCCCACGTGTTGGTTATTCGAAGTCGCGTGGGGCGCAACTTGATCTGCCGTTCTACTGGGTCATTTCCCCCAGTCAGGATCTTCAGTTTGATCTGGATATGCTGACCCGGCGCGGGGTCGGCACCGCTTTTGACTATCGTTATATTCGTCAACGCGGCAGCGAAGGGCATCTGGGGGGCTACCAGATTTATGATCTTGTTCAGAATCGTTGGCGCTGGCAGGTTGCCCAGAGCCATAAAGAAATATTTTCGGAAGACATGAACCTTCGCATGGAGGTCTATCGTACGGGAGACCGAACTTTTCTGGACGATTACGGTGAAAAGAGCGGCGATTACAACCGCCAGTCCAGCGACTCAATTGTGAATGCCCTTAAAACCTGGCCGCTCTATGCGCTCAGCACGCATCTGCGCTACAGCGACAACCTCTATGCGGCCAATAATCAGGCGACAGTTCAAACGCTCCCTTCAATCTCGGTCGCCGGGGTGCGCCAGCGCCTTCCACTGCTGCCGCTCTTCTTCGACGTGGATGCCGAATTGGCGAATTTTTATCGGGAAACCGGGACAGATGGGCAGCGTGCACATCTCTTTCCGCGTCTGACGGTATTGCCGACGCTTCCGTCGTATCTACAGGCGGAGGTATATGCTGGTGGGCATCTGAGAGGCTATATAACTGATTCACGCGGCAGCACACTCCCGCCGAATGACGCAGATCTGTTACCGGAGGTCGGCGCCCGAGTTTCAACATCGCTGACACGTGTCTATGAACTGCAGGGTACGTCTCTTAAAAAACTGCGCCATGAGATAATTCCTGAAATCAGCTATCGCTACCTTCCGGAGCGGAATCAGGATCGTCTTCCATTCTATAATTATGCCGATCGTCTGGTGTGGCAGAATATGGTCACAGTATCTGTAACCAGCCTTTTGAACGGAAAATTTACCACGGGTGATACCAGCCAGTATCGCGATCTTTCGCGCGTCAAGCTGTCGTCGGGTTATAGCTTTGAGGGGGGACGGCGAGATCTGTTAACGTTGGTTGATACAGACAGGCCGTGGACTGATCTGATACTTGAAAGCGATATCTGGCTGAACCGGACGGTGCGTGCGACCTTTGAGTCACGCTATAATCTCTATGATCATCGAGTTTCTACTCTGGCACTTGGTATGGAAGCGGATGATCGTCAGGGAAATGTGGTTGCAACCGGGTATCGCAAGGCGCGTAACGAACTGGAATATCTTGAAGCGCGCCTGGCGACCAAGATTATAAAGCCGCTCAATCTGAGCTACACCGCCCGCTATTCATTTGATCTCGGGGATTTTCTTGAGTCGGTCTACGCCGCTGAGTATCGACACCAGTGCTGGAGCGTCACCACGGCATTGCATCAGCGCCCCGGTAATTTTTCCTTCACGGTCAACTTTAACCTGGCCGGTTTGTCCGGCATATAAATGAAAAGAGCCCCTGGCATGGCGAGGGGCTCTTTGATCTGGTTATGCGGTAAAATAGCTATTTTTTGATGGTGGCGTCTTCGATGATGACAGCATATTTATAGCCGGCGCCGAAGTCCTTGTCTTTAACAAGCGTGCCGCTGACCGTAACAACATCACCGATTTCTGCCGTTCCTTTGGATGTGCAGACCAGGTTGTGGTTGCCCTTGGCCTGAGTACCGGTACCGTCCTGAATATGGATCCAGTTTTTGCCCATGATCTGTGATGATACCTTGACGACCTTCCCCTTGATGACCACTTTTTTCTTGTTCAGACTTGCACTGTTGGCAAAGGCCTCCTGTACCGTTGTTGCACCCGGACCGGTTGCTTTGGCGACCTTGATTTTGGCATCTTTGGTTGCAGTCGAACCTTTGCTGCCGGGGGATGTCTTGCCTTCGCTGACGGTTGCTTTGGCAGAGGTGTCAGCGATAATGCCGTCGGAAAAAACGATCTTCTCAAAGGTGCGTTTCAGACTTTTACTTTCAAAGTTGAGCATCTCCGCGCCACCCTTGAAGCTGATCTGCGTGCCGACTTTAACCGGAGCTTCCATGACAGCAACCCAAGCCTTGTCGCCATTTTTTTTCTGAATGTTGACGTAGGTGTAGCCGCCGCTGTTCATTGTCTGCAGAATTTTACCGCTCAACACTTCTGGCGGTTTGGCTACTTTTTCTGCGGCAGGAACTGCGGGAGCCGACGGTGCTGCTGCAGGTGCAGCGGCCTTATCAGGTGTTGCCATAACGGATACTGCCGATGAGAGTGCGATAGCACAGGAAAGTGACACTAAAAGTTTCTTTTTCATGAATTCCCCTTTGTTGGATGTACGTGCAATTTTGGGATACTAGCATAAGAATGACAGATTCGGCACGCAAAAAAATGGATTTCCAAATGTTCAATCGACTCTACATTCATGTCCCGTTCTGTCGCGAGAAATGCTCCTACTGCGCCTTTGTGTCGCGTCCGCCGCAGTGTGGTGAGCTTGAAGTCTACCATGAGCTTCTGTGCCAGGAGCTGCATGCTGTTTCAGAGCGGGGAATAACAGGTGGACCGCTTGATTCGATCTATTTTGGCGGCGGTACACCATCACTGTTGAAGTCTGATCAGGTCGCCGGGGTGATAGAAACAGCTGCTACGCTGTTCCAGTTGCCGACCGGTGCTGAAGTTACTTTGGAGGCGAATCCGGGCACGATTGATACGCAACGGCTCTGTGATTTTCGGGCCGCAGGTATTAACCGCATTTCTCTGGGAATTCAATCATTTGATAATCACCTTTTGGCCTGTCTGGGGCGGATTCATTCTTCGACTCAGGCTTACCAGGCGTTTGGTGACATCCGTCAGGCCGGTTTTGACAATGTCAGTATCGATCTGATGTACGCGCTGCCGGGGCAGACTTTTGACAGCTGGGGCAGAGAGTTAATGGCGGCAGTTGATCTGGCTCCCGAGCATATATCCGTGTATGGCCTAACGCTGGAAGAAGGGACTGTCTTTGCCGGACGCTACACGGAAGGAGATGCGGAACTGCCCGATGAAGATGTCTCGGCTGATATGTTTGAACTGGCCGATGACCTGTTGACACAGGCCGGTTATGAACATTATGAAATTGCCAATTATGCCCGACCGGGATACCGCTCGCGCCATAACAGCGGGTACTGGCAGCGTGACGACTACCTGGGGATCGGTGTCGGCGCTCATTCGCTGTTTCGGGAAGGTTATGGCCTCCGCTTTTGCAACCCCGATACCCTTGAAGAATATACCCGCCAGGTTTTGACGGGATATCAGCAGCAACTTAACGTGCAGTGTGTGAGTCGCGAGAGTGCCATGGCGGAGTATCTGTTTCTGGGACTGCGACTGGCTGAAGGCATTGATCCCGGATTGTTTGAAGAAGAGTTCTGCTGCTCCTGGAAGGAGCTCTATGGGGCGATCTTCTCAGATCTGATCCGGCTGGAATTGGTCCGGCAGTTTCAGGGGCGCTTTCAGCTGACCCGGCGCGGCATGCTGCTCTCAAACCAGGTGTTCAATCGATTTTTGCTCTGAATGAACATTCTTTTCTGGTCTCTTGCAGGAAAGCATGAAAGCACTGCTTGTCTGATTGGCCTCAGAGTGCTATTGTACCGCACGAAAAAACAGATATCCCCGTTCCGGAGGATAGATACCAACGTTGAAAGGAGAAGATTGATGAAAAAAGTAATTTCGAGCGTAGTTGTAGTACTTTCCGTCTGTTTGATGTCAGCAGTCGCTTTTGCTGCAGAGGCTGGTGGTGAGGCAGTTTTCAAGGCAAAATGTGCATCCTGTCACCCGAATGGCGGCAACGTCATGAAGCCGGCTCACACCCTTAAAGGTATCACTAAACCGGAAAAAGTAATCAAAAAAGTCCGTAAGGGCGGTGGCGGTATGCCTGCTTTTGATGCTAAAGCTATTTCCGATGCTGATGCAAAACTGCTGGCTGATTACATCATTACAACCTTCAAAAAGTAGTTCCCGTCTGCGGGGGTAGGTTATTGTGCCTGTCCCCGCAGAAAATCTCCTACAGCTGTCCTCCTTCTAAATATAACTACTCTGGTGTAATACTCACATCGCACGAGTTACAGGCGAGGCACAATGAAAACTGCAATTTTGATGATGGCTCATGGTAGCCGCATTGCTGAGGCAAATGATGCGGCCCGTGATGTGGCTACAATGGTTCAGGAAATGACCGGCTTTGAAATCGTTGAAGTGTCCTTCCGCGAGATGCACGAACCGGATATCCAGCAGGGGATCGATACCTGTGTCGCCCGGGGAGCTGAACGTATCCTGCTGATGCCGTATTTTCTCTTTATGGGAGCCCATGTCCAGCATGACCTGCCCGAAGAAATTGAAACCGCACAGAAACGGCATCCGGGGTTGATCATGGCGATGGGTGGACATCTGGGAGCGCACCGTAAGCTGGCCGAGATCGAAGCCGAGCGGGTCGGCGAGGCGCTGGAAAGGTTGGGGTGGCACTGATGGAATCATTGACCATGAAACCGGAAGAGATTGAAACCGAGTCGTTCCGCATCATTGATTGTGAGGCGGGTGAGCATGGCTGGGCAGAGCCGGAATGGCAGATTGTGCGCCGGGCGATTCATACCAGCGCCGATTTTGAATATGCGCAATCCATGGTGCTTTCCGATGATGTTGTTGATACGGCGATCGCGGTGTTCAAAAGTGGAGCCGGTATTGTCACGGACACAAATATGGCTCTTTCCGGTATCAGTAAACCGCGCCTGGCGACGTTTGGATGTTCGGTCTCCTGTCATGTGGCCGATACTGATGTGGCCGAACTGGCCAGGCGTGAAGGCATTACCCGTTCCATCGCCGCCATGCGTAAAGCTGTTAACAATCCAGCCAACCGGATTTTTGTGATCGGCAATGCCCCGACAGCACTGTTCGAACTGCTCCGGCTTGTTGAAACCGGCGCAGTAAAACCGGCTCTGATTATTGGCCTGCCGGTTGGATTTGTCGGAGCCGAGGAGAGTAAAAATGCCCTGGCTGCCGGAGGACATGCGATTCCATTCATCACCAATATCGGTCGTAAAGGGGGCTCCAATGTGGCCGCAGCCGTGGTGAATGCGCTGGCGATTCTGGCCGCAGAGCGGCAATGAAAAAGGTTCTCCTGTCAGGCTACACCACGGGAGCATGCGCAGCTGCGGCTGCAAAAGGTGCCGCCCTGATGTTGATGCGGCAGGCAGTCATTTCTGAGGTCTGCATTGATCTTCCGACCGGAGTTGTGGCCGAATTTCAACTGCATGGACAGTCGTTTTCGGAAGGTGAGGCGAGCTGCTTTGTCATTAAGGATGCCGGTGACGATCCGGATGTGACCAATGGCGTTGAGGTGTGGGCGAAAGTCACAATTAATCCCCATCCCCTCCCC
>Ga0194037_1002660_pt1 | contig 11570 bp, 6 predicted proteins | sample JunL306m_MetaG_FD_148653 | JGI IMG/M metagenome (GOLD analysis project Ga0194037, IMG submission 148653) | Anoxic zone freshwater microbial communities from boreal shield lake in IISD Experimental Lakes Area, Ontario, Canada - Jun2016-L304-6m | ecosystem: Environmental > Aquatic > Freshwater >...
GTGTTAAATGGAATTAGTTATCACTTAGAGTACATGAATGGCGCCCCTGATAGTAAGCCACTTGCAGAAACAGCTTATGGACTTGCCAATACGCTAGATAAGCTAGATCCATTACCCTTGATTCAATTGGGTAGACTGCATATGGAGGCGGGAGACTATCCTCGGGCTGGTAAAGAGTTTATCAGCGCATATGCTTTAAGCCCAACCGATCAAGATGCGCTAGCTGGATTGTTGCAAGCATCCTTACTACAAAAAGATTTTAAAACTGCTCTTTGGGCAGGTGATAATCTGAAGACTTTGAAAATATCGTCTGCCGATAATCAACGTCTATTGGCCTTGATGTACTCTGCCGTTGGTCAAACTGTAGAGGCCAATAAACATCTGGCACTGTATGCAAAGCTAAAAACAAACGACTCCAAATCAATTGAGTCTCTCCAGCGTCAAGTGCAGTTCATTGAAGAGCAGCGAATTGTCTTCGCCAATATTAAAAATGATCCAGCGTTAACCAGCGTCAACATGAGTAATGCAGGTATCAACCCATCATCGCAAAGTCCGAAGATGTTAAAAATAGCTGCTGCTCCAGCTGCTCGACCACCTAAAACAACCAATCCTGCAGCCATAGCTGAGGGCATGGCTGTAGAGCAGCAAAATAGCACTGATAGTTCTTCATCTAGTTCAGGCTCCAGCACCTCAGGCGCTCCTATGCCACCCCCAGCTGCTAGTGCGGGGGCTCCTGCTACTTCTAGCGGAGGGGGAGGGGGCACCTACTCAGCGGTATCAATGAAGAATCAAACTGACCGCTGGTTTGATTGTGATACCAAGCCAGGTCTTGGTAAGGCGCCAGGGGGAAGTTATGGTGTCCCAGTCGGTGGTACCTCTGGAGATCAAACGCTTTATCTTGAGCCTTTGCCAAATCCTTGTGCAAACAACCTCCCTAAGATGGCATCCATAGATGCCGTACTCATCAGGACTGTAGACGTGCAGGGCAGTAGTTTTGGTATTAATCTTTTAACTGGCTTGCAAATTTTTGCTGGATCACAGAGATCATCGACTACTACTACTATCGGAGCCGTCTCTGGAACTTTAAATACAAATGCCAGTGTATTGGGCATCGGTAATGCCACTACTGCGACCTTGAATGGAGTAAGTGGCTTATTAAATTACACGCTCAATATTGCTAATTCGACCTCTTCTAATACTCAAGTGGTCGCTAGACCAACACTGACTGCCTTAGATCGCATTCCTTCAACTTTTTATTCGGGTGGCGTTCAGACTGTAGGCCTCAATGGTGGCGGTGTGTCAGGCGCTCAAGTCAGTAATATCCCAACAGGGATCAGCCTTTCAGTTACGCCTACATTTGTAGATGATGAAACCATGATGCTGGCCGTAAAGGTTTCCCGCTCTTTTATCAATGCCTCTAGCCCGATCGGCGGATTTAACGCTGGACTATCCGTTGCGCAGCATGCCGTCACCTCAAACGTTCGAATTAAATATGGTGAAACATTAATTCTGGATGGGTTGACTCTTAGAACCTTTTCAAAAGAGGAGGATGGGGTTCCAGTTCTACAAGATATACCCATCATTCAGTATTTATTTAACCAGTCACTGAAGCAGCAATATGTCGAAAATGTGCTTGTCATGGTTACTCCTCGCAAGTTAATTTCTAATGCGAATGATTTAAAAAAGATGGAAGAAGATTTTGCAAAGAGGGAGAGTGAGTTAACCCCGCAAGAAAAAAATGTCTACGATTCAATAAAAAGTTACCAAGATTTAATAAAGGGCATGTATCCGAATATCAACGGAACGCTTTCAGCCTTGCAAAGAGATAGCTCGTATTTTAGGCAGTTTAAATTAGCAGTCTTGTCCGATGAACAGGATAGTTGGGTTACCCAATCAAAGATGTCTAGATTTCTGAATAGCGTTGCCGACACATTGTATTTTACTAGGTAAAACATATTGTTACCAATATGTTTTATTGATTTCTTAACTGATTTCAATTCCCATGGGGGTATGTCATGAAGTTTTATAAAGTAATTTTTCTAAGTATTATTTTGGCCAGCTCAACAGCATTCGCTGGTGATCCCATTGATTTAAGTGCGTCAGATCGAGCCTATTTACTAGCCCAAAATGATGTTAGAAATCCCACTGATCGACGTCTTGATCCGATTGAACAGAGGCGAGATGCAGATAAAACAAAAAAAACGGACTCTAGTGATAGTTCATCGTCTGATAAAGGGGCAACTAAAGCTGCTATAGCTGTCTGCTCAGGCGAATTTGCTTTTTGTGCCTCTTCAACCTGCGTGAAAACTGGTAAGCAAATTACTGTTAAAGAAAATGGCGGAAAGACTACCAAGCAATATCCTGAAGTCGTTTGCAAATGCCCAATTATTACGAAAAAAATTGCCGTTGAACAAAACGGCCAGCCCTTGGTTGGGATCGCTGCATTAAATGAAGGCAATATGAATGGTTCTTGTGAGCCACCAGCTGCAGGTAAGGTGTGGTCGTACTTTTCTAATGCAATCACTACGTATCCACAAGAGAGTGCCGGTTTTGAAAGTAAGGCTGCCGTCTCTCAAAGCTGCCCTGCTAGCGATGGCGGAGGTTCAAATTGCTGGAGTTATTTATGCTCCATTGATCCAAAAGTGGTTAAAACGAGTACCGGTGATGTTCGCACCGCTACTTGCTCATGCCCGTTCAATGAAGGCCTGTTTGGTAGTAAAGCACATAAAACGTCTACTTATACAACCTTTGCTGGCACCTATTCGCCACCAGCTAGCAATGCCTGCAAACAAGCTCCAGTCGGATTCCCAAACCAATTATTGCAGTAGCAATATCTTTTTTAGATTTCAACAAGAACCTCGCCTAGGCGAGGTTCTTGGTTTTTATAGCTAACCCAGGAATATATTGGTCTATCTATTGGCCTTAATTTAGTACATTACTACTGTAATAATTCTCTAATTACTTATGCCGCATTTAGCAATCTCTATCATGATTACAATTAGTATTGAGGTACTCAGTTTTTAATTTGCCTATGGCTCTACTTCTTCCTTGTAGAGAATTTTTAGAATTCTTTTTTAACCAAGTGCTTAAATTTCTACAAGAAAGCTAGCCATGAAATTTCTCTCAATTGCGCCAATTTTCTTGGCCTGTTTTCAATTCAATGCTTATTCTTTGGGGCTTGACAATACTCCCACTCCTGGATAAGTACTTTGTAACTTTAGCGCTTCAAACAGTCTAAATTTTAGAGCGACTATAAAATTTTGGGTGTAACGGCTCAAAACGGCCAATTGCAGTCGGCTGGAGATTGGATTCCGCCCCCTTCGATTTTTCCCATATCAGTAGCTTTAATGTAGTATCTGCATACTAAAAAATAAAAGTGAATAAACCATGGACATTCTTTTTTGAATACCACTGCAAGCATCATCTTTGCCATCTTCCTCTTCTTTGGAATGTTTTCATTCGCAGGTGCTGCATTACTATTTATTCAGTTTAGGGATCAGCAGCAGCGGTACGTATCAAGTTGGATTATTGGTTCAATTTTGCTTGGAATCGCCACAGTTTTAATTGCACTTAAGGATGTAGTCCCAGAGTTTATTTCGTATAAGCTCGGAAATAGTCTGAATATTGCATCGTATATCTACATCTATTATTCCTGCGTTAGTTTATTAGGCAAGAAGATTCTTTTTAATTGGGTTGCTATTAAGGCTTTTGCGGCAGCAATTATTTTTATGGCCGCCTTGATATTAGTGGGCGATAATTTTGGTGATAAATATCAACCAGCTATTGTTGCCCTGTGTGGCCTAGCGCTCAATTTTTACAGTGGCCTATTAGTGCTAAAGCTTTATAAGCAAAAACAAATTTATTTGGCTTTTGCGCTGGCAACCATCTTCTTTTTAATGGCATTAGTGTGGGGCATCCGTTGTTTAATGATTCTTTTTAGTAACCTTGGGTTCGCGTTTCAAGGTGGTGCTGTCAACCTCATATTCTTTGTGCTCTTGTTGGGTTTGGGTATAGCGAGATACATGTCTTTTTCTGGCTTGGCGACTTCAATTGAGTGGCGTAAGAGAGAAGAACTCATTTCTCAGGTTCACACCATGAAGGTAGAACTTGCGAATAAAAAGGTTGAGCAATCTGAATTGCAATTTTTAACCTCTCTAAATGCCCTTGCAAAAGCTCGTGATAATGAAACGGGTAACCATATTATTCGTACGCAAAATTACGTCAAATTACTTGCCTTGCGTCTTCGGGCTTCTGGGCATTACACCGAACGTCTCTCTGATAACTCTATAGATTTATTGTTTAAAGCCACGCCTTTGCATGACATTGGAAAAGTTGGTATACCGGATAGCATCCTACTCAAAAATGGCCCCCTTACGGATGAGGAGTGGACCATCATGAAAACCCATACATTGATTGGTGAAACCGTTCTTGATTCAGTAGACATGGAGTGTGATCGCGAAGCTGATTTGGTTGGCATGGCAACCAAAATTGCTGGTGGTCACCATGAGAAATGGGACGGTAGTGGTTACCCTCGTGGATTGGCTGGCGAGGCAATTTCTTTGGAGGCCCGGATTATGTCTCTTGCGGATATGTACGATGCATTGGTGAGTGAGCGCATTTATAAAAATGCATGGACATCAGAGCAAGCAATAGAGGAGATTATTTCTAGACGAGGCAGTCACTTTGATCCTCTGGTTGTAGATGCTTTTATTGCCGAGAAAGATACTTTTAAGGAAATTTCAGAGACATTCAGGGATTAGAAATGCGCAATATTTAACAGGCTTTGCTTGTTAGTCTTCGCCCATTTTGGGTCGGTAGCGGTCATTACGGAGACGACGCACGCAAAACATCATTGCTTTCGAAAGAAGATTCTGGATGTAGAGTGTTAGACACTCAATAAGTATTAGCCTCAATCTCCATTATTTAGCGAGTAGTGCTTCTAGTTTTTCTGTATCGATGCAGAAATTGCGGATGCCTTCAGCAAGCTTCTCTGTTGCCATGGCGTCATTATTCAATTGCAGGCGGAAGTTCGATTCATCAAGCTTAAGCTCAGTAGTATTTTCATCGGCCAAGGCCTTGGCAGCATTGCTGGGGTCAAGCTTTTGATTGACCGCTGTGTTACTAGTCTGCAGTTCGGCAAGTAGCTCTGGGCTGATCGTGAGCAAGTCGCAACCAGCCAATTCCAGAATCTGGCTAGTGTTTCTAAAGCTGGCACCCATAATTTCAGTTTTGATGCCAAAGTGCTTGTAGTAATGAAAGATGCGCTTGACAGATGTCACGCCGGGATCATTGGCACCACCGTGATCGACATCACTCCAGTTGCTCGCCAGTTTGGCTTTATACCAATCGGTAATGCGTCCGACAAATGGTGAAATCAGTTGTGCATTAGCGGCTCCACAAGCTGCAGCTTGAACTAAAGAGAAGAGCAAAGTCATATTGCAATGAATGCCTTCAGCCTCAAGCTCTTTTGCTGCAGCAATGCCTTCCCAGGTACCTGCTAATTTAATCAACACGCGTTTGCGATGAATTCCATGGGATTCATATAACTGAATTAGGTGCTTAGCTTTTGCAACGGTGGCTTTGGTATTAAAGGACAGGCGAGCATCAACTTCTGTCGATACGCGGCCAGGGACAATCTTGAGAATCTCCAATCCAAAAGCGACCAAGATGTAATCCACCAGATCGGTAGGCTTCATGCCCGGATGGGCTTGCTTGACTGAGGCAACGAGGGCTTGATAGTTGCTCTGTTGGGCCGCTTTGAGGATGAGAGATGGGTTGGTGGTGGCGTCTTGCGGCTGAAATTCCTGCATACGCTCAAAATCACCCGTATCCGCTACTACGGTGGTCAAAGTCTTAAGTTGGCTCAGTGTTGAAGTGCTGGTCATAGGGAAACGGAACGCTCTTTATTAGGATTGCCTCTGAATATCATATGATAGATGGAATAATGCATTTGCTCCACAATCTACAAGGGTATTGGCTACATCATGAATCAGGATCAGTTAAAGCAAATGGTGGGAGAGGCAGCTCGCGATGAAGTGCTTAAGCTCGCCCCCGGGCAAGTTCTGGGTGTTGGGACAGGCTCTACGGCCAACTGCTTTATTGATGCCTTAGCGCCCCACAAAAATCATTTTGCAGGCACGGTTTCTAGCTCTAACGCGACGACTGAACGTTTACTAAAGCATGGATTTAAGGTTCTCAATCCCAATGATGTCACTGGCTTACCTGCCTATGTAGATGGCGCAGATGAAATTGATCCAGCCGGCCACATGATTAAAGGTGGTGGCGGGGCCTTAACCCGCGAAAAGATCATCGCCTCCATGGCCAAGCAATTTATTTGTATTTGTGATTCTTCCAAGCAAGTACCTGTTTTGGGCAACTTTGCCTTGCCCGTTGAAATTATCCCTTTGGCTCAAGGTGTTGTTACCAGGGAGCTTGAAAAGTTGGGTGGCAAGGTTTCATTGAGATTAGCAAAAGGGGCGCAGAAGCCTTTTGTCACAGATAACAGTGGCTGGATTTTGGATGTTGCCGGCTTGAAGATTGCAGACCCGAAAAGCATGGAGTCTCAAATTAACCAGATTGCTGGCGTGATTACCGTTGGCTTGTTTGCTAAAGAGAAGGCCAACATTCTGCTGGTGAGTAATGCTGCCGGCGTTGCGCGGATCATCCTCTAATTAAAAAACCCGACGGGGGAATGAATCTCCCATCGGGTCTGTTTGCCATGATGATCATGGCGCAGACAATCGGAAGGTAATTTGTTCCGATGCCCATGAGTGCATAGATGCGCTCATTTAAAGTGGCTTTCGCCAATGCGAATCAACACTATAACTGTCAACCCACGATTCAATCCTATGCTTCCAAATTCCTGAAGTCAACACGTCTTGAAAATATATTTTCAGAATGTGTTGCAAGTGTTGCGCTAAATCAATTGTTGGGATGCAGCACTCAGTCTGCGGGCGGAACGTAACCTTGAGCAGTGTCAGCGCCACCTTCGAAGAAATGTTTTTCAACTTGCTTTAGTAAGTACTGGCGTGCACGTGGGTCAGCCATATTCAAGCGATTTTCATTGATCAACATCGTTTGCTGTTTGAGCCAAGCTGCCCAAGCTTCTTTAGAGACTTGATTCCAAATCTTTTTACCCAAATCACCTGGAAGTGGAGCGAAATCTAAACCTTCAGCCTCTTTATTGAGTTTGATGCATTGAACCATGCGTGCCATCTGTAATGCCTTTCTAAATACTAATTATCTATTGGTGAGGCTAATAAATTGTGAATGTGATCTTATAGGTCTTTGGTTAAGACCATGGATTTGCGATCCCAGTTGTAGATTTGCTTTCTTTCTTCAGGCAAATCATCAACGCTAGCTCTTTTAAATCCGCGCTTTAAGAACCAGTGCTCGGTTCTTGTCGTTAGAACAAACAAACGCTTGATGCCTTCTTGTTTGGCACGCATTTCGACGCGTTTTAATAAGCGCTCACCATCACCGGATCCCTGTACATCTGGATCAACCGCTAAGCAGGCAAGCTCCCCAACGCCATTAGGGAATGGGAAGAGGGCGGCGCAACCGAACAATACGCGGTCATGCTCAATCACTGAAAAGCGTTGAATATCGCGCTCAATCACATCCTGTCCGCGAGCAGCCAAGATGCCTTCTTCTTCAAGAGGCATAGTGAGTTGCAAAATACCACCGACATCATCTTGGTTGGCTTCACGTAAGTTCTCAATATCTGAAGACGCCAACATCATGCCAATACCATCGTGGGTAAATAATTCTTCCAATAAGGCGCCATCTTGATTGCATGGGAGGAAGTGAACGCGGCTTACACCAGCGCGAATCGCCCTGCCAGAGATGTTGAGTAAACTCTTCATACCCAAGTCGAGCTCTTGATGATGTTGGCCTACATATTCTTGAAGTTGTGGCATGGAAAGTTCGGTGATGTAATCACCTTCTTCATCTTTCAATCCAGCATGTGGGCTTAAGAAAATCAATTTATCGGCTTTTAATGCGGCAGCAGTGGAAGCTGCAACATCTTCGAATGCTAAGTTAAATGCCTGTCCTGTTGGAGAAAATCCGAGCGGGGAAAGCAAGACGATCTTGTTGCTATCAAGAGATAACTTGATCGAGGTCGAATCTACTTTACGCACGAGGCCAGTATGAATGTAATCAATCCCTTCAACCACGCCTACTGGCATTGCCGTAATAAAGTTTCCCGAGATTACAGAGATGCGTGATCCTGCCATCGGGGTATTTGGTAAGCCACGACTAAATGCTGCTTCAATATCGAGACGCAATTCACCAGCAGCTTCTTTAACGCACTCAAGTGCAGCGGCGTCAGTAATTCGATAGGCATGTATGCTGCTCTTGCCAAACTTGCTTTTAATCTTTCTGAGCATGAGTTGCTCTTCAATTTGGGGGCGTATGCCGTGCACAAGGACAATTCTCATGCCCATCGCGTGGAGCATGGCGATATCTTCGATCAGGTTCTCAAGACCAATTTCTTGAACCAGTTCACCAGCAAAGGCAATAACAAAGGTCTTTTCGCGAAAGCTATGAATGTACGGCGCAACGTCGCGTAGCCAGCCTACGAAAGGAAAGTTTGAGCTGGATTCTTCGCTGCTTTGAGCGGGGTTTGGTGCATTTGTTGGCATAGTGAGAAAATTATAGGGTGCAAGAGCCCATAAACCAACAAAAACCCCCAGAGAGTGCCAAGCCTGTGCCTGCTTCCAACACCTCGCGCAAGCTTGAGATCCGCTTTCCGGAAGAGTTGCCAGTCTCTGGACAGCGTCAAATCATCAAGGATGCCTTGCAGTCGCACCAGGTGGTGATTGTTTGCGGCGAGACAGGATCAGGTAAGACCACTCAGTTACCGAAGATCTGTCTAGATATGGGCAGAGGAAGCATGAACGGTGGCAAGCTCATAGGCCATACCCAGCCGCGTCGTATTGCAGCGACCGCTACTGCCAAGCGCATTGCCCAAGAGCTGGGAACACCGATGGGTCAGGATGTAGGCTACCAAGTGCGCTTCTCCGATAAGACGGGCCCGAATGCCTCCATCAAATTAATGACTGACGGCATCTTGTTGGCCGAGACCCAAAGAGACCCTCAGTTGCGCGCCTATGACACGCTGATCATTGATGAGGCACACGAACGCAGTCTGAATATCGACTTTCTCTTGGGTTATCTCAGGCGTCTGCTGCCAAGGCGCCCCGATCTCAAGCTCATCATCACCTCAGCCACGATCGATGCACAGCGCTTTGCTGAGCACTTTACGATCAATGGCAAGATTGCGCCCGTCATTGAGGTCAGCGGTAGGTTATTTCCAGTGGAGCAGCGTTACGTGCCTTTAGAGCCTGATGTCAAACCTGACGGCAAAAAAGAATCCAAAGAAGCAAAAGAAATCCCCGATGCAGTAGCTGAGGCGATTGCCAACGTATGGCGTGAGGGCGCTACCGGTGCTGGCGATGTGCTGGTTTTCTTACCTGGTGAGCGAGAGATACGAGATTGCGCCGAAGTATTACGCAAAGACCATGTTCTGGCCCAACGCTTTCATCCGGAAGTCTTAAGTTTATTTGCACGCCAATCTATTACTGAGCAGGAGAGGGTTTTTAGTCCTGGCAACGGTCGCCGCATTATTTTGACGACGAACGTAGCTGAGACCTCTTTAACTGTTCCGAACATTCGTTATGTGATTGATAGTGGCTTAGCTAGGGTCAAGCGTTACTCCTATCGCAATAAGGTTGAGCAACTGCAAGTTGAGCCGATATCGCAAGCTGCCGCCAATCAACGGGCGGGTCGTTGCGGACGTGTTTCAGATGGTATTTGTATTCGTCTATATAGCGAGCTAGATTATCTTGCTCGACCTAAATTTACTGATCCAGAAATCTTACGCAGTTCATTAGCCGCAGTCTTGCTGCGCATGAGCGCATTGCACCTGCCGAAGATTGCAGAGTTTCCCTTTATTGATAAACCATTGGGTAGAGCAATTGCAGATGGTGTTCAGCTATTAGATGAGTTGGGCGCCATTGAATATGATGAAGCGCAAGATGCCGAAGGAAAAGACCTTAACAATAACTTCAGGCTTACTGCAATCGGTAAGCAGCTCGCTGATCTACCATTAGACCCTCGGATTGGCAGAATATTGTTGGCAGCAAAAGATCAAAATGCATTGCGTGAAGTCACCATCATTGCATCAGCGCTTGCTACTCAGGATCCACGCGAAAGGCCACTTGAGCAAGCCGCAGCCGCTGACCAAGCGCATCTGCAGTTTGCCGATGAGCGTTCTGAGTTTCTCAGTTTTGTAAAACTCTGGGATTGGTATCAAGACGCCTTGCAACATAAACATAGCAATCGCCAATTAGAAACCCTCTGTAGAAGTAAATTCCTGTCACCGCGTCGCTTACGAGAGTGGCGCGACGTGTATGGTCAATTGCATACGATGTTGGGTGAGAAGGGTTGGAAAGAAAACGGCCTAGCCGCAACGTATGAACAAATTCACTTATCGCTGCTAACCGGCTTGCTAGGTTATGTGGCCAAAAAAGAAGAAGACGAAAAATCACAAGAGCGCGGTAGTAAGACTGGCGGCTATATCGGCGCTAGAGGGATACGGCCATTTATTTGGCCTGGCTCAACCATTGGCAAGAAAGCGGGTGCGTGGATTTTGGCAGGTGAGCTGCAAGAGACCAATCGGATGTACGCTCGCACGATTGCCAAGATCGAACCGCAGTGGGTTGAGCGTGTAGCAGCGCATCGCCTCATTAAGTCCTTAAGCGACCCATTTTGGGATAACCGCCAAGGCGAAGTCATGGCCTTTGAACGGGGCACTTTGTATGGCTTGCCGATTTATCACGGTAGGCGAGTGCGCTATGAGCCCCATGACCCCGTGATGGCGCGCGAACTATTTATACGCCAAGCATTGGTTCAAGAAGAAATGTTTGGTCGGATGGATTCTCCAGGGCTTGAGCGTGAGACCGAGACCGATGCTAAGAAAAAATATCCAGACTGTTTTGGATTCTTTTGGCACAACCGCAGACTCATCAAAGACATTGAGGCTCTGGAGCATCGTTCACGTAGGCCTGACGTCTTGGTCGATGATGAATTGCTCTTCGCTTTTTATGACTCGCGCATACCAAACAGTGTTTCCAGTAGAGAAGGCATGAAGGTCTGGTTGAAAAAGCCAGATCCAAGCGGTGAAAAACCTGATACTCAGCTGCGCCTAGCAAAAGCGGATTTGATGCGCCATGAAGCAGCGGGCATTACGGTGGATCGTTACCCCAAAAAGATGATGGTAGGCGGTACAGAGTTGGGGATGACCTACCACTTCGAGCCTGGCAGCCCCAAGGATGGTGTAACGCTGGTAGTGCCACTCACGCTGTTAAATCAGGTGGATGGCCGTCGCTGTGAATGGCTAGTACCTGGTATGTGTGAAGAAAAGACTTTGTTATTGCTGAAGTCCTTGCCGCAGAAACTGCGGCGCCACTGCGTACCGTTGCCAGAATATGCCAAGTCCTTTTTGGAGCGCATGCTCGAAGAAAAGCACTTTGGTGTGGGAGATTATTTAGATAGCTTGATTGCCG
>Ga0194037_1002661_pt1 | contig 11570 bp, 9 predicted proteins | sample JunL306m_MetaG_FD_148653 | JGI IMG/M metagenome (GOLD analysis project Ga0194037, IMG submission 148653) | Anoxic zone freshwater microbial communities from boreal shield lake in IISD Experimental Lakes Area, Ontario, Canada - Jun2016-L304-6m | ecosystem: Environmental > Aquatic > Freshwater >...
CGATCTGTTCGTCAATTCAGTGCTGCCGCAGGAGGAGGTTGAAAAAGAGCGCGGGGTGGTCTTGCAGGAAATTTCGATGAATCAGGACAATCCGGGACGTTTTGTCTACAACCGCTTTCATCGCAGTTTCTGGCAGGGACATCCTTTGGGAGCGCCGGTGCTGGGGACTCCCGGGTCAATAGGGACCATCCACCGTGACCGGCTTTTGGAGCACAAACGGTCGCAGTACCTCTCCGGTGCCACCATTGTTTCGGCAGCCGGCAATGTGGAGCATGATCAGATCGTTGAGCTGAGCGAAGACCTGCTGAGCGGACTGCCGTCAGGCACGCCACACTCCAGTGCTTCTCCCAAAGGGTGGCGGCCCGCCATTGCCGAGTATGCCCACCACCAGCGCCCCATGGAACAGACCCAGTTCTATATGGGCTACCCGTTGCCACCGGCCGGAAACGTTCACCGCAACTGTCTGGCGGTCTTCAACCAAATTCTCGGCTGCGGCATGGCATCGCGGTTGTTCCGCGAAGTCCGCGAGCGCCGCAGTCTGGCTTATTCGGTTAATTCCAACATGGCTTCTTACACCGATTCCGGTGGTCTGTTAATCTTCGCCGGTACCAGGCCGGAGCGGGCCCGCGAGGCGATCGACGTCTGCCATGCTGAAGTGATGCGCTTTTGCAATGAAACCATCAGCGATGAGCAAATGGAATCCGCCAAGCAGCAGATCCGCAGCAAGCGCCTGATGGCCCTCGATGATTGTGAACTTCAGGTGCGTCGCATCTCCAACAACACTTCAATCCTGGGAGAACCGGAGCCGCTTGGCCCGTCACTTGAGGCATTTGCAGCGATCACTGCCGAAGATATCCGCAGCATGGCGCAGGAATTGTTCAGTTCGGTAGAGCCGCGTGTTGAATCGGTAGGTCCGGGGGATGGGCCGCTTAGCTTCTAATTTACTTCGTCCGCTTCTCCGGTCGCACGATTTCAAATTTTTCCAGGCGGTACTGCAGCGTTTTGTAGCTCATCCCTAGCAACGGGGCTGCCTTGCCGATTACCCATTCGGCACGCTCCATGGCTTTGATGATCAGCCCTTTTTCAAGCTCTTCGATGGCAATCCCCTCAGGTGGCAGATCAAATGGGATCCCGCCAGCCAGACTGCTGCTGGCGGAAATTTCAACCGGTAAATCATCCGGTTCAATGTAGTTGCTTTCAGCCATCAGCACCGAGCGCTCAATCACGGATTCCAGCTGCCTGACATTGCCGGGCCAGCTGTAGTTCATCAACAGCTTGAGAGCGGCTTTCGAAAATCCGTCCACACTGATTCCGGCAGCGACACTGTACTTTTTCAGAAAAAATTCAGCCAGGGTTTTGACGTCACTGCCTCGCTCGCGCAGCGGTGGCAGATTGATGCGGATTACGTTCAGGCGATAAAATAAGTCTTCGCGGAAGGTTCCTTTTTTGATCTCCTGCTCCAGTTCCTTGTTGGTGGCCGAAACAATACGCACATCCAGCGGGATATTGACCTTGCCCCCCACCCGGCGCACCTCTTTTTCCTGGATGGCCCGCAGCAACTTAGCCTGCATAGCCACATTCATCTCACCGATCTCATCCAGAAAAACCGTACCACCATCAGCTGCCTCGAAGATGCCCATTTCACGGGCACTGGCACCGGTAAAACTCCCCTTCTCATGGCCGAACAGTTCACTCTCGATCAACGTTTCCGGAATAGCGGCACAGTTGATGGCCATGAACGGCTTGTCGCGGCGCATGCTTCCATCGTGTATGGCGCGTGCGATCAGCTCCTTGCCGGTGCCGGATTCCCCAACGATCAGCACGGTGGAATTTGACGGGGCAATTTTAGCGACCACCCGAAAAACTTCGCGCATTTTGGGGTGCTCACCCAGCATATTAGGGATGCTACTGATCGACTCGATCCGTTTCTGCAGGACCCGGTTTTCCCGGACCAGGCCGATACGCTCAAAGGCCCGCCGCAGCGTCAGGATCAGATTGTCACGTTCCAGCGGTTTCTCCAGATAATCAAATGCCCCTTTGCGCATTGCCTCGACCGCCGAATCAACCGAACCATGAGCAGTCATCATAATGATGCACTGGCGGGGATCGTCTGTGAGCACCGCTTCTAGAAGATCGAGCCCGCTTTGCCCCTGCATCTTGAGGTCGGTCATGATCAGGTCGAATTCGCGGTGTACCAGCTGCGCCAGCGCTTCGCGGACACCGGGCACGTCGATCACATCGTACCCCTCCTTTTTGAGGATCAGATTGAGGATGTCACGCTGCCCCTTTTCATCGTCAACGATCAGTATACTGCCTTTATATTGAGACATAGTCATGGTTCCTTATAGTCCGCTTGCAGCGGCAACAGTACCGAAAAGACAGTACCAGTTCCAAGTGTACTTTCCACCTGTATTGTGCCGCCATGTTCCTTGATAATCCGTTCGGTGATGGCCAGCCCCAGGCCGATGCCGACGTCCTTGGTGGTAAAATAGGGCTGAAAAATCTTGTCGAGATCTTCAGGTGAAATGCCGCTCCCCTGATCAGTAAAGCAGAGCCGGACATTCTGTTCGTTTTTTTCAGCCGAGAGGGTAATGGTGCCCCCCTCCGGCATGGCCTGGGCGGCGTTATTGATAAAATTAAGGATACAATTGCGCAGCAGTTCCTGATCAACATACAGAGGTGGTAAATCTGCCGGGATCTGCTGTGCGACGGTTATCTGCTGTTCAGTAAGCCGCCCCTGCAGGACCGGTAGTACCTTGGCCAACAGATCCGGATAGGATACCTGTACCCTACGCAGTTTGAGCGGACGGCCATAGTTCATAAAATTCAAGACCATGTAGTTGGCGCGTCGGACCTCTTCCTTGATGTTATTGGTCAGCTCTTCCAGTTCGGCAGCTCGCGTTCCGCAGAGCGGCAGCATCTCGGTCTTCAGATGATCAATCGCCAGACTGATATAGTTGAGCGGGTTCCGTATTTCATGGGCAATACCGGACGCCAGCTGCCCGACGCGCGAAAGGTGTTCAGCTTCATAGAGCCGCTTTTCGAGCATCTCGCGCTCGCGTAATTTTTCAACCATAGCATTGAAACCGGCTGACATTTCACCGATTTCATCACTACTGTCAACCGGAATGGTAACAGAAAGATCACCTGCAGAAACCCGCTTGAAATCGTCTACCAGATTGTGAATAGGAGTTGTATAACGGCGGGCCATAAAAATGGTCAGAGCGATACCGACCGTAAAGACCATGCCGGTCGCAAACAGTCGGTTAATAAAGTTAGCGTGCTGAATATCGCGAATGTTGTCCAGCAGCATGTTGATCTGGACGTAGCCGAGCTGCTCGTCACCTACAATTACCGGTACGACCACCTCGTACGGTTTTTGCGAGAGCAGGGCCCCGCCGGGGGGGCGTTTGACAGCATGAATACCCTTTTCAAGCTTCTTCAGTTCACGCCTTTTGCCGATCTTGTCCGGATCGGAGGAGTCAATAATCTCGCCTTCGGTGTTGATGATATTGATCTCGTGAATACCCTTTTCACGGGCTTTCATCAGATAGTCAGAGAGCCTGGAGGTTTCCGCTTCCGAAGTGAGATCCTCGATACTCACCTGAATGGCTTTGGATATCTCTTGCGAGCTTTCCTGGATTTCGCGCACCAAATCATTTTGGGCATACTGATTAAGCGTAAAGAGCGTCAGCATCGCCAGAACCAGCAGCGAAAGCATGATCAGTATCAGCTTCGTATTCAGCTTCATGGGTGCCTTTGATGGTGAATCTATTCCACCATTTCTCCGATCAGGTCATAATCGGACGAATCTGTGATCGTGAGCGTAACGATATCGCCGACATCCGCCGTTCCGGAGGTGATATAGACCTGCCCGTCGATGTCCGGCGCCTGGCGCGATGAGCGCCCCTTGAGCAGCAGCTCGGTTTCCTCGCTGTACCCTTCCACTATAACCTGTTCCGTCGTGCCGATCAGCGTCCGGTTGTGACGGAAGGAGAGTCGCGCCTGTACCCGCATCAGCTTGCGATAACGTTCGCGCTTGACCCGCTCGCTGATCTGCTCAGCCATTTCGGCAGCCGGCGTCCCTTCTTCCTTCGAGAAGCAGAAAACCCCCAGGCGGTCGAAGCGGACCTGTTCAACAAAATGAAGCAGTTTTGAGAAATCCTCCAGTGTTTCGCCCGGAAAACCGACAATCAGCGAGGTGCGCAGGGCGATGTCCGGGATTTCTCGACGCAGTGTGTCGATCAGGTTGCGGATCTGCTGCTCCGTACTGCGGCGTTTCATGGCCTTCAGTATCGGATCGGATATATGCTGGATCGGAATGTCCAGATACTTGCATACTTTCGGTTCATCGCGAATCAGGGCGATCAGCTCTTCGGTGATGCCGTCCGGGTACGCGTACAGCAGCCGTATCCAGCGTAGTCCGTCAATAGCGGCCAGTCGACGCACCAATGTTTCCAGCGTGGTGCCGTCATTCATGTCACTTCCGTAACGGGTAATGTCCTGGGAGATGACGTTGATTTCTTTGACACCCCGGGCGACCAGCCGTTCTGCTTCCGCTACCAGCGCATCCAGCGGACGGGAACGATAGGCGCCGCGCAGTGTCGGGATAATGCAGTACGAGCAGCAGTTGGAGCAACCTTCACCGATCTTGAGATAGGAGTACCAGGCCGGCGAGGAATTAAGGCGCGGCAGCGTCTCATCATAGATGAAATCGGGATCGCCAACATAGCGCAACTGCCCGCTGGTGCCGCTCTTCTCGGCCAGGATCTCGGCAATGCGTGGATAGTCACCGGTGCCGATAAAGATATCCACTTCAGGTAGTTCGACGGCCAGCTCTTCCTGATAGCGCTGCGGCAGGCAGCCGGAAACGATCAGGGTGTGGCAGCGGCCGTCCTGCTTGCGTTCGGCCAGATCGAGGATGGCATCGATACTCTCCTGTTTGGCCTCTTTGATGAAGGAGCAGGTGTTGACGATGATGACGTCAGCATCTTTTTCGTCCATGGTAATTTCGTACTCGTTTTTCGAGAGTACTCCCAGCATGACTTCGGCATCCACCAGGTTTTTGGGGCAGCCCAGGCTGACCATGCTGACTTTTTGTTTTACGATTTCGCTCAAAATATCCCCTCGCTGCTACTCTCTGAAATTTGTGAACTGCATTTCGACATCCAGTTCTTTACCTTTTAAAAGCTGAATGGCATCCTGCAGATCGTCGCGATTCTTGCCAATGACCCGCACCTGATCATCCTGGATCTGGGCCTGCACTTTTAGTTTGCTCTCTTTGATGACATTGATAATGTCTTTGGCTTTTTCCTTGGAGATGCCCTGCTGGACGGTGATGATCTGCCGCACCAATCCACCGGAAGCCGGCTCAACTTTGCCGTACTGCAGCGCCTTGATCGAGATGTTACGCTTCAGGAATTTGGATTGCAGAACATCGACAACCGCTTTCAGCTTGTAGTCGTCGTCAGCCAGGATTTTTACGGAATCTTTCTCCGGCGTTATCTGACTCTTGGAGCCCTTGAAATCGTACCGTTGCCCGATCTCCTTGACTGCCTGATTGACGGCATTATCAACCTCCTGCATATCCACTTTAGAAACAATGTCAAATGATGGCATAAATAAATCCTCCGACTTTTTATAACACGGAGAAACAGAGAGACAGAGAAAAACAAAATATTGAAGACCCTTGTGTGGCTCAATAAAAATATTTTAGTTTGAAGTCCTCCGTTTCTCTCTTTCTCCGTGCTGAATTTTTTTTGATTATGGTTTAACGACTTCTACTCCGGCCGGTATCTTAAAATTGAACTTTCCGTTATCAATTCCCCTGTTGACCCGCGTTCGGCTGTAGTCAATGCGGGTACGGTTGCCACCGGCGTCCTGAACTATCGAAGAAATAATAGGAAAGATATCCTTTACCTCTCCTGAGGTGCGCGCCTGTTCAACCGCTGCGGCAGACACCGTCAGCTGCAGCTTGGCCAGAACGGGGCTGGCTTTTTTTGGGGTCAATTCAAGCTGATAGTTGCCGTTTTTGTCCTTTGTCTCGGCGGCAAAAACAACCTCAAAATCTCGTGAAACATGACCTAATCCGGTCAGATACGACAGGGCGATCGAGTTGCCCCCGGCGAACATGGCAGCAACATCACTCACCATAACCTGTTTGGAATCCGCTGTGTAAAACCAGACCTGTTTGCCGTTTGAGATAATGTGCTGTTTCGGCTTGCTATAGTTGAAGCGGAACATGGCGGCTGACGAAGCCGGGCGTTTCAGGAACAGCTCGCCATTCCCTTTCTGAGTCCGTCCGATAGCGGTTATTGTGGTGCTCTGGGAAAAATCAGCCTGGACATCCTGCAGCCCGGCATACCCTTTTTCGAGTGCCGCCACCACTTCCTTGAGTGCTGCCGGCGGAGAGGCAGCCGAAGCAGGAAGCAGTGAGCTGAGCAGAAGCAGCGAACTGATTATTACGACATATATTTGTTTCATGAAACTCACTCCTTGCTGGCTTTAAAAGAGACGTACGGTACACATCACAGAGATGCTGCGTCAACTATAAAGATAACCCGGCCGTCACCGGTGACGGTCGCGCCGCTTATCCCCTTTAAACCTGTCAGAGGTGATTTCAGGGGCCGAACAAAAATCTCCTGCTGACCACAGATCCGGTCAACGATAAATCCGGCTGGATGGCCACCAAGATCACAGACAACAACCGGAAGCAGAGCAGCTTCATCAACGTGACCATCAGGCTGCCTGAGTGCCAGTCCCAGGCTGTGTACCGGGATATCTGTATCATCAAAAGAGATCACCTGCTGTCCGGACTCGCTACGGATAGCAGCCGGCAGCAGTTCCAGTGTTCGTGTCACCGCATTGAGAGGAAAGGCGACTTCCAGTATGCCGCACTGCACTATGAGTGCGTGAATAATGGACACCGTTATCGGCAGACGGATAACAAAACGGCTCCCTTGACCCGATTGCGACTGGATGCTCAAGACACCGGCCAGCGCCTGAACAGCAGACCGGACCGCATCCATGCCGACACCGCGTCCCGAAATGTCGCTGATTGTCGTAGCCGTCGAAAACCCTGGAATGCAAACCAGCATGTACGCATCCAGAGCAGACATGGCTGCCGCCTGCTGCGCAGTGATGAGCCCTTTTTTAAGTGCTGCTGATTTCAGCTGTTCCGGATCCATGCCGTAGCCGTCATCTGCAATAACGATCTCTACATGATCCTTATCACGGACCATCGTGAGTCGGATTGTGCCCTGATCCGTTTTTCCGGCTGCTCGCCGTTCAGCGGCGGTTTCCATGCCATGATCAACGGCATTGCGCAGCAGATGGACAATCGGCTCGGCAATCTCCTCCAGAATACTGCGATCTAGCTCGATCTCCTTCCCTTCAATCTGAAAGGAGATCTCTTTCCGCTGCACATGGGCCAGATCACGCACCAGGCGCGGAAAACGTTCGGCAATCAGGGAAAAGGGGAGCATACGGGCCCTGAATACCAGATCGCGCAGCTCCCTCAGCAGCCCGGACAGCTCATGTAGCGGCGATGCCATCTCTTCTGCACCGGACTGCTGTGCGCAATCTGTCAGCCGATGGCGATTGGTAATCAGTTCACCGGTAATATTAACCAGGCTGTCGAGAATTTCAGTCTTGATCCGGATGCTTTTGAAGCTGTCTGACTGCCGGAATTTATGCGTTGCTGCAGGTGCGTCATGGACCGGGATGTCAGCGTGACCGGGTGAGGTAGTTGCTGGTGTGTCATCGGCGAAGGTAGAGACTTTTTCGGCCAAAAGTCCAGCATCCTCTATTGTCTCTGCTCCCGATTCAACCTGGGACACCATCCTGGTTAGGGTATCGCCGCAATCAAGCAACAGATCGGCAAGCGGAGCCGAGATGGCCATTTCACCGCTGCGAACACGGCCCAGTTGGTCTTCCATGCTGTGAGCAAGGCGGGTGATGGTAGTAAAGCCCATTGTGGCCGCCATTCCCTTGAGAGAATGGGCGTGCCTGAAGATTTCATCGATGATGGTTCTGTCGCCAGGTGCATCTTCAAGGTGGAGGATCAATTCGGATAATGAAGCAAGGTGAGCCCGTGCTTCAGAAACGAACAGATCCCGATAGGGGGACATGTCCATCGTTTACGCCCCCAGGTTTTCCAGCACTGCGATTATTTTTTCAGGCGTAAACGGTTTTTGGATGAAGCCGCTGGCCCCCAGATCAACCGCGCGCTGCATGACATCTTCCTGGCCGATACCAGAACAGACCACTACTTTGGAGTTCGGACTGGTCTGGAGGATTGACTTCAAGAGATCAAGGCCGTTCGAATCGGGCAGAATAATATCCAGCATGATAAGGTCGGGGTGGAGCCGGTGCAGGTTTTTCATGGCCTCAATACCGCTGGCCGCTTCAGCAACCACGGTGAATCCCATATTGACCAGCATTCCGCTCAAAATTTTGCGCATAAAGAGGGCATCATCAACAATCATAACGGTCTGGCTCATGGTGCACCCTCTGAAATTATCCCTTGAGTTTTGTAAGCAGCAGTTCGTTGACCACCGCCGGATTGGCTTTCCCTTTGCTGGCCTTCATGGTCTGGCCAACGAAGAAGCCGAAGACCTTGTCCTTGCCGGCGCGGTATTCTTCCACCTGTCCAGCGTTGGCCGCCATGATTTCATCAATAATCTTCTCTATAGCACCACTATCGGATACCTGGACCAGTCCCTGCTCTTCAACAATCGTCAGGGGGGCTTTGCCGCTCTTCCACATCACATCAAAAATGGTCTTGGCGATCTTGCCTGAAATCGTACCGTTGTCGATCAGCTTCAATAGTTCAGCCAGCTGTAGCGGTGTAACCGGGCAGGCTTCAATAGCTGTCCCGCTATCGTTTAGTGCCCGGGTTATTTCTCCCATGATCCAGTTTCCGACCAGCTTTGCATTTCCGCCCGCAGCTACACCGGCTTCAAAATAATCCGCCAGGGCACGACTGGCGGTCAACACCTCGGCGTCATATTCCGGCAGTCCCAGCGCTTCTATGAAACGTTGACGGCGCTGACCGGGCAGTTCCGGCAGTTCACTTCGGCTACGTTCCACCCAGGCATCGTCTATCACCAGCGGTACCAGATCCGGATCGGGGAAATAGCGGTAATCGTGGGCCTCTTCCTTGCTGCGCATCGAGCGGGTCGTGCCACTGTTCGGATCAAAAAGCCGTGTTTCCTGTACGACCGTGCCGCCATCCTCAATCAGGTCGATCTGGCGCTGGATCTCATATTCAATGGCTAACTTGACAAATTTGAATGAGTTGACGTTCTTGATCTCGGCCCGTGTGCCGAGCTTATCCGCGCCGACCGGCATGACCGAAACGTTGGCATCACAGCGGAAACTCCCCTCTTCCATGTTGCCGTCGCAGATTCCGAGCCAGGTGACGATCTGGTGCAGTTGCTTCAGATAGGATACCGCTTCGTCGGATGAGCGCAGATCCGGTTCGGACACCACCTCCAGGAGCGGCGTGCAGGCGCGGTTCAGGTCGACACCGGAGCCATCCTCCAAGCCGGGCTGTTCGCCATGCACCAGTTTGCCGGCATCTTCTTCCATATGAATACGGGTGATGCCGATCCGCTTCGGTTCCTGCCCTTCAAGATGAATATCGAGCCAGCCCCGCTGACAGATCGGGTCTTCAAACTGGCTGATCTGATATCCCTTGGGGAGGTCGGGATAGAAATAGTTCTTGCGGGCAAAGATACTGCGCGGCGTAATCGAGCAGTTGGTCGAGAGACCGGCCTTGATGGCGAATTCCACTACTTTCTTGTTAAGCACCGGCAGTGCTCCCGGCAGCCCCAGACAGACCGGACAGGTCTGCGAGTTAGGTTCAGCACCGAATTGCGTGGAGCAGCCGCAGAATATTTTAGTGTCGGTCTTAAGCTGGACATGAACTTCAAGACCTATTACTGGTTGGTATTTCATAAAATGACTCCGGAAAAGTTAGATCAAAGCTTTTTTTACATGCCACTCTGTGGCCTGCTCAAAGGCATAAGCGGCCTGCAGGATGGTCTCTTCACCGAACGGTTTACCAATCAACTGCAGACCGATCGGGAGTCCTTCCGCCGAAAAGCCGGCCGGGAGTGACATGGCACAGGTCCCTGCCAGATTGACCGGGATGGTGAAAATGTCTGAAAGGTACATTTGGAGTGGATCGTTGATTTTTTCGCCGATTTTAAAGGCTGGAGTCGGCGCCACCGGTGTCAGCATGACGTCCACATTCTCAAAGGCGGTCGTGAAATCACGCATGATCAGAGTGCGCACTTTCTGGGCCTTGACGTAATAAGCGTCGTAGTAGCCGGAAGAGAGCGCGTAGGTGCCGAGCATGATGCGGCGTTTAACCTCCTCGCCAAACCCTTCGCTGCGACTTCTAGTGTACATATCCAGCAGTCCGGCAGCGCCTTCAGCCCGGTGACCGAAACGGACGCCGTCGTAGCGAGCCAGATTGGAGCTGGCTTCGGCGGTGGCTATCAGATAATAGGTAGCCACGGCGTAGTCGCTGTGCGGCAGAGAAACATTCACAAACTCGGCACCCAGACGCTGATAGGTTGCAATAGCAGCATCCATGGCTCGCTGCACATCCGGGTCGAGGCCGTCGATAAAGTACTCTTTCGGCAAACCGATACGCAGACCTTTGACGCCACAAGCCAGGCTGCCGGAATAATCCGGCACCGGTATGTCAACGCTTGTGGAATCCAGATGATCGTGCCCGGCAATTGCTCCCAGCAGTATGGCACAGTCGCGTACATCTCGGGTGAGCGGTCCTACCTGATCAAGGGATGAGGCGTAGGCGATAACCCCGTAGCGCGAGATACGGCCGTAAGTCGGCTTTAACCCGACACAGCCGCAATGCGAGGCCGGCTGGCGGATGGAACCGCCAGTGTCGGTGCCAAGCGTTGCTGTGGCCAGGCGAGCAGCAACGGCAGCGGCCGAACCTCCCGATGAACCTCCGGGAATGCAAGTAGTATCCCACGGATTACGGGTGCTGCCGTACGCGCTGGACTCATTGGAAGAGCCCATAGCAAATTCGTCCTGATTAAGTTTCCCCAAAAGGACGCTTCCTTGCCCGATCAATTTTTCCCAGGCGGTTGAACTATAGGGAGGCACAAAATTATTCAGAATGCGTGAACCGCAGGTGGTACGAACGCCTTTCGTCAGAAATATATCTTTCAGTGCCAGCGGGATGCCGGTCAGCGGCTGACAGTCGCCCGCAGCAATCCGCCGATCAGCGGCCGCAGCGGCATCCAGTGCAAGTTCCGGTGTAACAGTGATAAACGAGTTGATCTGTGGCTCCACTGCATCAATCCGCTCCAGCAGAGCGGTCGTCGCCTCAACGGAAGAGACCTGCTTTGCCGCAAGTGCTTCGTGCAGATCATATATGGTCAGGTCGGAGATATTCATGTCAATTGTATCCTTGTCTATTCGATCACTTTGGGTACTTTAAAGAAGGTTGCGGCTCGCTCGGGGGCATTGGATAGTGCGTTATCAGGACCAATGGAGGGGCGTACAGCGTCTTCACGGAAGGAGTTTTCCAT
>Ga0194037_1002663_pt1 | contig 11565 bp, 7 predicted proteins | sample JunL306m_MetaG_FD_148653 | JGI IMG/M metagenome (GOLD analysis project Ga0194037, IMG submission 148653) | Anoxic zone freshwater microbial communities from boreal shield lake in IISD Experimental Lakes Area, Ontario, Canada - Jun2016-L304-6m | ecosystem: Environmental > Aquatic > Freshwater >...
CCTGGGGCTCCTTTAAGCACCCTTTTCAAGGGGGTCTCTGGGGCTCTGGGGCTCGCTCTCAGGCTGCGTGTCTGCTTCTACCTAAAGATGCGGACCTGCGCGAGTTCGACACACACTTTTTAAAGAATGAGGAGAAATAGCAATAATAATATTAAAATTACAGTTGTGGATGAATCTTCATTACTCTGCTGAACAACTGGCTGAGCTATCTGCTGAACAATTGGCTTAGATGGCTGATTACCTTGTAATTGTTGAATTTTGTAGGCTAGTGTCGGTGATACAATTTTACGAATAGCTAGTCCAGTCTCATCTCCTACAAGTATGGAATAGTCAGGGGTAATGGTAACTGAAGTTGGACAACCAAACACACCATGGGGGTATGTGACACTCGTATCATGAATAGTCTTTCCATATCCTTCTTGATATGGCATTACCGGAGTTCCGCAAATAGTCTGTACTGAACCATCAGGATTTACTAATATTATTGTTCCATAACGTGTGTTGGCCACAAGTAGAGTTGGTTTGAGTGAATTTTTATCAATGACGCATACATTCCATGGTTCTAACAATCCATTACATAAAATTGAGTAAGAACTATAATCATTCTTAACCTTGATAACATATCCATCACCCAGAGTTGCATATATGTTTCCATAGCCATCTACATCAATACCCCAAGTTCCACCCCTAGGAAGAATATAACTTACACCTGATATTCTTGATGCTGTATATACGTCTGATGTTCCTAAAATCTGAATAGAGCTTTGTGTATTTAGGTTTGTAGAATGTGTATTTATATTTTCTCGAAATTTAGAACCAATATCTAACAAGTGAATTCCATCTGATAGAGAAGTAGAAGGAGAAAGATCAGACTCCCAAAAGTTGATCATTCCTGATATTGGAATATATAGACTATCATTTTGTGGGTTATGAATAGCACCATATACACCTTGTTGGTTGTTTAGATTACAGTTGATAGTGAATGTTCCTAGTAAAAGTATCTGAAGTGTATCACCATATATATAAAATAGTTTATATGTAATTAATCCCGATCTATGACCAGCATTATTTATATTGAAGAATCCATTGGATTTTTCATCCTTTATAATTGGATAACCACTTAGTGGTTGAGTCGAAGATAGACTGTTTGCTACAATTTCACCACCTTCACCCGGATCTAGACCATTTTCATATATATAATTTTGTCCAGACACAGGTGGAACGAGTTCGAATACCCTATTTGGTCCAACATTCGCACCCTGAGCATCACTAAGCTGAGATGTATCAAGAATAGTAGACAGAAACACATCATTTGAAAAATAAGGAATATAAACTGGAGTTTTGGGAACTAGTATAATGTATAGTAGCGACATGGAAGTATTATTATTTAATTGTGTCAAGTCTGAGATAAGTGAACCACTAGCGCTACTTATTTCTCTCGTTGTAGGATCAACTGTTAAGTCATTGTAACTAATTGAATTATATATATAATCATTTGGAAATTGACCAGGAGCATTATCATACTGAATGTGTGTACATACGATGTAACCATTATATAATGTGTTTGTGGGTGCATTCATATTTATAACTGTAATCTCAATTGTCTTTTCGGAAGACAAGGTGATTGTTATCTTTCCAATATACATCTGCTGAGGCTTTGATGAATCAACCCATAATGCCATTCTATAATGTGACATCATTTTTTTTAGCAAGTTCTAACGTTTCATCCCACACCTTTGTTTGGACCCACTTCTTAGTTTTTTTTATAGACTCTTCATTCTTCAGTGCAACTGCAATATGCAAAAACTGTAATATGTGATCTTGCCTGCGATGCATAATGTACAACTCTTCATCAATTGAATGATCTCCTGATGTCATCTTTCTAATAGCAGAGGAGAATGCTACATCCCAGCTCGATGTCATGTGTACTATATAGTACACAGTTTTATGTGTACGTTTCAGTCCATGAATTAATTTGTGTGTGACTACTAGATGAGACTGAGTATAGCACCAGCACCTCAATTACCTATCGAAAGGTATTCATGTTCTGCTGGTAGTAATCCTAATATAACCAATCTGAGTGCTATAAATAATATGATCAACGCATGGAGCTATGGTGCAGCTAGTAATGTAAATCTGGCTGCTGGGGCTACCAACACGCCAGGGACTTCTACTAGCGTACAAGTTAGACTCGGTGTTCCTTATTATACAACAGCCACCGTAACAAACGCGAATATTTACAAAGATAGTACACAAACTTTTCAGATACAGTACACTGGAACTGGATCTAGTATAAACGTAACTGGTCTTACTCTTTCGAATATATATTTTAATTCGAACGCAATGAGTGAAGCACAATTTGCAAGTAATTTGTCTGTACTAACAGCTCTAACTTCACTTTCACTTAACTATATTAAAATGACTACGAATGCATACTATTTTACATCCGTACCTCTTTCTAGTTGTGGAACTAATGTGAGTAATCTGACAGTAACAATGTGTGGAATGACTGCTTGGACAGATTCAATAAGTACCAGTTATCCAAATCTGGTGATGCTTAATTTAAGTAATAATTCTTTTAATCCATCTCCAACATGGACATCAGCATCATTTCCCATCGCAAAATTATCAAACTTAACGCTTAGTAGCATCGGAATGACAAACTTTCCCACCTTGACACAATGTACACATCTTACATCTTTAACTTTTTCAGGCAATACATCACTACCAAGTTTCATTCCTGCTTCAATTCCAACTTCTATTACAACCATAACAGCAGACAATTGTAATTTTAACATGAGTCTTCCGAGTTTTTCATCATGTACAAGTTTAACAACTATAAGCTTTAAAAGCTCAAACATATCCGGAGGTATTACTACATCTTTGTTTCCATCATCTATTACATCAATTTTGTTAACAAACAATAAAATTTCTGGACAATTACCTAACTTTTCGAGTTTTACGCACCTATTATATTTATATTTAGATAATAATTCCCTAAATGGAGCTCTAAATGGAAGTTTACTTCCACCATCTATAGGTGGTTTATATTTATCAAGAAATCAATTTAGCGGACCGCTTATCAACTTTTCGAGTTTTACGCACCTAATGAATTTATATTTAGATAATAATAATTTGACTGGATCAATTGATACAGGGGTTGTTCCCGCGATCATCTCTAAATTAAGTTTAGCTAATAACCAGTTCACGGGACCTTTTCCAGTATTTACAAACACATTTGGCAATATGCTTCCTGGTTTTTTAGATGTGTGTTCGAATAGCTTCTTTACGTCACTACCTAGTGGTATAAGTGTAATAACTGCTTGTTGGCAAGATGCCCCAAATGTAACATTATATTCTCAAGATAAGAATGGGGTTACATTCACGGTGCCATCATCAACATATGCAGTAGTTAATTTTACAACTACCGGATATATACACATATTTAAAAATAATAAATGGATAGCAGTAAAGTCTACAGGGACAACATACACTGATACTTATTCCGATAGTAACAAGCCAGAAGCATCAGATGTATACGCATTTTACTTGACTCCTTATAATTTTAGTAGTAGTAATTTTAGTGTAGGTACTACTACAATAACAACTTTAACTGCTGCTTTGGTATTTTATACTTCAGGATCAAATCAGAATGTCACATACCCAAAAACTATAACTGTAACGCCAACACTTCCAGTTCTAACTGTAACTCTATTAAGTTATCTAGATTCAGACATTTCTCCTGTAGATATTTCCGCGGACACTCCATATAACCATTATTGCGTATTACCTAGTTTTTCAATAAAAAACAATGCCAACTATAGTGTAGATGTTTATTCTCAAAATCCAGATTCAACTTGGAAATCATTAGGTACACTTGGAGCTAATCAAACAGGAGTTAATGGTACAGTATCAATGATTGGCATAATTTCGAACGGCATTATTGGTCTTGATAATCCAGTATATAGAATAAATGGAAGTTTTGGATCGACTCTAAGTAGTAATTTTAGATATGTTATTAATGGTACATCTGCAACTAGTACTGGAACTGTTAGTAATTTTACGTTTTACGCAGCAGCCCCTACTGTGTTTACCGACACACCGACAGTAGCAAATCAGATAACGATTACTTATTTAGCAGCTATCAATGAAATTATTGATGGATATTTCACTTGCTCACCAACAACTTCTACTACTACACCGAATAGCTATATAGCTGGTGATATGAAATTTTACGATACAGATCCTACTGTGATTCCTACACCAACCCCATTTCATACAATTTTCGGGTTTACAGCTGCTATATCAAATTTTACCATTCCTTATAACGGTACTGTATTATCAGGTGTTAATACTATTTATGTTACATTTGGAAATTCTTTATCAACAGGAGCAGCTGGAGTTGTTGTGGTTACTGCAACTATAATACAGGATTGTCAGTCTATACCTACGCCAAGTTGGACTACTTGTCCGGTACTAGATCAGTGTGGTACTACAGGGACTCAAACCTCACCCTCGGTAACTTTGGCAACTACAGATCTAAATGGTGGGTATTCTTGTCAACAGAGAGTAACTGATTATAACGCAGCCAACTCAACAAATCTCACATACAATGCAGGAACAGTGTCTTACTCCAAGACTTGTAATGCACCAGCGTGTCCAGGTAACTTTTCTGTAACTGCTTCCAATCCCTCGACAACAGGTTTCACAATACAGATTACTCTTCCAAGTAACAATCCCAGTATACCAGCCGGTGATTCTTATAAGATTGTGCTTTATAATTCAGCCGGTGCCGTTTTTCCGGTATTAGATGCCTTTAAGACATATACACTATCCAATGGTACATCACTCTCGGCACACTGGTATGATTTTTCAAGTGCTCTTCAAAGTATATATGCATCTCTCACAACTGGAACAACATATTCTTTCATAGCAAAGCTCTTTGAAGTAGATTCGGCTAATACAGCGTTTAATACAAGTAAACAAGCATCATTTTCCTTTACAGTTCCACAGAATTGTATATTGCCAGCAGTGCCACCGAATGACTGGTCGGGATGTAACTCAAGTTGTGGACCAGGAGCACAAACTCAAAATGTAAATATTGATACGCAACGAGTCGGGACTGGAACTTCTTGCTCTGCTGCAACAGTACCAGTAGGAGTAACAGCATTAGTGAATTCAGCAGGAACAGTTGTTACCTACACTCGAAGTTGTACTTCAGCTTCTTGCGGAACGATTTGTAATATAGGAACACCTGCAACTGCAGCAGGTTCTTGGACTACATGTTCGGTTGCTGATCATTGTGGTACTTCAGGAACTCAAACACAAGCTGTGACTGCAACGTTTACAGCCACTTCAACTCCAACTTCTACAAGCTGCTCTTCTCTTGTAACTGCTTATAATAGTGCGTATAGTGGAAGAAGTGCCACATATGATCCTGCAAATAACATAGTGACTTATACTCAATCATGTAACTCTATTCCATGTCCACAATCAATGACTATAGTTCAATCAACAACAACCCTGACCACCACAAGCAATGCATATGTAGATATAACACTGACTTATGCATCTGCAGCCCCTTCTCTACCAGCTGGTGAAACTTTAGAAGTAGATGTCTTACAATATGGTGGGTTTATAACTACCATATATGGCATAATAACTAATGGAACTAGTCCAAACATAAGAATCCGAAGTTCCTTCCTTCCTGGTGCTACATATCATTTTACTGGTACTCTTTTTGAAAAGACTTCCGCAAATAGGTTTAACACGGGTATATCAGCACAATTCACCATAGTAGTTCCTCAAGACTGTGTGCTGCCAACTACAAGTCTTGGAACATGGTCTGCATGTACTACAGATAACACTGTTTGTGCTTCAACTGGAACGGCTGGAACAAAGACAATGACACTCCCTATTACAACTCCGGCAGTTGGGACTGGAACTGCTTGCTCTGCAACAACTAAACCATCTGGTGTATCATCAATGACATTTAGTGGCACAGATGTCACTTACACAGCTGCTTGCACATCCCTCGTTTGCCCTACAGTCACAATAACAGTCACAAATTCATCCACATCTTCAGTCACTTTCACAGCAACTACAACATCCACATTTGTCAATACATATAATGTAATTATAACTGGTTGGCAAGGAGCAGCAAGTGTTACTATTCCTCTTACAAATCCAGCATCTTCAGCGAATGCTTCATTTGCATGGCCAGCTGGACAAACTTATAATAACAATGGAAACATTACTATTACAGCAATGCTGAAAGAAACTATTGGTACAGGTGCACCATTGACAACTTCTACATCATTAACGGTACCTTCATTTACAATCCCATCAGACTGTGTCGTACCATCTCTGAATATATCTACAAATGCTTGGTATTGCCAAGATTCTACACATACCAAAAAGGCTTGTGGGTCTGCAGGCAGTTTCTATCAAGAGTCTACACTTACACAGGCAAGTGGCTCAGGTCAAACTTGTACAACTATAAAGGCTGCTTTAACGGCACCACCTGCTGGTATTACAAGAGGCTATATCACCAAAAACGGTTCTGAATATGTTACATATACACAGGCTTGCTCAGTTTGTCCAAGCGTCACAGTGTCTATAGTTTATATGGGTCTTAACCTCAAACTTATAAGTACACTTACTATTACAGATACAAATAGTTATTATATAGTCTACAGCGGATTTCCATCTGCTACACCCAAAACAACTTCACTTATGAGTTCATCATCTACAAGCAATAATTATATGGTGTCAGATACTCAATGGCATCAGGGTTCAACCGGAACTGTGACTTATAATCTCTATGAGTTGAATTCAAGTCCTGCCACACCATCAACAGACTTTTTGGTGTCAACTGGATCTGTAGCATACACCTTCCCGACAGATTGTCAAATTACAATGTATAATCCAGGCTCGTGGAGCACATGTCCAGCCACATTGTGTGGAACAAGTGATACTGTGACCCAGACGCAACCTATAACACCAGCGACAACTGGGGGTTTAGGTTGTGATGCTGTATTGACAACAAAAAATATTCCAGCTGGCATTACAGCAAGCATTAACGGGACGACAATCACATACACACAAGCTTGCTCAGCAATAGCTTGTCCAGGGGGATTAGCTCTCGTAGTTGATCCAACATACCCAGTCACTCTAGTATCTGCTCATATAGATGTAGACTTTGGTGGGTCAGGGTTCACTGTACAGTTTAGAGATTCAAATGAGACTGTGTTGACGACAAGTGTTCTCACACCATCTACTACAAATATAGTGAATGTAAATACTACATCGTTAAATTTGACAAAGGGGCAGACTTTTACACTGACAGCTTACATATATCAGACTGGTTTTATGTCAACACCAGTTGCAAATGGAAATGTCCAAGTGCATGTGCCAAATGACTGTGTTGTGACACCCGTAAGTGATTCGCTGTGGGAAAATTGTAGTACAGCAAATCCAGCAAACTGTGGATATTGTACTGCCGTTGCATCCGCATGTGGGGCAACAGGAATAGAATATGAATATCAAAGCTATACTCCAGCAGATGCTGGTGGTTCGTGTCCATCTCTGCCTACTGGTGCGATTATTGTAGGTAATGAAATACAGTATAGCAGACCCTGTTCGACAACTGGGTGTGTCATAGCAAATCCTGGTATAGATTCGATAGTGTTTACAATCCCAGCCGTAACAGGTGATACTATATATGTATCCCCAACTCCATTTACGAAGGATTCTCATGGAAAGGTGACTAGTTTCGCAGACGCAACTTCATTTGTTGTCGGTGCCACACCAGGACTATCATATACAACAGCAACCACTACATATACAGCGACTGGTCTTTCAACAAATACAGCATACACATATTATTTCCAGAATTCGTCTTCAACATATCCAACAAGTGCCACCGCAACAACCGGAGTAGCAACTATTACTCCAACTCTAGGTACCGTAGACCCTAATAATATAACTGTAAATGTGACAGCGTCGTATATAAGTGACCCTGTAACAAATTCTACTTCAGCATATACTCTTTCGATTGTTTCTGGTGGTGTTGCTACTACAACAGCTCATATCAATGTCCCACTGAACGGTCAATCATCATACACATTTACTAATATGAGCCTATCAGGCTACAGTGGGAATTATCAAATAATAGCAAAACTATATGATGTCAATTTTAGGATGGGTGATAGTTCTATAGCAACCAGTAATATATATATAACAAGTCAGGATTGTGTCATGAGTGACTGGGGAACTTGCGACTGTGGAACAAGTCTCCAGACACGAACTATTACTTCCGAACCTATTAATTTTGGTCAAGCTTGTGGTGATCTACAGCAAGCTTGTACGCCAAGTGGATGTGAGGCTGTAACCCCTGCGCCTAAGCAATGTAATGGCATCTGCTGGCTTTGCTGGTTCTACTTCATCATGATCGCCTATTTATTACGGTAAATCTACCCTGTTTCTTAGCCTTTCGTGACTCAACCTCCATGTTTCTGATGAGTGCTGCATAGCGAGCAGCCACTGGGTTTCTTTCGAGCTGCACTGCGATCCGAGCACTTTTGTTGGCATTCTCCTTGAGTTTGTTTCTATTCAGATTCCTGAAGTGGGCGAGCGATTCATCGTAGAGCATTGCAAGCTCAAGTATCAACAATCTCTTCTCCATACTATAAGGTGTCATAATATTTAAGGAACACCGACCCAATTCATCCCATCTAGAGTTGTAAGTGCAGCAGCAGTATAGTTATTGGGACAATGATGATGAAGAGGTTGTTATAATTTCTTGACCGCCTTGAGAATCTTTCTATTTTCAGCCTGCAACTTCTTCGTCTTGGCGCCAGGCCAAATCCTATCAATATCATCATCAATCTTCTTTAGAAATGCGGGATCTTCCCACCTCATATAAGACTCGTAAACCTGGTTGAGCTTCTCTTCAGGGTATCCGAGTCGTGAAAGAGACTTTATGTATTCCATCATGGGTGGTTTCTTCCCCTTGCTGAAATATTTCTCGTGAATGTCGTACGGTAGACAGTTCAGCTTCACCTTGACCTTTCCAGACACAACAGTAAGTGTTACTATGACTGGCTCAAGAATCGTTAGAACCTGTGGCTTATTTTGTGTATGTGGTTTTTTCTGGCGCTCAAAAGGCTTGTATTCCTTTTTGGTAACAACTGGGTTGGGACTTTCTAGGCATCTTCCTATAATAGACAGTATAGAGGTTCCATTTGTCGGGAGTGCTTTGCAGGTGGGTCCACTGACTAGACACCTTTTACGAAGTGCAGGTCGGGTATACATTCTTGGTTATTCTTTATAAAATTCCTGGGTTCTAAATATCATAAATTTTAATTGTCAGATGTAATCTCGATTGTGAATGACCAGTCGAGACCATTGTTATTCAAGAGGTTTCCAAATCTATCGTGAACCTGGACAGCCAAAGACTGTAGCCGTACAGTGGTGTCTGTATTGATAAGAATCTGTTCGTAACCCATTCTAGATGTATAAAACACAACTGGAAATTCCTTCACCTGAACCTTGAAAGATATAGGGAATGGCTCAGAGGATGAAGATCTAAAGTATGGCATGTAGATTGTCACATAGTCATCAAATGAAGTTCTGAAAGCTGATAAAGCATACATAGGAATGCCCACACCGGCAGTTGTCTGATTATTTTTAAATCCAATCAACGAGAGTATATTTGGTTGTAAATTTGGAAGAAGAGTTGAAAATACAACTGGAAATCCCGAAAAGCTACCATTTGAAGTGAAACCAACTACAGTATCATATACGAAGAAAGTCCCTATGTCATCTGTAACTAGAGAAGTAGGTGAACCAAGTCCAGTGACTATGTTATTGAGAGAATTCACTATACTATCAATTGTTGGATAGTACCCCTCAGGGATGGACAAGTCATATACATAACCATCACCTGGCTGGGTAAGAGTAAACTGATTAAAAGGTGCTCTGATGTTGTAAAAGCCTATAGGCATCTCAACTGAACGTAGTGCAACTGTTGTTACATTTCTATGTATATTCTTGAAGTTATAGACAATATCGAATGGATTTCCATTCACCTGTACTAGAGAGACATCATTTGAGTTGTTCGAAAGTGGGGAAGCTGTGTCGACATGAAGAAGAAAACAGTTACTCATTATTACAGACCTACATTTAAATCATCCGTGTCGTGATCCGGGTAGTACTCACGATACGGGCTAGTTACTTCTTGTTCACCGTCTGTGCACTCTTGATAGGGTGTGTAGTTTTCATCGACAAGTTCAAGCTGACTAGGCTCAAAGTTCACCTGGTTAATCTGCGAGTAATACTTGCCATCCTCTACTATGAGAAACCATCCAATGATTCGTTCTGGATCCTGAACCGATTGCACTCTGTAATGAGAGTCCAGAACCTCAGTCACTTGATAGGACTCGTAGTCAATTGGATCATATTCAACACTCATGAATGCGTAGTGCGAAGGAGTCCTGGAGAGACCAGCACTCACGGTTGGGACACGCTTGAAGCAAAAGACACTTCCGACTCCGATAGACATTTGTCTTTTACATTTATAGCACCTGGTCGTTTAAAGTACACGCTTTCTATATAACTAGATGCCAACTTACAGACAACTAGAGATTATCTGCATTCTTAAGAATTATTATAAATGCCTAGATCCAGAGTACTTTGGAGTTCTAGACTCGTTACATCAAGAACTTATTAATCAAATCTATAGCCGAGAAGCTTGTGCTTACGCTTGAGCAAGAGCTCAGCCTCCTCTTGATCCATAGAACCTAGATAGTTTCGCTTATACATATTGGTATCCAGAAAAGAACTCTTCTCTGATAGAGCCTGAGTCACTGGCCAGGTTTCCATCCTCAGAGATTTCATCTCCATCTCAATCTCAGTCAGTCTTGGAAGAATGTTATCCTTGATGAGCATACGAATATCCTCAACAATCCGACATACCTTGTCTGCATCAACAGACATATTCATTACAGATTAAGTAGCATACTTTTTTAACTTAGAAGATTAAAATTCACACTATATATGAAGTGGTTGTTTGTGGGGCCACACATGAGATCTGGTATAGGTCATGTGACTCGGAGATATTGTGAACTTGTCAAGGGTGAGTATTGCGAGTTTACTAACAAGCCTCTCGAGAAGGAGTATGACATTGGCTTCACCTTTATTCTTCCAGTTCCTGATCAACTTGGATTGTTCAAACGGGACTTTATACATTTGTGTAAAAAGGTGATTGTCATGACTGTGTGTGAGACTGATACTGTTCATCCACTCTTTCGATCATTGCTAGAATTTCAGCCCATTTATTGTCCGAGTGAGTTTTCACGGGACGTATTTAAAAGGCAGTTTGGTGGTGACTGGAGACTCCTGAGACACAACACACCTTTGCCACCAGAGAGGAGTATCAAACCTCCACATCCATACACCTTCTACACAATTGGAAATGTCATTGACTTTAGAAAAAATATAAAAATGTTGCTCGAGGCTTTTATTCGTCTCAAACTTCCAGATTGTATTTTGGTGCTCAAAGCG
>Ga0194037_1002664_pt1 | contig 11565 bp, 11 predicted proteins | sample JunL306m_MetaG_FD_148653 | JGI IMG/M metagenome (GOLD analysis project Ga0194037, IMG submission 148653) | Anoxic zone freshwater microbial communities from boreal shield lake in IISD Experimental Lakes Area, Ontario, Canada - Jun2016-L304-6m | ecosystem: Environmental > Aquatic > Freshwater >...
GAAAGTGTATGGTGCTTGTCCCCATTTAGCTGTATAAGGAATTGTTATAGAACTTCCGATACAAACAAGTGTGTCGGGAACAAATGGACGAACTGTAGTATCAACATTAATGGTGTCAAAAAATTGTGCCTGACAAGGAGAACCTCCTGCTGGTCCGGCAGTATTAACATCAAGTTCAACAAGGTACTTCCCTCCAATTGTGAAATTTTGAACAGGGGGAGTTACCACATTTAGGTATGTATTAATATTCATCCCTGAAAAATCGTTGGCAACCCGACTGATATTCCAGACGGATGATACAAAAGTTTGGGAAGGTTTATTTTTAGTATAACTCACCCGCCATTTACCACACCGCAGGTCACTTTTTACAATTGTAACATCCGCCTTAGCAAGAACGGTAATTGCTATAGACCTAATCGCTTTTCCAGGATAAGGGCATCTATTATCTTTTGCCGAAACCGTAAAATAATAAGGCAATGTTGAGGCATCGTTATCTGTTGGTCGCCAACAGAACTGATACCTGTCTTCTCTTGGACCGTTAATTCTACGCGTTGCAAGATTATATGTTGGTAAAAAAGTTGCACCTCTGCCTGCAAGAGAGGCGTTCCAACTCAAATAAGTTGTATCAGAAATTGGTGGGGTATTGAAAGGTAAAAAGTCCGTATCCTTAGCAATTACAAAGAAACAAAGTTGATCACCTGCACAAACCGACCAGGATAATTTTGGTTGAATGCCATTTGATGGACTAGTCATAATTGTTGGCGGATGATTAGGCGGACAGGTAATAAGCCATAATTGAATATCCCTTCGGGTAATACCAACACAGGTAACCACTCCATTTATTGTGCGCCATTGTTTGATCTCTATTGCCATTACTCCAACAAACTGACCTCCGGCACCATAACTAGGTGTGAACATGATATCACCTGAATTTGGGTCGCAACTAATTCCTAAAGGGAAAGGAGCAGTTGCTGGTGGATAAAAAGGCATTGGTTGAGTGTACGAATAAGGTGAAGAATAAGATACTGATGAACCAGCTGCTTGTAAGCCTGGAGCAAAAGCATAAGTCAATGAATCATGATCCGGATCAACAGCACCATTGTTAAATGTAAATGCTTGTCCTCCACAAAGAATCGCAAATGGGTCATTAGATAAATCCGGAGAATTATTACACGGAACATTGGCTGAAGCACATCGGTTGATAATTGCTTCTATATAAAAATTATTTCCTGCAGGTCCGGTAGTAATTGCACCATTTCTACAACATTCTGTCCAATAAATCCTAACATTACAACAAGTTGAAGGAAGAGCTCTTAAATCAACATCTCCTTCAAATACATATTTTTCAACCCCTGGTGTAAAACTTCCAGCGGTTACGCAACCCATATCTGTACAAATACTTTTAGCACTCGGACATTGTGGATTTGGGTTTACATCTGATACCGAAGTTAAAGTACATGTAAAAGTACCTGAATTACTACAGTCAACTCCTACATAATTAAGAGTATATGAACAACCCGAACCACATCCACCGTAACAACCTCCTAAAGGAATACCTTGGCAATCTCTGTAAATGGCAATTTTAACATGCCAAATTCCAGGTGTATTTGTACATGTATAGCTAATATCACTACCAACCATGTGAGATGCGTGCACCTTATTGATCATTGAAGAACTTGCCAATAGCAATAAAACCAAGGAACAGAGACGCAACAGTTTCGGAAAAATATTTAAAGTATTCATATTATTTATTATTTCGCATAATCAACTTATGCATAATTCAACATTCGAAAATAAGGTATCCATTTCTTAAAAAATTCCTAAAAATTATAAAATCAATAAAAAAGTCAACTTTTGATAAATTACACACTGAAATATAAAAACAAAAAAAGAATAATTACTACTTCATTTTTAAATACGGTGTTAATCTAAAATGCTTATTTTTACTGCTATTAAAACAAGAATTTGCAGAAATTTGATTTTCGTATTTCAAAATTAAACAACTCTATTCTTAAGATTTTCTTTATTCATCATGATTGTAACTTTTTAAGTTAAATTTAAGATATCCTTGTTGGTCTCCAAATATTAATTATCGATTTTTTTATTGTTATTTTGAGAAATGGTAAAGTTAGTTTGCTCTGAAACAAAAGAATTTTTTAACTCTGATGAACATCGCTGGATCAGTAATACTGGAGCTCTGCTTGATATAAGTTTTATACCTAAATTTGATATTAAAAAAATACACTCACGTAGCAAAAATCTTTGGCGTTATAGGGAAGCGATTCCGATTGAACACAATAAAAATATTGTATCTGTCGATGAAGGATTTACTCCATTAATAAAAATTAAATTTGACAAAAAAGATGTTTGGATAAAACAAGACCAACTGTTTTCGTCAGGCTCATACAAAGATCGTGGAGCAACTGTTTTGATGAGTAAAGCAAAAGAATTGGGTGTAAAAAAAGTTGTCCAAGATTCGTCAGGAAACGCTGGATGTGCAATTGCAATGTATGCTGCACTATCAAATATTGAATGCGATATTTATGTGCCATTTGAAACCGGTGAAAAAAAACTTGCTCAAATAACCAGTTATGGAGCCAAAATCCATAAAATTCCTGGGACACGTGAAGACACTGCCGAAGCGGCTTTTAAGGCTGCAAATAAAAGCTATTATGCAAGTCATTGCTGGAATCCATTTTTCTTTCACGGAACCAAAACATTTGCCTACGAAGTATGCGAACAATTAAATTGGAAAGCTCCTGATGCTTTAGTTTTACCTGTAGGAAATGGAACATTAGTAATCGGTTGTTATATCGGATTTACTGAATTATTAAATGCAGGAATTATCTCTAAAATACCAAAAATAATTGCGGTACAAAGTGAAAATTGTGCTCCACTATTCCATGCATTTAATAATGGATTAAATGATATTCAATCCATAAAAACTTCAAAAACAATTGCAGAAGGAATTGCTATAGCAAAACCAATTAGAAGTAAACAGATTTTGGAATACGTAAAAGCTAGTAAGGGTGAATTTTTGACTGTAAATGAAAACGAAATTTTTGAAGCTTTAAAATTCTGTGGTAACATAGGACATTACATCGAACCTACATCAGCAGCTGTAATTGCCGGTTTACGCAAGTATATCACTATGTCTGAAAATGAAGTTATCGTTTCCCTTTTTAGTGGACATGGATTGAAGCATTAATTAAACTGTCCTTGTTTTAAAATTGCATTCAGAAAATTGAACAAGTAAAATTTTTGAGATTAATTTATACAACAGTAACTCCAATACTTTCACATGCTTTTTGTGAGGCCAATTGTTCGGCTTTCTTTTTGGAGATATGTTCAGCTTCTCCCATCAATACTCTGTCGATAAGTATTCTGATTTTATATATTCTTTGTCGTTTGTCAGAATTTTCTTCACTGTCAAACTCAATCACTTTACTGTTTTTTTGTGACCACTCGATTAATCTGCCTTTGAAATTTGTTTCAGTATTTTGAAGTTTATCGATATCAATATGTGTAAGCAATTTTCGTTTGATAAACTTTTTGGCAACATAAAAACCTCCATCTAAAAAAATTGCCCCAATAAATGCCTCAAGTGCATTACCGAAAATACTGTTTTTGGTATTATACCCGATTGCTCGTTTGTCAAATTCAACAATATTATTTAGTCCGATTTTTATAGCGAGGTCATTCAAACTTTCACGACTAACAATTTTTGATCGCATCTCTGTAAGAAACCCTTCATTTTTATATGGAAACCTGTTGAAAAGAAGTTCAGCTATTGCAGTGTTCAATACAGAATCACCAAGGTATTCGAGGCGTTCATTACTATTGCGAGATCCGTTTTCGTGAATTGTGGTCGACATTGAATGATGTCTCAGAGCTTGAAAATAACAAGAAAGTCTAGTAGGTGAAAAACCGGCAATACTTTTTATTTCCCGATAAAGGATTTTATGTTTTGAAAAGTTGGAGAGATAAAATCCTGTAAAAGAATTCCAGATCAAAATTTATTCGTACTTTTTAATAATGATGGAAGCATTGTGACCTCCAAATCCAAAAGTATTACTTAATGCTACTTTTACTTCGCGTTTTTGCGACTTATTAAATGTGAGATTAAGTCGGGTGTCAAAAGCGGGATCATCAGTAAAATGATTAATTGTAGGAGGAATAACTCCTGTATTTATTGCCATCAAACAAGCGAGAACCTCTATTGCACCGGCTCCTCCAAGTAAATGCCCAGTCATTGATTTTGTTGAACTAATATTTACTTTGAAAGCATGTTCGCCAAAAATATTTTGAATTGCGATAACTTCTTGAGGATCTCCAAGTGGAGTTGAAGTGCCATGAACATTGATATAATCAATTTCTTCAGGCTTCATCCCTGCTTCTTCCAATGCGCAACGCATTACACTTGTAGCACCCAATCCTTCAGGATGTGGAGCCGTTAAATGATAAGCGTCAGCAGATGCACCACAACCAGCAATTTCTCCATATATAGTAGCGCCTCTTGCTAAAGCATGTTCTAATTCTTCAAGCACAATTGCTCCCGCTCCTTCTCCTAATACAAATCCATTTCTGTCTAAATCAAAAGGTCGTGATGCAGTTGAAGGGTCTTCGTTTCGTTCAGAAAGCGCTTTCATGGCATTAAATCCGCCAACTGCAGCTTCATTCACACATGCTTCAGAACCTCCTGTTATCATCATATCTGATTTTCCCATTTTAATATAATAGAAAGCATCAGAAATAGCATTTGTAGAAGATGCACAAGCCGAAACGGTTGTGAAATTGGGTCCGCGAAATCCAAATCGAATCGATATTAATCCAGCAGCGATATCAGCTATCATCATTGGAATAAAGAAAGGACTAAATCGTGGCGTACCATCGCCTTTGGCAAAAGAAGTTACTTCATCAAGAAAAGTTTTTAACCCTCCAATACCAGAACCCCAAATTACTCCTACTCGATCTTTGTTCACTTTTTCAAGATCGATGCCACTGTGTTTTACAGCTTCATCACAAGCAACCATGGCTAATTGGGCATACCTGTCCATTCGCCTAGCTTCTTTGCGATCTATAAATTGGGTAACATCGAAATTTTTAACTTCGCAGGCAAAACGGGTTTTGAACTTGGATGCATCAAACTGAGTGATTAGGGCAGCCCCACTCACTCCGTTTGACAAAGCGGTCCAATAATCCTGAACATTGTTACCAATGGGTGTAATGGCACCAAGCCCTGTAACAACTACTCTTCGGGATAACATGTAAATAGGTTTTGATTTAGGCTTTTACGTTCTGCTCGATGTAAGTTACTGCCTGACCAACAGTGCCGATTTTCTCAGCCTGATCGTCCGGAATAGCGATGTTGAATTCTTTTTCAAATTCCATGATCAATTCAACTGTATCTAGTGAATCGGCTCCTAAGTCGTTGGTGAAGTTAGCTTCATTTGTAATTTCACTTTCTTCTACGCCAAGCTTATCCATTATGATAGCTTTTACTCTTGTTGCAATGTCTGACATTGTAGTATGTTTTTATTTTTGAATGTGCAAATAAAGCACTTTTTTAATCAAAACAGAAAAATTAAGATTTTGATAAAAAATTATCAGAATTAAAAGAAGAAAAGCAACTTTGTTGCCTTGAAAAAAATTTTCCTCGATATCGGCTTCGATTATGATTTTGTGCTTTACGGCATCGTATCCCAAGAAACGCCCCATCGGCTAGCTTGGCTTATCAACGATAAAGTTAAAAGCAACTTTATCAGAAAAGATGATTTGCTCATATATATAAATGAGACGGAAGAAATAAATATTACTCGATTTTATTTTCATGACGAATTAAATCATTTAGATTTTGAATTGTTATCAAATAAGGACGGATCTGTATTTTGGCTGCCCGAATTAAGAAAAATTGATTACTTTATTTTAGTGAAAGGAGCATTGGAATCTTTTAAAAAAAGAAAATATACCGAACCTTTTAAAAAAATAGATTCAATACAAATTATCACCGAAATCAATCATAAAAAATTAAAAGAAAAGGAACGCTTAATATTCTGATAATTTAAAAAGTACATTTTTGAAAACATTATAAGATGAGAAATAATAATTTTAACAGAACAAAAATTGTTGCAACTATTGGCCCCGCAACTTCAAGCTATGAAATGCTTAAATCAATTGTTGAGGAAGGTGTGGATGTTTGTCGATTAAACTTTTCTCATGGTAGTTATGATGACCACAAAAAGGTGATTGATAATATCAGAAAGTTAAATGAAGATACCAAATCTTATGTATCTATTCTTCTCGATTTGCAAGGACCAAAATTGCGTGTAGGAGAAATGGAAAATGGGAAAGTTGATCTTAAAACCGGAAGTATAATAACTGTTACAACAACAGAAATGCTCAGCACAGCTGAAAGAATATTTGTAAAGTTTCCTCACCTCCCAAAAGATATAAAAAAAGGTGAACGTATTTTATTGGATGATGGAAAACTACAATTATTAGCACTAGATTCAAATGGCGTTGATGAAATAAAATGTGAAGTTATTTTTGGCGGAATATTATCTTCTAAAAAAGGTTTCAATTTACCTGATACCATTTTATCAATTCCGGCATTAACCGAAAAAGATAAAGCTGATTTGGAATTTGGTATTGAGCAAAAAGTTGACTGGATAGGATTATCATTTGTTCGCAAAGCACAAGATATTATTGAGCTGAAAGATATTATTGAAAAGCACGAATGGAAACCTCGTGTGGTAGCAAAAATTGAGAAACCTGAAGCGATGTTAAACATCGATGAAATTATTGATGCTACAGATGCGGTGATGGTAGCACGCGGTGATTTGGGTGTTGAAATGCCGATGGAACAAGTACCGGTTATTCAGAAAAAAATTGTTAAAAAATGTATCGAAGCAGGCAAGCCCGTGATCATCGCAACACAAATGATGGAGAGCATGATCGTGAGCGCTTCACCAACTCGTGCCGAAGTAAATGATATTGCAAATGCGGTAATGGATGGTGCTGATGCGGTGATGCTGAGTGCCGAAACTTCTGTTGGTGCTTATCCAATTTTAGCGGTTCGTGCAATGCAATTAACAATTACTGAAGCCGAAAAAACCAATGCTCCATACTTTAAAGGCAAACGTCCAATACGCGATTCAACATCAACTTTTTTAAGTGATGAAATTTGTTTTACTGCTGTAAGAATTTCTGATCATCTAGGCGCGAAAGCTATTGTGGGTATGACATTTTCAGGTTACACCGCTTATAAAATCTCTTCCTACCGACCAAAAGCAATGATCTATATTTTTACGGGAAATCCACGTTTAATCACTACGCTAAATTTAGTTTGGGGTGTAAGAACTTTTTATTATAACGGATTTGAAAGTACCGATAAATCTATTCAAGAAGTGAATGATATTTTAAAACAATATGGATTAGTAAACACGGAAGATATTGTTGTAAATACTGCAAGTATGCCTATTCATGAGCGAACCAGAACAAACACAATTAAAATTTCGGAGATCAAATAAATCAACTTCTCATATTATCAAACTGCAATGGAAGTTCGAAATCATGTGCTCTGATTTTCCCCATTGTTGCTTGTAATTCGTCAAGCGATTTACTGGTAATACGAACTTGATCATCCATTATTGAAGCTTGTACTTTCAACTTTGTTTCTTTCACAAACTGAACAATTTTTTTTGCGGTTTCTTTTTCAATCCCATCTTTTACCGGAAGGTCAAGCAATACTAATTTTCCGCTTGGACGAGATTCTTTCGTAAGATCTAAAATGCGAACATCCAACTGCTGTTTACTGAATTTTCCAAGTATAATATCAACCATGCTTTGAAGCGCCATGTCTTGCTTTGCAGAAAGTTTGATGAGATTATTTTTTTTATCAAATTCAATTTCACACTCTTCAGCTTTCAAATCATAACGATTTACCAATTCCTTTTTTGCAACATTAATTGCATTGTCAACTTTTTGGGGGTCTGTTTTATTTACGATATCAAAACTTGCCATAATTTTTTTGATTTAAAGATTCAATTTTATGTAAAATTTTAAGCAATTATCATTTTAATTTTCTTAAAGTTCTTAATAGGTTCATCATCTTTCCAAATATAACCCAGTAATGCAGCACCGTTAAAACCGGCATTTTTTATCTGCAAAATATTACTTTCATTTATTCCACCCAAAGCAATTAGTTGTTTGAGGTTTGAGGTTTGAGGTTTGAGGTTTTTCGTTAATTCTACTAACGAGATTTTTGGTTTATAATTTGGCTTGCTGATGCTTTCAAAAACTGGACTATAAAAAACAATTTTAAATTTATCAGCTAATATTTCCAATTCGTTTAAATCGTGTATAGACGTTGATAGAATTGCGTCATTCGGAACTTTGGAAAGATTTTCAGCTGTTCTTTCTTTCTCTTTAAAATGAATGATCGATTCAATATTTTGAAAACCATTTTCATCATAAAATGAAAACGGAATAATTAATTTATGATGAAATTTTGTGTCAATACTTTTTAAAATACCGGAAATATAAGTTGATGAATAATTTGCTTTTCGTAAATAAATTCCACTTGCACCTAATTCTAAAAGTTGTGAAATAAATTTTTCTTCATCCTTAAAATTTTCAGGTTGCGTGATTACAAAAAGTTGAAAAGATTTCTCGATACTCAATTATCTGTTCGCAATTTTATTGTTGCACTCACCATTTTGTGGTCGCTGAAATCGAATGCTTTTGCATAATAATTATAGCCTTTATATGCAGGATCAAACATCATTTGATCGATTCTAAATGAAGGCATTTGCCCAACATATGTTCTTCCCAAGCCCGAGCCGGCTTCAACAAAAGCATCTTTCATATTTCCTTTAACAGTGCGAAAAGCATATGAAGTTGGTGAATCGTTAAAGTCGCCACATAAAATAATTTTGTAAGGCGAATTATCAATAAAATCTCTCACTAATTCGGCTTGTTTTGCTCGTTCGATAAACGCTGTTTTTAATTTATGGGTAATGTTAGAATACTTCACAACACTGGAATCATTATCGATTTCAATATTTTTTACAGCATTGTAATCCGGTGCTTCGAAATGAATAGATTTTAAATGTGTATTTATAATGCGAACAGTGTCTCCATGTGCAACAATATCGGTAAAAATTGTAAAATTTGAAATGCCACTTTCATGTTCAACTTCTCCTGAATCAATAATTGGAAATCTTGAAAAAACCACAACTTCATGTCCACGATAAAATCCCTTTGTATCAAAATAAGTATTGTAATGGTAAAATGTTTTGAGCGTTTTAAAAAGCTTCTTATACGTTGGGCCGTCAATTGTTGTTCCTTCATTTCTAAACTCCTGAAAACATAAAACGTCAGGATCAATTTTTTGTAGTACTTCGAAAAATTTATCCGATTCTTCAATTTTTTTTCCTCCAAATGCTCCCATGTTTTTTACATTAAAACTCATCAACCGAATACTGTTTGAGTAATCAGTTGTTTTCTTTGAATTAAGTTGAATAAAATATGGAACATATTTAAAACCGATTACAATTACTGCAAGCGAAAACACAAATTTGAGTTTAAAAAAGATAAGCCAATAAAAGATAAAAATAATATTTGCAAGTAACAAAACCGGATACGCTAAACCCAAAAAAGCTACAGGCCAAAACACTTGCGGACTCACATAAGGTGCGAGATAAGAAGCAAGTAACAGCAGCATTACAATACCGTTTAATAAAAATACTATTCGATGAATGATAAACATTATTCTTTGCTGGCTTTAAACAAAATATCTTTTTCTTTTTTACTTAAACTATCGTATCCCGATTTGGAAATTTTATCCAAAATCATATCTATAACTTCCTGCGAAGGTTCGTTAAATTTTGTAGTATTTTTTTGATTCGAAGTATAATGAACTTTCAACTTTGATTTATTCATAAAAATATTTTCAATCCATGATGGAAAGGAAATTTTACCGTAAATATATTTGATATAAAGAAAGCCAAAAAGAGCACCTCCGATATGCGCTAAATGTCCCCCTGAATTTGACCCGGTAATACTTAACAAATCAATAACAACAGAAATAAGTGCAATATATTTTAACCGAACCGTTCCAAATAAAAATAATTGAATTGGATATTCGGGTAATAAAGTTGCGGTGGCAACAACAATTGATAAAACACCTGCCGATGCTCCAAGGGCAAATGTTGATGATATATTTAAACTAAAAAAAGGAAATAAATTATAGCAAATCATAAAAAATAATCCGCCAAAAATGCCACCACCAAAAAATGCCTGATACAATTTTTTGTTCCCTAAATATTCCTGGAAAATATTTCCCAGCCAAAAAAACCACAACATGTTAAACAGAATATGAAAAAACCCATCATGCAAAAACATATAAGTAAAAATGCTCCAAGGTTGTATAATAAAACTGATAAAGGAAGCGGGAAGCATTAAATAATGAAGAAACGAAGGAACAATCTGATTGTTTTCATTCATCAAAATCAACAACACATTTATAAGAGAAACAATAATAAAAACTCCCACGTTTATGAGAATAATTTTATTAACGGCATTGCTTTTACTGAATGCGTTTTTTATTTCGTCTGCAATATTCATATTTTAATAAAACGAATTTCTATTCTTTTTATTCCAGTATTTGATTAAGAAAAACCCAAAAAGCATTCCTCCTAAATGTGCAAAATGAGCTACATTATCACTTGGGTTATTTGAAATACCCTGAAATAATTCAAGACCTCCGTATAGCATTACAAAATACTTTGCTTTGATCGGAATTGGTAAAAAAATCATCATTAATTCTGTGTTTGGAAACAACATACCAAATGCAAGCAAAAGCCCAAAAACAGCACCTGATGCACCAACTGTAGGAATATTCATTTTACGCTGTACCATAGCATCAGCAATTTGAATTGAGCCTTGAATATATTGAGGATTATCTTTTTGTGTTTGCCATTCACTCATAAATTGTTGAAAATTTTCATTTCCTGAAATTCCAATATCTTTATGTTGAAGTAAAACAAAAGCATCATAACTAGGGTGTGAAGTATAAGCCACAACCTCTGTTTTAACATTATTTATTTCATAAGCATTCACTCCTGTATGCAAAGCTGCCGCACCAAATGCTGTTACAAAATAGTAAATAAAAAACCGTTTTGGTCCCCAAAAATTTTCGAGCACACTCCCAAACATCCACAACGAAAACATGTTAAAAAACAAATGCGTGAAACTGCCGTGCATGAAAACATGAGTAACAAATTGAAATGGTTTAAAGTAAACCGACTCAGGATAAAAGAGTCCACAAATTTCATTTAAACTCAAGTTGAATCTTGATTCCATGACAACATTTGCCAAAAAGCAAAGACCATTAATGATAAGTAGATTCTTAACTATTGGTGGCAACATTGAACTTCCTGCAAAACGAAAATTACTCATATATTAAATGATAGGTGTAAAATAAAACATCCAAAAATAAAAAACATCTATCAAAGCTGACAGATGTTTTTTAAAAGATGATATCAATCTAATCACAGTAACCAC
>Ga0194037_1002665_pt1 | contig 11565 bp, 9 predicted proteins | sample JunL306m_MetaG_FD_148653 | JGI IMG/M metagenome (GOLD analysis project Ga0194037, IMG submission 148653) | Anoxic zone freshwater microbial communities from boreal shield lake in IISD Experimental Lakes Area, Ontario, Canada - Jun2016-L304-6m | ecosystem: Environmental > Aquatic > Freshwater >...
AAAGCGTCTGCTACGCCTTTATGTAAAATTTTTCCTGCTTTAATATTTAAGCCTTTTGCTAGTGCTGCATTTTCAACACATGCTTTTTCCCATCCTTTATTCGCAATGGCAATCGCATAGGGTAAAGTAGCCTGTGTAAGTGCGCGTGTAGAAGTTTGTGGAACTGCCCCTGGCATATTCGCCACACAGTAATGTAAAATATTTTGCTCCATGTAAACTGGGTTTTCATGTGTGGTAGGTTTACAAGTTTCAATACATCCTCCTTGGTCTACAGCTACATCTACCACCACTGTGCCGGCTTCCATTAAAGCTAAATCGGCTTTCTTAATTAAATGTGGGGCTTTAGCACCATGTAATAATACAGCACCTATGACTAAATCAACTGTTGGTAATTTTTCTTGAATAGCCATTAAGGTAGAATATTGTGTAACTACATTCGCTGGCATGACATCCGATAAATATCTTAAACGTGTTAAGTTGGTATCCATAATAGTAACATGGGCACCTAAACCTGCAGCCATTTTTGCGGCCTGGGTTCCTACAATACCACCACCAATAATTAAAACCTCTGCTGGTTTCACACCTGGCACACCTCCTAATAATTTTCCTTTTCCGCCAAATGGTTTGCCTAAATAATAAGCACCTACATTCACAGCCATTCTTCCTGCTACTTCCGACATAGGTACTAATAATGGTAAAGAACCATCAGGTAATTCTACTGTTTCATATGCAATACAAACCGCATGCGATTTCATCATTGCATCGGTTAATTCTTTTGATGCTGCAAAGTGGAAATAAGTAAATAAAATTTGTCCTGATTTAATTAAAGGAAATTCTGCAGCAAGTGGTTCTTTTACTTTAATGATCATTTCAGCAATTTCATATACTTCTTTAGCCGTTGCTAAAATAGTAGCCCCTGCTTTTATATAGGCCTCATCAGTAAATCCAGAGCCAAGACCTGCTTTAGTTTCTACATTCACTGTATGACCTTGTCTTGTAAGTGCATCCACACCTTCTGGTGTTAAACCCACTCTATATTCTTGAATCTTAATTTCTTTAGGTACTCCAATAATCATGATTTTTGTTTTTATTTCTGTACAAATATCGGTTTAAAGAAAATATTCATTTAATAATGATAATATTCAGTAAAATATCTTGTTTTATTTCTTAAATAGAAAAAAATAACGTTATTTACATTAGAATTTACCCAAAAAACAGAAATAATTTCTCTATGGCACTTGACGCAATTGACCAATCTATCTTACGCATTTTACAAAAGGATGCATTGGCTAAATTAAAAGACATTAGCGCTGCCATTAATTTATCGCTAAGTCCTACACATGACCGTATAAAAAGACTAGAAGCAGAGGGCTATATTTTACATTATGTTACCCTGCTTGATAGAAAAAAATTGGACCTTGGTTTAGTGGTGCACTGTCAAGTAACTTTAGATAAACAAACCCGTTCTCATTTTTCTGAATTTGAAAAAACCATTGCACAGTTTCCGGAAATTATTGCTTGCAGTTTGGTCTCGGGTAGTTTTGATTATTATTTAAAACTAGTCACCAAGGATGTTGAATCGTATAATAAATTTTATCAAGAACGATTAGCCGTGCTTCCCATGGTAGCGCATATTAATAGTTTATTTGTAATGGATGAAATTAAATTAACTACCGAGCTACCACTTTAATAAATAATAAAAAAATATTACTTCGTAGGCTCAATTAGGTCCCATAAATTCCCATAAAAATCTTTAAACACCGCAACGGTTCCATAAGCTTCGATATGCGGCGCAATCGTAAATTCAACGCCTTTAGAAATATAATTTTGATAATCTCTTTCAAAATTATCGGTATATAAAAATAAAAATACACGACCTCCTGTTTGATAACCAATAAACTTTTCTTGTTCTGGCGTTGCTGCTTTAGCAAGTAATAACATACATCCATTATTGGCTCCAGTGGGTTGTACCATCACCCATCTTTTGGTTTCAGATAAAACAGTGTCTTCTATTAAGGTAAAGCCTAAAGTATTAGTATAATAAGCAATGGCTTCGTCGTAATCTCGAACCACCACAGCAATATGTGCCAAGCTTTGTTTCATATTTCAAATATACAATAATTAAAATCTTTCTTTAACTTCACTTTTCTATTTATACTTAAACTAAAAAAATAAATGCCTGTTGTAAAAAATTTAATCTTTGATTTAGGCAATGTCTTATACGATATTGATTTTAAAAAAATGAATACCGCTTTTAAATCCATTGGCATTGAAGATATTGACCAGCATTTTACTTTAAATAAATCTCACCCATTATTTTTAGATTTAGAAATGGGCTTTGTAAATGAACAGGAGTTTTATGAAGGTGTCAGAACCTTAGTGAATTTACCTTTAACCAATGAGCAAATTCAATTTGCTTGGAACGCACTACTTGTAGGATTTAGAAAAAATAGTATTGATTGGATCAAGCAAAATAATATTAAGTACAATACTTTTTTATATTCCAATACCAATCAAATACACCAAAATCATTTTATAGCAGAATTCGAAAACAAAGTGGCAAATTACCCTTTTGTTTCCCTTTTTAAGAAACCATATTATTCTCATGAAATGGGTATGCGCAAACCCGACCCAGCTTCTTTCACTTATATTCTAGAAAAAGAGGGCTTACTAGCGGCTGAAACCCTTTTTATTGATGACAATGAACCCAATATTATAGCTGCTGCCTCCGTGGGGCTTCAAGTGCTTCATTTAAAAGAAGGGATGACAGTGGAAAAGGATATTGTGGTCTATTTGTAAGGCTCCTACACAAGCTTATTTCTTCGCTCTATTTGTTCTTAACTTCCTCAAATTCAATGTATTCGGCTTCAACTGGCTCCTCTTTATGGGGGGAATGCGTATTAGCATTTTGAGCACTATTATAATTGTTCTGTGCATTTTTCGCAGCTTCGGCTTGTTGCTTTTGCATTTGTTCCATATTCTGTCTAACCGACTTCACCCCTTTGCTTACTGGCACTTCTACTTGGAAGATTACTTTGTATAAAAAGTAAATCAAGAACCCGTATAAAATTAGCTTCATCATAGTGCAAAAATAAGGCCCTTGCCAATATTTTTGGGATATTTCATCCTGTTTTATTACCTTTGGCATAGAATAGAAGAAAATGTGAAGGGAACGATTTCGTTCCCTTCTTCTTTTTTAAGTATGCAAGCAAACGAAATAATAGCCTTAGTGAATCCAATTTTGGAACAACTTCTTAAAGAGGAGCCTAGTTATTTCTGCGTTTCAGTAAAAGTGAAGCCAACCAATAATATCAAAATATTTTTGGACGGCGACCAAGGTTTGCCAATTGAAAAGTGCACATTTATTAATAGGAAACTATACCGCATAATGGAAGAAGCGGCCTGGTTCCCAGAAGGCGATTTTTCTTTAGAGGTTTCTTCACCAGGTATTGACGAGCCTCTAGTTTTGAACCGTCAGTATGTAAAAAATATTGGAAGAAAAGTAGAAATTACTTTTTTAGATGAAAGTATTAAAGAAGGCATTTTAAAAACAGTAACAGATAAAGATATATTAATAGAATGGACAGAAGGGAAAGCTAAAAAAGCAGCAGTACAAACTTTAGTAATTCCTTTTGATCAAATAAAAACAACAATCGTTCAAGTTCAATTTTAACAAACAAAAATCAAGCAAAAAGCTTGAAAAAAAATTATGTTATGGCAAGTATAAATTTAATTGAAGCCTTTCAGGAGTTTAAAGACGCAGAAAGCATTGACCGTCCTACGATGATGAAAGTGGTAGAAGACGTATTCAAAACCTTATTGAGAAAAAAATATGGTAGTGATGAAAACTTTGACGTAATCGTAAACGCTGAAAAAGGTGACTTGGAAATTATTCGCCGTCGTCAAATCAGAGACGACGATGATGTAGATAATCCATTAGAAGAAGTATCTTATTCTGAAGCTATTAAAATTCAACCTGACTATGAAGTAGGTGAGGATTTATTAGAAGAAGTAGACATCTTGGACTTCGGAAGAAGAGCCATACTAGCGGCTAAGCAAACATTAGCTTCTCGTATCAATGATTTGAAGAAGAATGCTTTAGTAAAGAAATATTCAGATAGAATTGGTGATATCATGAATGCCGAAATTTATCAAGTATGGAAAAAAGAAGTATTGTTATTAGATGAGGAGGGCAATGAATTAATTCTTCCAAAGTCGGAGCAAATTCCACAAGACTTTTTTAAGAAAGGAGAAAATATTAGAGCGGTTATTGCCAGAGTGGATATGAAAAATAATTCACCAGTGATTATCTTATCTAGAACAAGCCCCTTATTCTTAGCAAAATTATTAGAAATAGAAGTACCAGAAATTTTTGATGGTCTTATTACAATTAAGAAAATTGTACGTGAACCAGGAGAGCGTGCAAAAGTAGCGGTAGAGTCTTTTGACGATAGAATTGATCCTGTAGGCGCTTGCGTAGGTATGAAAGGTTCTCGTATTCATGGTATCGTAAGAGAGTTAAAAAATGAAAATATTGATGTGATTAATTTCACAACAAATACACAATTATTAATTCAACGTTCATTAACACCTTCTAAAATTAGTTATATGAATATTGACTCCGAAAAAATGCACGCAGAAGTGTATTTAAAAGCGGATCAAGTTTCTTTAGCCATTGGACGTAGAGGGGTGAATATTAAACTAGCTTCTGAGTTAACCGGTTATGAATTAGATGTATACCGTGAAGATGAAGAAATAGTGGATGAATTTGATATTGATTTAGATGAATTTAGTGATGAGATTGAAACATGGATCATTGACGAATTCAAGCGTGTGGGTTGTGATACGGCAAGAAGCATATTAAACTTAGGTGCTGAAGAATTAGAAAAAAGAACAGATTTAGAAAAAGAAACGATTGCAGATGTGCGTCGAATCTTACAAGAAGAATTTGATAAAGGTGAATAACCTTTGATTTTTGAAAGTATATTTGTATTAGGCGAATCGTTCCGAAAAATTAGTAAGTAATTATCGGGGCAAAAAACAACAGAATGTCAGAATTGAAACTACCAAGATTGTTAGCAGCTGCTAAAGAGTTCAACATCGGTCAAGATACCTTGATTGAATTCTTAGTGAAAAAAGGTTTTCCTAAAGACGACCTTAAGCCAACAGCTAAATTAACTGAGGATCAGTATTATTCTCTGCAAGCAGAATTTCAAAGCGATAAAGTAGCTAGAGATAAAGCTGATCACGTAGAGCTTCCAAAAAATGCTGTGGCCGATAAAGACAAGGCAAAAAAAGCTGTTGTTATTGAGGTGGAAGCAGCTAAACCTGCTAAAGAAGAACTGAAAGAAAAAACTATAAAAGCTTCTGAAGAAGATACCAAAGCATCTGATGCAACTAAAGTAGTCAAGGATGCCGAAAAAGTAGTGGAAAAGCCCCTTACAGTTAAAATTGATGCTCCTGAAGTAGAATCGCCTAAAGTCATTGATAAAATAGATTTATCCTTAATAGATTCTTCTACTCGACCTAAAAAATCGGCAAAGAAAGAAGAGCCAGCAGAAAAACCAAGCAAGGAAACGCCAGCCAAAAAAATTGTAAAGAAAGAAGAACCAGCAAAACCAGTAACAGAAACACGTGCTCCAGTTGACCATTCTATTTCACCTGAAAATGTACATGGCAAAATTGAAAATATTGCTACAAAAAAATTAGAAGGTCCTAAAGTAATGGGTAAAATTGATTTACCTATCAATAGTGATACGCGTCCTAAACCAATGAGCCAAGAGGAAAAGAGAAAACGTAAACGTATTCCTTCTGGTCCTCAAGGGCCTCAACAAGGGGGTGGTCAGGGTCAAGCTAGTAATCAAGGTCAAGGTGGGGGACAAAGACCAGGTGGTGGATACCAAGGTCAAGGTGGGGGACAAAGACCGGGCGGCGGATATCAAGGTCAAGGCGGAGGACAAAGACCAGGTGGCGGACAAAGACCAGGTGGCAATAGAAATGCACCTCAAACAGCAGAACAAAAAGAAATTGGTCAAAAAGCCATTCAAGATAAGATTAAAGAAACACAGGCAAAATTAGCAGGTTCAGGAGGAAGAGGAAAGAGTTTGAAATCGAAATACAGACGTGCTAAAAGAGATGAAGCTGCAGAAAATGAAAACAATGAAATAACAGATAATAAATTACAAGTTACCGAGTTTGTAACTGTTAGTGAGTTGTCAAGTTTGATGGATGTAAGTTTTGCTGATATTATTAGCAAGTGTATGAACCTAGGTATCATGGTTTCTATTAACCAACGTTTAGATGCAGAGGTTATAGAATTAGTTGCAAGTGAATTTGGTTTTGAAGTAGAGTTTGTGGGATTAGAAGATGCTGAAGAAATGGATGAAGAAGAAGAAGCAGATGATTTAGCCAATTTAGTAGAGCGTCCACCGATTGTAACCATTATGGGTCACGTTGACCATGGTAAAACTTCATTACTAGATTATATCCGTAATGCTAATGTTGTTGCAGGTGAGGCAGGAGGAATCACACAACATATTGGTGCTTATGAAGTGACTTTGCCGAATGGTAAAGCCATAACTTTCTTAGATACACCTGGTCACGAAGCCTTTACAGCTATGCGTGCGCGTGGTGCGAAAGTAACTGATATTGCTATTATTGTAGTAGCTGCTGATGATGCAGTGATGCCTCAAACTAAGGAAGCCATAAGTCACGCCCAAGCAGCGAATGTGCCTATGATTTTTGCGGTAAATAAAATTGATAAAGATGGCGCAAATGCACAAAAGATATACGAGCAACTTTCTCAAATGAATATTTTAGTAGAAGCTTGGGGTGGTAAATTCCAAAACCAAGAATTATCTGCTAAGCAAGGTTTAAATGTAGATACTTTATTAGAGAAGGTTATTTTAGAGTCTGATTTATTAGATTTAAAAGCCAACCCGAATAGAGAAGGTTCTGGAAGTATAATTGAAGCCTCATTAGATAAAGGACGTGGATATGTTGCTACCATATTAGTACAAAATGGAACTTTAAGACAAGGTGATTTAATTTTATCTGGTCAGTTCTATGGTAGAGTAAAAGCCATGTTTAATGAGCGTAATCAACGTATTGAAGTGGCGCCGCCTTCTACACCAGTGGTTATTTTAGGTTTAAATGGTGCTCCACAAGCGGGTGAGAAATTTAAAGTATATCAAGACGAAGCAGAAGCAAAAGAATTAGCCACTAAGCGTGCTCAATTATTAAGAGAGCAAGGCCTTAGAACTAGAAAACATATTACATTAGATGAAATTGGTCGTCGTTTAGCCCTAGGTAATTTTAAGGAATTAAATATTATCATTAAAGGTGACGTGGACGGTTCTGTAGAAGCCTTAAGTGATTCATTACAAAAATTATCTACGGAAGAAATTGCGATTAGAGTAATATTAAAAGGGGTTGGTCAAATTTCTGAGTCGGATGTACTTCTTTCCGCAGCTTCTGATGCCATCATCATTGGATTTAATGTTCGACCTTCTATGCAAGCCAATAAATTGGCTGAAACAGAGGGTGTAGAAATTAAGTTGTACTCAATTATCTACAACGCGATTGACGAAATCAAGTCTGCAATGGAAGGTATGTTGGAGCCAAAAATTCAAGAAAAAATTGTGGCCAACGTAGAAGTAAGAGAAGTGTACAAATTTGATAAAGCTACTGTTGCTGGATGTTTCGTATTAGACGGCAAATTGAGTAGAAATAGCAAAATTAGAATTATACGTGATGGTATTGTGGAATACCCTAAAGGAGAAGGACAAAGTGCTGAATTAGGTAGTTTAAAACGTTTCAAAGACGATGTGAAAGATGTTGTATCGAATATGGAATGTGGTTTAACTATTAAAAACTTTATTGACCTTAAAGTAGGTGATATTGTCGAAGCCTTTGAAGAAGAGGAAGTAAAACGTACTTTATAAAATAATTAAGATTTGTTATTTGGGTAAATGACCCAAGCAGCAGAACTTTACCCTATAATAAAAAAATTGATGAAATTATTTAGCATTGCCTTCTGTTTATTTTGCTTGACCATTTCTTTTTCGGCAAAGGCGCAAGTAAAAAAAGTATTAGCAGATAAAATTGTAGCTACTGTTGGAGACAAGTTTATTTTAAAATCGGATGTAGAAAATGCCATTAGCGATTATAAACGTCAAGCGCAAGGGCAAGAAAATGTAACTATTCCTACTGAATGTAAAATGATAGAAGGGCAATTAATTCGTAAAGCTTTAGTTCTTCAAGCTCAAAAAGATTCTATCAATGTTACAGATGATGAAGTAGAAGTAGCCATGGAAAGTCGCATTCGTAATTTCATTCAACAATTTGGCTCCAAAGAAGTGTTAGAAGAAGTAGCAGGGCGTTCTGTTTTTCAATTAAAAGAAGATTTTCGCATTTTAATTAAAGAACAAAAATTGGCCGACGAAATGCAGGCTAAAATTGTTGAAAAAATTAAAATTACTCCTACTGAAGTAAGAAATTACTATAATAAAATTCCTACTGATAGCCTACCTCTGTATGAAAGTGAAGTGCAAGTAACAGAGCTAGTAATGCATCCTAAAGCAAACAGAGATGTGGAAGAATATGTGATTAAGCAAATGTTAGAGTATAGAAAACAAATTGAATCGGGTGCTAATAAATTTGATCAATTAGTTAAATTATATTCAGAAGACCCTAGTGCGAAAGAAAACCTAGGAGTATTTAATTTAAATCGTAATGAGAAAAATTTTGATCCAGCTTTTATGGCTGGTTCATTTCGTTTAAAAGAAGGTCAAATTTCTGCACCTATTAAATCTAAATTTGGATACCATATTATTCAACTTATATCAAGGTCTGGTGACGAAGCCGTTGTAAAACATATATTGCGTATACCTCCTATTACTAACGACGAAATCAATGAAACAAAACTATTTTTAGATAGTCTTAGAAAAGAAATGACTGCTAACAGATTAAGTTTTGGAGAAGCTGTTAATAAATTTAGCGATGATGATAATAGTAAGTTTAGTGGTGGTGCTATAACAGGTCGTGATGGGTCCACTTATGTAAACATTGATCAACTGGACAAAGACATGGTGGTATTAATGCAAAATATGAAGCCAGGTGATATTTCTACACCACAGGTTTATTTAGACGAACGTGGCAGAAAAGCAGTGCGACTTATTTATTTTAAAGAACGTACCACACCTCATAAAGAAAACTTAAAAGAAGATTATAATAAAGTAGCACAACGTGCATTAGAAGAAAAAAAGGCCAAATCAATGGAATCTTGGTTTAAAGAACATGTGCCAAATTATTATGTTTTCATTGACGACACTTTTAAAGGTTGTGTTGAATTAGCAGATTGGACCCAAGTGGCCAATCAGATTACGAAATAATTTTTTTAAATTACTTATATCTATGTCTTCCATTTTTTATCCTGCAAATGAAAGAGGCCATGTTCAATTCGATTGGCTAGACACTTACCATAGTTTTAGTTTTGGACAATACCATGATCCCACTAAAATTCATTTTGGGGCACTCCGTGTTTTAAATGACGATAAGATTGATGCGGGTATGGGCTTCGGCACCCATCCTCATGATAATATGGAAATTATTACGATTCCTTTATTTGGTGATTTACATCATCGCGATAGCACTGGAAGAGATTGCATTATTAAAGAGCATGATGTTCAAATTATGAGTGCAGGTTCTGGTATCCAACATAGCGAAGTGAATCCCAATAAAGACAAAAGGGTTGAGCTATTTCAGATTTGGATCTTCCCCAAAGAAAGAAATATTACCCCTAGGTATGATCAAAAATCATTTCTTCCAGAAGATAGAGTAGACCAACTACTTACTGTAGTTTCTCCCAATGAGCCTAATACTTTATTCATTAACCAAGATGCTTGGTTATCCTTGGGACATTTTAAAAAGCCTTTTTCAACTAACTATGCTATGCACCAGGAAGGTCAAGGTCTATTCGCCATCTGTATAGAAGGTAATTGTACCGTGGGTGGTCAATTCTTAGGCCGAAGAGATGCAGTGGGTATTTCTGGGCTTGAGGCTGTTCAAATTGATGCCCAAGCCGGTTCCGACCTGCTTCTAATTGAAATACCTCACTTTACTACAGGAGCTTAGAAAATTTTTACTTCTTTACTAGTATACAATAGCTAACTATTGTAAATTTGGGACTCCTTAAACTCCATCATGAGCGACGAAATCAAACACGAGTGTGGGCTAGCCTATATTCGACTTAGAAAACCCCTATCTTATTATCTTCAGCAAAGAGGGTCGGTTACCTACGGATTAAACAAATTATACTTGTTGATGGAAAAACAGCACAATCGTGGTCAAGATGGTGCAGGTTTGGCTACACTTAAATTAAATATTGAAGCAGGTAACCCATTCTTATATCGATTACGTAGTAACGCACAACAACCTATTGCCGATTTGTTTTATAAAATAGGTTTAGAAATACAAGAGCTTGAAAAGTTTCAACCAGATATTGCTAAGCATCCGGGTTTAATGAAAGGACATTTACCTTTCATGGGCGAAATTTTATTGGGTCATTTACGTTATGGGACCCAAGGAAAAAATAATCTTGAATTTTGTCATCCTTTTATTAAGCGCAATTTGGTGCCGGGTAAAAATTTAGCGCTAGCAGGGAATTTCAATTTGGTGAATACCGACGAATTATTTGAGCATATTAAAATGGATCCTGGTCCTTTTGAAAAACAGAGCGATTTAGCTGCCATGATGGAAGTGATTCATTATTTTTTAACCAATGATGAATCTATTAATCCTAATAATCCCAATATTACTGACGTTTTAAAGAAAGCAGTTCCTTTATTTGATGGAGGCTTTACCGTAGGTGGTCTGGTAGGGAATGGTCATAGTTTTATATTAAGAGATGCCCATGGAATTAGACCTGCTTATTATTATATTGACGACGAAGTAATTGTGGCAGCCAGTGAAAGAGCGGCTATCAGAACAACTTTCAATGTAGCTGAAAATGAAGTGCTGGAGCTCATGCCAGGTCAAGCCTTACTTGTAGACGACGAAGGCAATTACAAAATTGAACAAATTATTGAACCAAAACAAAGACGCGCTTGTTCATTTGAGCGTATTTATTTTTCTAGAGGTAGTGATGAAAAAATTTATAGAGAAAGAATTGCTTTAGGAAATCACTTAAGTAAAATTGTTTTAGAGCGTATTGGTAATGATTTAAAAAATACTATTTTCTCTTATATACCCAATACAGCTGAAGTAGCTTTTTATGGATTAGTAAAAGGCATGGAAGAGTATTTGAATAAAATTAAAGTAGAAAGAATTTTAAGCTGGGGTAAAGAGGTGGATCCAGAGAAATTAGAGGCTATGATTAATCGTAAAATTAGACAAGAAAAAATTGCGATTAAAGATGTAAAACTACGCACTTTTATTACTGAGGATACCAATAGAAATGAGATGGTACAACATGTGTACGATATAACCTATGGCACAGTGCGTAAAGACGAAGATACCTTGGTAATTATTGATGATAGTATTGTAAGAGGTACCACTTTAAAAGAA
>Ga0194037_1002668_pt1 | contig 11552 bp, 7 predicted proteins | sample JunL306m_MetaG_FD_148653 | JGI IMG/M metagenome (GOLD analysis project Ga0194037, IMG submission 148653) | Anoxic zone freshwater microbial communities from boreal shield lake in IISD Experimental Lakes Area, Ontario, Canada - Jun2016-L304-6m | ecosystem: Environmental > Aquatic > Freshwater >...
GGCCCTCACGCCACTGCTGAGGTGATGCAGGCAATTCATCTGCACCTACCAAAGCCACATGATCCATTCACAGACTTAGTTCCACCAATCGGAATTAAGCTGACACCAAAGCACTATGCTTATTTAAAAATATCTGAAGGCTGCAACCATCGTTGTACTTTCTGCATCATTCCTAGTCTTCGTGGTGATTTGGTATCCAGACCCATCGGCGAAGTATTAATAGAAGCCAAACGCCTATTTGAGTCAGGTGTTAAAGAGTTACTAGTGGTCTCGCAAGATACGAGTGCATACGGCGTTGATATTCAATACCGTACTGGCTTTTGGGATGGCAAACCGGTGAAGACCCGCATGTTTGATTTGGTAAATGCCTTAAATCAAATTGCTCGTGAGCATCAAGCCTGGGTAAGACTACATTATGTTTATCCCTATCCGCATGTAGATGACATCTTGCCTTTGATGGCAGAGTTTGCAGAACATGGGTATGGAGTGCTGCCTTATTTAGATATCCCATTGCAGCATGCCCATCCCGATGTTCTTAAAAGAATGAAGCGTCCTGCTAGCGGGGAGAAGAATTTAGAGCGCATCTTAGCTTGGCGTGCTGCCTGCCCTGGTCTAGTGATTCGCAGTACTTTTATTGCAGGCTTTCCTGGAGAGACAGAAGCAGAATTCGATTACCTGCTCAATTTCTTAGACGAAGCTCAAATTGATCGTGCTGGTTGCTTTGCCTATTCTCCCGTCGAAGGCGCCACTGCAAATCAGTTGGAAAACCCGGTCCCTGATGCTATTCGTGAAGAGCGTCGCGCACGTTTTATGGCAAAAGCAGAAGATATTTCGATTAAGCGTCTTGAGAAAAAAATAGGCAAAAGAGTACAAGTGTTAATTGACCGGGTTGACGAATCGGGTGGAATTGGCAGAACTATTGGTGACGCCCCTGAAATTGATGGCTTGGTGAGGGTTTTACCACCCAGCAAGCCTTCAAAACGCTATCGCACAGGGGAAATCATTCGTGCTACGGTTATTAGCTCCCAAGGGCATGACCTAATAGCCGAAACTTGAAGAATGTAATAAAAATGTGGGTTGTATTATTAATTAAGCCTATTTTTGGGCTCAGCTAAGGGGATTGTTATGAGTCGTGATGTCGTTGTCTTAAGTGCAGTTCGTTCCGCTATTGGCACCTTTAATGGTTCTCTTAGCAGCTTTGAGCCTTCTGAGCTCGGCGGTATTGTGATGAAAGAGGCGGTGGCTCGCTCAGGCGTTGATCCTGCCTTAATTAATTATGTCACCGTTGGTAATACGATTCCAACGGATAGTCGTTACGCTTATGTTGCTCGTGTAGCTGCTATTCAGGCTGGCTTACCGATGGAATCAGTAGCGATGGCACTAAACCGTTTATGCAGCTCCGGTTTACAAGCGATCGTGACTACCGCTCAACAAATTATGTTGGGTGATTGTGATTACGGTGTGGGCGGCGGCGTTGAAGTGATGTCCCGTGGCATGTATGGCTCTCCAGCGTTGCGCAGCGGCGCTCGTATGGGCGATACCAAAATGCTCGACTTGATGGTTGCCGTATTGACCGATCCATTTGGTGTTGGTCATATGGGTGTTACTGCCGAGAACCTCGTTGAAAAATGGAAGCTGACTCGTGAAGAGCAAGATGCGCTTGCAGTCGAATCTCATCGTCGCGCTGCTCATGCGATTAAAGAAGGACGCTTTAAGTCACAGATCGTTCCAATCACGATTAAGTCCCGTAAGGGCGATATCGTGTTTGATACTGACGAACATTGCAAGCCAGAAACTACGATGGAAACTCTGGGCAAGATGAAGGCTGTGTTCAAAAAAGAGGGTGGCTCTGTAACCGCAGGCAACGCTTCTGGTATTAATGATGGCGCAGCATTTTTTGTATTAGCAGATGCGGAAACAGCAAAGAATGCAGGACATAAACCGATCGCCCGTTTAGTTTCTTACGCAGTAGCTGGTGTGCCAAACCACATCATGGGCGAAGGTCCTATACCTGCAACCAAGCTTGCTCTTGAGCGTGCTGGTCTGAAGTTAGATCAAATGGATGTGATTGAATCGAATGAAGCCTTTGCTGCGCAAGCTTTAGCGGTTACTAAAGGTCTAGGCTTAGATCCAGCTAAAACCAACGTGAACGGTGGTGCAATCGCTTTAGGTCACCCCATTGGTTGCTCAGGTGCTGCAATTGCTACTAAGGCCATCCATGAGCTGCATCGTGTTCAAGGTAAATACGCTTTGGTGACCATGTGTATTGGTGGCGGCCAAGGTATTGCAACTATTTTCGAACGTATGTAATCGAAGTGTTAAGAAATAAGTAGTAAGGCTGCATCCAGGCCGACTCGGTCAAAAGCCGCGTCGGCTTTTTCTTTGACGATGGGCTTTGATTTGTAGGCAATGCTGATGCCAGAACCATTCATCATCATCAGATCGTTAGCACCATCTCCAATGGTAATTGCATTTGCTTTGGTGCAACCTAATGACTGGCACGCTTCATCTAGATAGGCTGCTTTAGCAATGCCATCCACAATCTGTCCAAGTACCTTGCCTGTCAACTTGCCGTTAATGATTTCAAGCGTATTTGCCTGAGCCTGCTTAAAGCCTAATTGCTGGCGAAGTTTTTCCGTGAAGAAGGTAAAGCCACCAGATACCAATAGGGTATAAAGCCCGCGCTCATTGGCGCCCGCTAATAGCTCCTCCGCTCCAAGATTGGGTTGCAAGCGCTCACGATAGACGGCTTCAAGCGCATCTTCTGAAACACCCTCTAGTAAGGCAACGCGACGTCGTAGGCTCTCTTGAAAGTCTTTGATCTCGCCACGCATGGTTGCTTCAGTAATTTGAGCAACAGCAGCTTTCTTGCCGGTGAAATCCGCTATCTCATCAATACATTCAATATTGATTAAGGTCGAGTCCATGTCCATCGCTAGCACTTTGATATCAGCAGAATTAAGGTTGCCATTTAAAAAACAGAGATCGCTATTAAATCCTGCTGCAATAGAGCGCAGACTTTCTCTTTGGGAGATATCTAACTGATGACTAGATTCCCAGCGTTCAAAATAGTAAGCGCCATTCGATATTTGTCCGCCAACTGTGTGAAGCACTAATCCAAATTTGAGCGCACAGTCTTTGAGCTCAAAGACGAGCTTTTCTGAGATTGGTTCTCTAGATAGGGCAACAAGGTGTAGCTTGGACATAGCATTAATCATAATAGGGAACGATTAATTGGCTTTTGCAGTGCTGAGCACGGCTGATTCGTTCAAGCGTCTTAATATCTGCCGAATAGCGTCCAAACGCTGCTCTAACTTCTCAAATTCACGATCTTTTTGGGGCAGTATCTTGAGCTTATCTTGCCCGTTAAGTTGGATATATTTTGAGCTTTGAATCAATTGAATTATTTTTAATGGGTCAATGGGCGGATTAGGGATAAATTGAATTTGAATTGATCCTGGAGTTGCATCAATTTTCTTAATACCAAAACCAGTCATTTCTAAGCGCAGGCGATGGGTTTCATAGAAGGACTTCGCTTGATCCGGAAGGTCGCCAAAACGGTCTACCAATTCTTCACGCAGACCCATCAACTCTGAAAAATCATTGGTGCCAGCAAAGCGTTTATATAAGGAGAGGCGCTCATGGACATCAGGGCAGTAATCAGATGGAAGAAGGGCAGGAACACCCAGATTGACATCGGTAGTTGCTTGAAGTGGGGAGAGTAAATCGGGTTCTTTGCCACTGCGCAAAGCCTTCACAGCTCTATTGAGCATTTCTGTATAGAGCTGAAAACCAATTTCATGGATCTCGCCAGACTGCTTATCGCCCAAGACTTCACCAGCGCCCCGAATCTCTAAGTCATGCATTGCCAGGTAGAACCCGGACCCTAGCTCTTCCATAGCCTGAATGGCATTGAGGCGTAATTGTGCCTGTTTGCTTAATGCCTCCGGATCAGGAACCATCAAGTAAGCATAGGCTTGGTGGTGTGAGCGACCAACACGACCGCGGAGTTGATGCAACTGCGCTAAGCCAAATTTATCAGCACGATGCATGATGATGGTATTCGCTGTCGGTACGTCAATACCTGTTTCAATAATCGTAGTACACAATAGAATATTGGTTCGCTGTGTGACGAATTCACGCATCACGGACTCCAGTTCGCGCTCATGCATTTGACCGTGGGCCACGCTAATACTTGCCTCTGGAATCAATTCTTGCAATGCATGCTTCCGATTCTGAATGGTTTCCACTTCATTGTGCAAGAAGTAGACCTGGCCGCCACGTTTAATTTCTCGAAGAACAGCCTCACGAATCACGCCATCTCCTTCACGGCGTACAAAGGTTTTGATGGCAAGGCGCTTTTGAGGAGCGGTAGCAATGATAGAGAACTCGCGTAAGCCTTCCATTGCCATCCCTAACGTTCTTGGGATTGGAGTAGCCGTCAAAGTCAGGATATCGACTTCAGCACGCAGGGCTTTAAGAGCATCTTTTTGGCGGACACCAAAGCGGTGTTCCTCATCCACAATCACTAAGCCAAGGTTAGCAAACTGTGTCTCTTTGGAAAGTAATTTATGAGTGCCAATAATGATGTCAGCCTCACCCTTGGCAATGGCCTCTAAAGCGGTATTAATTTCTTTAGTGGTTTTAAAGCGTGAGAGTTCAACAATGCGCACAGGCCAATCTGCAAAGCGATCTTTCCAAGTGGCAACGTGTTGTTCAGCTAACAAGGTAGTAGGCGCCAGAATAGCGACCTGCTTACCACCCATGACAGCAACAAAACTCGCCCGCAGCGCAACCTCTGTTTTACCAAAACCAACATCACCACAAACCAGGCGATCCATTGGTGTGCCGCTCGTCATATCACCAATGACTGCAGCAATGGCATTAGCTTGGTCTGGAGTCTCCTCAAAACCAAAGCTTTCTGAAAAAGCTGCGTAGTCATGAGCAGAAAATTCAAAGGCATGGCCTTTGCGAATCGCTCTTGCAGCATATAGCCCAAGTAATTCAGCAGCGGTATCACGAATTTGCTGAGCTGCTTTCCGTTTAGCCTTATCCCACTGACCAGAGCCGAGTTGATGCAGGGGTGCAGAGCCCGGATCAGAGCCAGCATAGCGAGTGACCATTTGTAATTGCTGAACTGGCACATACAAAGTGGCTTCACCTGCATATTGCAGATGTAAAAATTCTTCGAAAATAGGTGTTTCCTTTGGAGGCGCTATATTCAGAAGGACTAAGCCTTGATAACGACCAATGCCATGCTCAGCATGCACCACGGGATCACCAATCTTGAGCTCTGAGAGATCCTTAAAGAGCATGTCCGGATCTGCACTCTCTGACTCTTTCCCTTTGCGTCGCTGTCTTGCCGTCGAGGTAAATAATTCAGCCTCAGTTACGATGATGAGGTTTTGAGCTGGCCAGGAGAAGCCATTAAAGAGTGGTGCGGTGGTTAGTCCAAAGTGAGAATCACTTTTAATAAAGTCAGCAAGGGTTTCAAAGCTTTCGGGCTTCAGTTGGTAGAGTGGCTTGCCGTCTTGCCCCGCAACCGAATTACTTTCTTCAAATAATTGTCGAATTGACTCCTTACGCCCAGCACTATCGCTACAAATTAGAATGCGTACTTTTTCGCTGGAAACTAATCTACGTAAGCCGCTTACTGGATCAGTGTCTTTGCGATGCACAGCAATATCTGGTACCTGGAGAAATTGAGCAGTTTCAGAACTCTCCTTTTCTAAAACTAAACGGGCATGTGGTTTTGCAAAGGAGAAAAATTCATCCACATCAAGGAATAGTTCTTTTGGCGGAAGAATGGGGCGATCAAGATCATGCTTGAGAAATTCATAGCGTGGAAGGGTATCTTTCCAAAACCCCCGTATAGCATCTTCAATATCACCAGTACTGAGGATCCAAACTGGATCGCCTGATCTAGGGAAGTAATCAAATACGCTAGATTGCTCAGCAAAGAACATTGGCAGATAAGACTCTATGCCTGCGCTAGGGATGCCCAAGTTGGCATCTTTATAGATAGAGCAACGGCTAGGATCACCCTCAAACACCTCGCGCCAACGGCCTCTAAAGGCTGTGCGCGCCTCATCATTGAATGGGAATTCATGACCTGGGAGTAGGCGAACTTCTTTAACGGGATAAAGACTTCTTTGCGTATCCGGATCAAAGGAGCGGATTTGCTCAATTTCATCGCCAAATAAATCCAAGCGATAAGGCAGGCTAGATCCCATCGGAAATAAATCAATGAGGCCACCACGAATACTGTATTCACCAGGTCGCATGACTGCGCTTACCGGATCGTAACCTGCTTGTTGAAGTTGCAACCTGAGTGCCGCTTCATTGAGCTTGTCACCTTGCCTAAAGAAAAAAGTGTGCCCGGATAAGAATTCAGGCGGGCCTAATCTTTGCAGAGCTGTAGTAACTGGCACCAAAACAATATCGCAGCTGCCATTGAGTAATTCGTAAAGGGTAGCTAAACGTTCAGATACTAAGTCTTGGTGTGGTGAAAAATTGTCATATGGAAGAATTTCCCAATCCGGTAGAAGGCGGGTTTTTAGCTGTGGTGCAAAAGCAGGGATTTCTTCCAAAAGTCTCTGGGCTTCTTGTGCCTGGGCACAAAATATCACCATGACTGAGAAATCCTTACGGTAGCGCAGGGCGGTTTGCGCTATCAGGGCTGCATCGGCCGAGCCTACTAGCCCTGAAAAGGTAAAGCGCTGCCCAGCCCGCGGAGCGGGTATGGGGGGTACTAGATTTAATGCATCCGACATCTGAGCTCATTATAGAATCAGGCATGAGCTCAGGAAATCAATCACTCAAGAAATGCCATGCTCTCCTGCCAACAGCGGGGGCTGGGTCTCGCTTGGGCGGCCATTTGCCCAAACAATTCCAAGAATTGGCTGGCAGACCGATGCTTTCTTTCGCTATTGAAGCTTTTATGCAATCCCCGCTCATCGAATCCATTTGGATTGGCGTTTCTCCAGGATTCATTGATCAGCCCATCCTTAAAAGTCTTGCCAAAGGAAATAAACCCATTCATTTCCTGCCTACTGGCGGTCCTACACGCCAAGAAACTGTCCGCAATACTTTGGCAGCACAACTTCAGGCTGGAATATCGCCTGATGATTGGATCTTGGTACACGATGCAGCAAGACCTGGTATCACGCCTGCGCTGATTGAAAAATTAATTACCTCCGTACAAGATTCCGATTCTGGTGGCTTACTCGCTATTCCTTTAGCCGATACTTTGAAGCAGGCTAATTTTGATTCGGTAATTGCTGGCAATATACCGCTTGTAGAAAAAACAATTCCGCGTGAGCGTTTGTGGCAGGCCCAAACACCCCAAATGTTCTGCCTTCAGAAACTCCATAGCGCTTTAGAAGATGCGATTCGCTTAGAGGCTGATGTGACCGATGAGGCTAGTGCGATGGAATTAATGGGTATGAAACCACTATTGATTGAAGGCGCAGCCCGAAACTTCAAAGTAACCCATCCTGCTGATTGGGATTTGATGCAATTACTGTTGAATTTAGATACTAAATAAGTAAAGAAGACATATGACACAAAGTAATGTTCATGTTCCGCAATTTCGTATTGGCCAAGGCTACGACATCCATGCCTTAGTGGCTGATCGCAAACTAATTCTTGGTGGTGTGCACGTTCCCTATGAAAAGGGTTTACTAGGCCATTCTGATGCGGATGCTTTACTGCATGCACTCACTGATGCCTTGCTAGGCGCTGCTGGATTAAACGATATTGGGCAGTTATTTCCGGATACCGATCCTCAATTCAAAGACATGGATAGCCGAATCTTGCTGCGGGCAGCCCTGCAAAAGGTTCAGGCGGCTGGCTTTCAAATCGGCAATGTGGATGCGACCATTATTTGTCAAAAGCCAAAATTAGCAGATTTTTTACCTGAAATGGTCAGAAACATCGCTGCTGACCTCTTGGTCAACCCCAGCCACGTAAACCTGAAGGCTAAGACGAATGAATCCTTGGGCCACCTTGGACGGGGTGAGGGCGTTGCGGTACATGCCGTAGCATTGCTCTACAAGGCCTAAAGATCCTCTAAAACCCCAAGCATTGTAGAATTACGGTCTTTAGAGTGAAGTTTAAGCTTGGCAGTGTTTGCGGATATTCGCGAGGATGGCGAAATTGGTAGACGCACCAGGTTTAGGTCCTGACGCCAGAAATGGTGTGGGGGTTCGAGTCCCCCTCCTCGCACCACAAGTGCTACTTGGCTTGGACTTCACATATCCTGATTTCAACGAAGAGACGAGAATGGCTGTGCAGATAGAAAATTTAGGTTCGTTAGACCGCAAAATGACTTTGGAATTCGCTCGTACCGATTTGGTAAAAGCGCGTGATGCCCGTTTGGCACAAGTTGCTAAGACCATGAAAGTGGCTGGCTTTCGTCCAGGCAAAGTACCAAAGAATATGGTGGAGAAGCAGTACGGCATGCAAGTAGATTTCGAACTTCAATTCGATAAAGCCTCTGAGCTGTTCTACGAGCAAAGTAAAAAAGAAGGTATCGCATTAGCTGGCCAACCACGTCTTGAACCGAAGAGTGAGTTAGATGCCGACAAGATTGTCTTTGATGCATTCTTCGAGGTATTGCCAGAAGTGAAGATTGGTGACTTTTCGAAAGCAGAAGTGACTAAGTACTCGACAGATATTAGCGATGCTGAAATTGATCGCGCAATCGGCGTACTACTTAAGCAGCAAGCCCATTACCACCCGCGTGGCGAAGCTGGCGCCCATGGTGATGGCGGTTCCAATACGGCAGCCCAAAACGGCGACCAAGTTGTCATCGACTTCATTGGCAAGATCGATGGTATTGAGTTCGCTGGTGGCAAGGCTGAGAACTTTGAGTACGTTTTAGGTGAAGGTCGGATGTTGCCCGAATTTGAAGCTGCCACTTTAGGTCTCAAAGCCGGTGAAAGCAAATCATTTCCACTAAGCTTTCCGGCCGACTACCATGGTAAAGACGTTGCTGGTAAGACAGCTGAATTTACTATTACCGTTAAATCGGTGAGTTGGGCGCATATGCCGGTGGTTGATGATGCATTTGCATTATCAATGGGTGTTGCAGAAGGCGGCGTTGAAAAAATGCGTGCCGAAGTGAAAGTGAATTTAGATCGCGAAGTGAAGCGCCGTATTACTTCTTTGCTAAAAAATGAGGTGATGGAGAAGCTCAATACTTTGTGCGAACTTGAGGTACCTAAATCTTTAGTATCTTCTGAGCAAGAGCGTTTGGCTGAAAGCGCACGCCAAGATTTAATTCAGCGTGGCATACCTAACGCCAAAGATGCTCCAATTCCTGCAGAGCTGTTTGCTGAACAAGCCCTTAAGCGTGTTCGCCTTGGTCTCATTCTGAGTGAGTTGGTCAAAAAAGAAGGCTTAGCTGTTACTGCTGACCAAATCAAGGCTGAAATTGATGAGCAAGCTGCTACTTACGAAGATCCAAAAGAAGTAGTTCGTTGGTTCTATAGCAATCCAAGCCGCTTGAAAGATATTGAGAACTTGGTGCTTGAAGACAATGTGATCAAACATTTCACATCACTTGCCAAAGTAAGCGATAAAGCGATAAGCTTTGAAGAGCTGAGCAAGCTAAACTAAGTCTAAGCTGCTATCAATCTATTTAAAAGAGGACTTTCATAAATGAACCAAAACCCGTTTCAGTCTGAAAACTTAGGGCCTAAAGGCCTAGGCTTGGTTCCAATGGTGATTGAAACCTCTGGACGAGGTGAGCGTGCTTACGATATTTATTCCCGCCTATTAAGGGAGCGTGTAGTGTTCTTGGTTGGTGAAGTAAACGATCAAACCGCTAATTTGGTAATTGCGCAGTTGTTATTTCTTGAGAGCGAAAACCCAGACAAAGAGATCTCTCTCTATATCAATTCACCTGGCGGATCTGTATCTGCAGGTCTTGCTATTTATGACACCATGCAATTTATCAAACCGCATGTGAGTACGCTGTGTATGGGTATGGCTGCAAGCATGGGAGCATTCTTGTTATGCGCTGGTGAAAAAGGTAAGCGTTACGCCTTGCCCAATTCTCGCGTCATGATTCATCAGCCATTGGGTGGAGCTCGTGGCCAGGCATCTGATATTGAGATTCAAGCCCGTGAAATTTTGTACCTACGTGAACGTTTGAATCAGATCTTGGCTGATCGTACTGGCCAATCCATTGAGACTATTGCTAAAGATACTGACCGCGACAACTTTATGTCAGCAGAGCAGGCTCGTGACTATGGCTTGATCGATAAGGTTATCGAGAAGCGTCCTTAATCATTATTTGAGCCTATTTTGAGCGATACAACTACCAACCCATCAGATAAAGTTTTGTATTGCTCCTTTTGCGGCAAGAGCCAGCATGAGGTTAAGAAGCTCATTGCTGGGCCATCGGTATTTATTTGCGACGAGTGTATTGACCTTTGCACCGACATTATTCAAGAAGAAATTGCCAAGCTTCCTAAGGAAGAGGGCGTAGATTCTTTACCAACACCACATCAGATTAGAGAGAACCTCGATCAATACGTCATTGGACAGGACCATGCCAAGAAGACCTTGGCAGTTGCTGTCTATAACCATTACAAGCGCTTGAAATATTTACCGAAGCCAAAAAAAGAGAAGCTTGATAAAGATGGAAAGCCGGTTGAAGCCGTTGATAAAAAGGAAGCTAAATTACCCGCTAAGGCAATGGTTGATGGTGTTGAATTAGCGAAGAGCAATATTTTGCTGATCGGACCTACTGGCTCCGGTAAGACGCTCTTAGCGCAAACATTAGCACGTATGCTCGATGTGCCATTTGTGATGGCTGATGCAACTACTTTGACTGAAGCGGGCTATGTTGGTGAAGACGTTGAAAATATCATTCAAAAACTATTGCAAGCTTGCGACTACAACGTAGAAAAAGCACAGCGCGGTATTGTTTATATTGATGAGATCGATAAGATTTCACGCAAGTCTGATAATCCTTCGATTACTCGAGACGTTTCAGGCGAAGGCGTGCAGCAGGCTTTATTGAAGTTGGTTGAAGGTACTATGGCTTCTGTGCCCCCACAGGGTGGTCGTAAACACCCTAACCAAGATTTCTTGCAAGTGGATACAACCAATATTTTGTTTATTTGTGGCGGCGCTTTCGATGGTCTTGAAAAAGTCATTCAACAACGTACGGCCAAAACTGGTATTGGATTTAATGCATCAGTACCCGGAAAAGATGATCGAGGCATAAGCGATCTCTTGATTGAAGTGGAGCCTGAAGATTTAATTAAGTTTGGCTTAATTCCTGAATTGATTGGTCGCCTGCCAGTCGTAGCAACTTTAGTACAACTCGATGAAGAGGCTTTAATCCAGATCCTCACCGAACCTAAAAATGCTCTAGTAAAGCAATATCAAGCCTTGCTGACGATGGAAGGCGCTGAGTTGGAAGTGCGCCATGCTGCATTAGCAGCTATTGCGAAGAAGGCAATCGCCCGTAAGACTGGTGCTCGTGGTCTGCGATCCATTCTTGAGGGGTCGCTAATGGATGTCATGTATGACTTGCC
>Ga0194037_1002670_pt1 | contig 11549 bp, 4 predicted proteins | sample JunL306m_MetaG_FD_148653 | JGI IMG/M metagenome (GOLD analysis project Ga0194037, IMG submission 148653) | Anoxic zone freshwater microbial communities from boreal shield lake in IISD Experimental Lakes Area, Ontario, Canada - Jun2016-L304-6m | ecosystem: Environmental > Aquatic > Freshwater >...
ATAGATAAAGGAAGACAGGCTAAATAACAAAAAGATGACCACAAAAGAACCCCTAGCCCCTAAAGGGGGATTGAAGTTACTTTTGATTTCCTTATTATTCTCTATTCTTTTTGGTTTTCTATTCTCTTTATTCATGTCAAAGTTTAAAATAATCAATACTAACATAGTTCCCCTTCAGGGGTTAGGGGTTCTCTCTATTTCACTTCACCAACGGCATCCAAACCGTCATATCGGTTTTGCCTCTATTGCCCCAAGCGTAATATGGAATCAGTGTAATGTTGACTGATTTATCAGATTTTCCAACTGGACGATACAAGGTGTTTTTCCACGAATCTTCGTTGGTCAGGCGGGCTTTTCCATCGAGCACGACTATTGAACTACCTGCAATAACAACTTTCCTAGTCATGAATTTCATGTCCGCCGGAATCATTACGTCATCAATCGATTTGCCGCCTTCGATATCCAATCCTTCCAGACAATAGACCAACGGACCACGTTTCACCACCGTTTGGTTGCGGGTTTCTTCCACCAATGGATTCGATTCGATGAGTTTCACAGGCATATCCAGCATCAATTCTATCACATCGCCCTTCTTCCATTCACGATTTATTTCCGCGTAAGTATTTGCTTTGAGAACTGTCGAAACTGCTTTCCCATTAACGGTAAGCGTGGCACTGTCGCACCATTCTGGGATTCTTAGATGGATACTTATGGCTTTTTTCGGGGCAGCTTCCACCGTTATTTTCACCGCTCCATCCCACGGATAATCTGTTGTTTGCGTCAGCTTCAATTTATCTTTTCCAAGCAATGTTTCGAGCGTGCTTCCGCCAAAAAGATTGCACCAAACAGCATTGGTACTCACACTGTATGCATAATTTTGCGCTTCGCAAAGGGTCCGCACGGTATTGGGCGGACAACAATTGCACAGTTTGATATAGGCTTCGCGCTCTTTCGACCAGCGCAAGGTGTACGGAAAATCGTGTGAAATGCGCAGCGGGTTGGTATAAAAGAACCGTTTCCCGTCGAGACTCACACCGCTCAACACGCTGTTGTATAAGGCCGTTTCCAGCACTTCTGCATATTTGGCATCGCCGGATACTTGCAACATGCGCCAGTTGAAAAGCATATTGCCAATGTTTGCGCAGGTTTCGTTGTGCGCTGTGGCGTTGGGTAATTGGTAGGCACGACCATAACTTTGATGCACTTTCTGTATCGAATCAGGTTTGTAGAAAGTTCCGTCGGGCGAGGTGCCATCATACAGCGCACCACATGCTCCAGTAATGTACATTTTGCGTTTGGCAATGTCTGTCCAGATGCTTTCGAGGTTGTCCAACAATTGTTTTTCACCGGTTTCGGCATACACATCGGCAACTCCGGCATACAGGTAATTGGCACGCACAGCATGTCCCATGGCGGTTTTCTGTTTGCGAAACGGAATTCTGTCTTGGTTGTCATCAGTACCATTTTCCACCATGTCGCGGATATTTATCAGGTTCTTCGACAGTTCCAGGTAGCGCGGATTGCCTGTGGCGCGATACATTTCCACCACACCCATGTAGTGCGATGGACAAATGGCATTTCGCGCCAGTTCGGCCGAAGCAGTTTCGTAAAAGTGACACAAGAAATCGGTGGCTTTGATGGCCACGTTCAGGAGTGTCGTTTTGCCAGTAGCCCGATTGTGAATTACACCCGCCGTCATGAGATGCCCGAGGTTATAAGTTTCAAAATTGAGTCGGTTTGCAAATGCTTTGTCGTCCTTTTTCCCCACGTTGGTACCAGTTACCACAGGCTCGTTTTTGTGAGAATCGATACCTTTGTTTTTCTCCATAATAATCACCGGCGTGTGGATATAACCATCTTCGCGTTGCGCTTTGGCAATGTTGGCAATGATGCCGTCCATGAGTGCGTCCAGTTTTGGGTCTTTGGTAACGGCATAAACCGACGCCACCGCCTCCAGCCATTTGTAGAAATCACCGTCGTGGAATGGCGGTCCCGAATGCACGCCCGAACAAACGCCAGCCGCGATTTCGATATTGCAATAGGCATGGCTTATGGCAGGATCATTCAGGGTTTTCCACATTGAGAGTATCATCGTGTCTTTGTACACGTCAAACCGTTCGCCCCAAAAACCGTTCGTCCACTTCACGGCATCGATATTGGTACTCTCCATTTTGGCAAACTTACTGGCGGAGGTATTCGTTAGGCCTCTGTTTTGCGCCGTAAGTGAAACATTGGCAGCAATAATTATTAGTATAAGGAGAAAGTTTCTTTTCATTTTGGGGAAAGATTTTATTCAATTACTTTGTTTTATTATGTGTACAAGTCGTTAAATTATGGGACTTGTATTTTTTCATTATTGAAATAAGGGCGCTGTTAATCTAAATTCTCTTTCTACTAAGGGGCTACGCGATTTTTTCAATATTGAATACTACCATTTTTCAACTACAAAAGAATCGCGTAGCCCCTTAGTAGAAAGAATATATCAGTTATAGAGCAATGCCCTTATTTTTTTGAACTATTAGTGAAACAATATTGCGTTCGATATTTAAATTGAGACGAAATAAAGGGGTTTTTGTACTGATAAAGTTGAAAAATTGCGTCTCCAAATGGAGAAAGTACCGCACGGTAGTGTTTGAAGGATTCTCCAAGTGGAGAAAGTATTATTCATGCGTGTGCGGTATTTTCTCGGTCTGGAGACTGTTTTTGAGAATCATAACTCAAAAAATTGCGTCCCAATATGGGGAAAGTAACAAACAAGTTTGTGTGAAGGTTTCCCAACACCGTGACGCTTCCACGCATTATTTTCATCAAAAAGTTGCCCCGAAACTTACGTCCCGAGGCAACCAATTATTAGAATATAAAATGAATACGGCTTATTTTACTATCGTTTTGATGTTCATTTTGCCTTTGGCCGTTTGTACATTTACTAAGTAAATACCTTTCGAGATTGGAGTTGTAAACAAATTGCCAGTAGCATTTTGTTGCAACATTTTCTGACCATTCACGCTGTAAATCGTAATCTCATCACCAGCATTTACGCCAGCTACTGTTATATTATTGTCATTGGCATACACATTAATATCCAAATTTGCAGGATTGCTAACCGAAGTGCTTGGGCCGGTATATTCATCAGCACCCATTGTTGGTGAAGTACCGCCTCTGCTATCATTGTCATAATCTTTAGTGATTGAAAGCACCGCTCCAGCATTCAAAGCATAATTTGGATAAGTGGTCTGATTCAAATGCAAATCGGCTGTTGCAGCTGTTGCATTTACAAAAATAGGTGAAACCGATTTACTGTTTGCATCGCCAGTATATCCTTGAACAGCAGCCAAAGTTGCAGCATCGGCTTTGCCTGTAAATCGACCCAAAACACCACCAGTTCCCGAAACGTAATAGTCGTTATTACTGGCCGTAAAGCTTGTCAATGCATTTCCAGAGGCTGTACCAATGGCATAATGACCAGAACCTGTAGTGGCATTTGACCTTGCATTTACCACCAAATTATTTTTCAAGTTGCGCACAACAGCATTGGTAGCCGAAGTTGCAAAACACATTCCAAAAGTAGGAACAGTATCGGCAGCTGCAACATTGGAACCACCAATATAAATGGTATTGTGATAATAATTTGCTGTGGCAGCCCCAGTTGTTAGCATAGAATCACGAATACCTACAATACTGCTGAGGGTTGAAAGTTCAGCTCCTGCACGGTTGTAACCCAAACGAATCATGTTATTATAAACGTTCAAGGTAGGTGCAATGGCAGTTGTTGTAGTTGTAAAAGCATTACAAAATATACCCGTCAAACCTGTTGCGAACTGACTAATTTGATGTGTTTTGTCGGACGATAAGTTATAAATTAGGTTGTCATACACTTCGGTGGTTGCTGCAGTTGAAGCTGGCAATAAATTGATGCCAATAACACTTGTAGAATTTCCACCTTGACCTTCGATATTGTAGATTTTATTATTTCTAATGACAGAACCTGCAACTGTACCTCCAAAAGTGATACCACTTGACCAATAATATTGTGTGTCATTTGTTTTATTAACCGTGAATACCAAATCCCTAATTTCATTGTTGTTGATAGTTACAGGAAAAAGAGTGGCAGTGGCATTGAACCAAATTCCATTTACATAAGTTTGATTGAGAGGTGTAAAAGTATCAAGTGCTTTGTACATGTTGTTGATTTTGTTGTTCGAAATAGTCAGAACTCCACCAGCAGCGCCAGCGCTATTCATATAGATTCCGAAACATCCCCTACCTTGGTAATTCTGAATAGACATGGAAGTAGGTGCTACATTGGTATCATTATTCCCAATTTCATTGTTGTCAATCAAACAGGTAGAAGCAGCATTTCCAATAATATTAACGCCAACAAAAGAAGATATTTTGGCAGATGTATTAAGAATGATACAAACACCTGCTATTTTGTTGTTAGCTATCTTTACACTTGCACCAGCAAGTGAGTTAAATAATATGCCGTTAAATGCACAAGAAGTACTTGAACCCATAAAAATAATCGAAGCATTTGTAGTGCCAACAGCAGTTGATGATTGATCGCCAATAATGTTTGGTGCAGCCGTTGTTCCGTCTTCTTTGACACCAACATTTACATAACCACCGTTTACATAAATTCCGGCCCCTTGATAGGTTTGGGCTATTGCAGAACTTGCGGCTACATATAAATTTTTAATTGTATTGCCATAAATAGCTGATGTTCCAGCATTCATTGATGATAAATAAATGGCAGTAAAAGCGGTATTATTTCCAATAGTATTATTATATCGTGAGCCTCCGCATTGAATTTGTGAGCCTCCAATATTATTATCTTTCACAATAAAGCCACTTCCATTTGTCAAATTATCAATAATAACAGCGCCAGTTCTAGCTCCGTTGGCATTGCCATAAAGTAGTCTAGGAGTAGTTTGATAAAAGTTATTACTGGAAATGGTACAGCTTGAAGTATTCGCTCCCAGCAATACGCCAACTCCTGAACCCACTTGAATATTTGTTCCTGAAGCTTTATTCAAATCGGTGGCATAATAATCATAAATATTATTGTTGGAAATGGTCAGATTCGTATTCGAAAAACCAGTGGTTCCTGCGGATAAAATGGCAGTGGAAGGAGCGCCAGTGTATGGATGAATTGGTCCTAAATCGCAATGGTCGATGGTATTATAGCTATTACCAGTGGCAATACCAGCACCAAATACAATTGTAGCTTTATCTACTGCACCGGTTGTCCCCACACGCCAATTGCCTAACGTGGTAGCACCTTTCAGATTAAGATACTGAACAGTGTTGTGTGACGCATCATTTTCAAATTTGAGGGCAATGGTGTTTTTTAGTGCAGTTGTTATGCTATTACCAACAATCGTATCGGCTCTCAAAGTCATAACCACCGCACCTGTTCCACCCGCACGTCCATCGATAGTTACATTTTGACAAGCATTCATGCGCCAAACGTAGGCACCTGTTCCGGCCACCACAAGTGATGTTACACCAGCTTGAGGACGAATGGTTACTGTATTGTTGCCATCTGCACCTGCAATTGCATTGATGTCATCGGTGGTTTGTGCATAATCGGCAGTTAGTTCAATAATTAATGGCTCAGTGATAGTTCCAACTGCAACAATAGCTGCCGAAATGGATGGATAAGTTCCTGAGGGTGTACCAACCGTAACAGTTGCGGCATTCATTTTGACGCTAAAAATGGTCAAAAAGGCTACTAAAAGAGTAAAGATTTTTGTTTTCATTGAATGATTTTTTATTAAATAGTCATGACTTATATGGATTGTAGTTTTAAGACGTGAAGCTGTGAATTATTGTACTCAAAGAGTTAGCACTTTAAATAAAAGTTGCCTCGAAACTTTCGTTCCGAGGCAACCAATTATTAGAATTCGATAATGTTATTCGATTATTTTACAAGCACTTTCTGGATGTTAGCACCCGATTTTACAATATAAAGTCCTTGTTGCATCGCTTCGCCACGAGCTGCTTGAGCTGGGGTTAGCGTTCTCAATTTCTGTCCGGCCACATTGTAAATAACAAGATTTTCGGTGGCATTGGTAGCAAAAATTGAATTGTTGGCACTATAAATTATAGCCGATTGAGCATTTGGATTTTGTAATGCTGTAAGTGATGCAATTGCTGATAAAGTATAGTAGAAACGAACGCCATTGTTGATTTCCAACCTTTCGGGAGAAGTGACATTGGCAGCCAAATTATTTACTGAAATTGAAACTTCCAATGTGTCATTGGCCAAAGTTCCTGCAGTTGGAGCTGGTATTGTCAACGTAAATTTGGTAGTTCCATCGGTCGGTGTAAATGTGTAAGGAACGTCTGTGACATATCCTAAAGAACCCGATTTTGCCTTAACAGCACCCGTTGCAGCAAATGAGTATTTAGTATTTGTTCCGCCACCATCATTGCCTTCGGTAATTGTAAGGGTTGAAGCACGTTTGATGTCTGACAAATAAATTTTTATTTTTGACTCAACACCTGCAGCTACTGCAACAGGAGTTCCACCAGTTAAATCGGTTGCAGAACCAACTGAAACAGTGCCGTTGTTATGATTCAAATAAGAGTTGGCTACAACACCGGTTGGCAATGTCCATTGTGGGATTGAATACATCAGGTTGAAATTATCGAAAGTGATGATGGGATCGTATGCAATTGGTGTATGCGTAACATAATTGGCTGCGTTAGGCAATCCATCAACTACAGATGAAGCATTGGATGTTCCTAGCGTTTTTAGAAAAATATAAACGTATTTATTGGTAAAATCGCCTGCTGTTTTACCTAAAAGCGTGGAAAGATTTATTGAAACCGGTCCTGAACCTGTGGTATAAAAATTCGCAATTCTACCCATTAAATAAGTATCGGCAGTGGTTGTGCCAATAGCACTAAATGAAGTAATGGTGCTGGTATTGGCATACACGGTCAACTCATAACTAGCAGTTTTACCTGTTGTTCCGGCGCTATAAGTATCCATGTCGAAAGTAATGTCATCGGTACATGTTTTTCCCACTAGATTGTAGTAAAAGCCATATTCCACATGTTTGTATTTACCTGGATAAACGCCATACGCCTGATTTGTTGCGCTACCAGCAACATCAAATAAACAATGAGCTGGTAAAGTCAAACTATCGCCGGGATTACCATTATTTGTGGGTGATGTGGTTGAAATAACCGTTGTGCCAGTATTGTATGTTGTTGCAGCAGATTTTGTCATCACTTTCAACAATGAATCTACACTAAATACATGTACAGGGTTTCCGTTTCCAGTATATGAAACACATTTAAAATTTGCACTCTGCATAGAAGTTGTAAGGGTTGCATCAGAATAGATAATAGCTTGTAAACCTTTTTGAGTTTGGCATTTTCTTACCACAACAGAATCGGCAGTATACGGTGATTTCTTTGATTTCAGCCAGGTACTGTTTAAAACATTCGTGTTGAAATTTACAGTAAATGTATCTTTGTCGGTAGATACAACACTTTTTGAAATTTGACCGATAGCAGCATTTGTGTTAATGCTAAACTGAGCAAAAGCACTGCCCACAAAAAGTGCACTGAAAAGTGCCGTAAAAAGTAGTTTTTTCATAAAGCGTATTGTTTTAAATTAACGGATTAGTGATGTGTTTTATTTTTAAGACGAGATGTTTGAATACTTGTACTCAACTAGAGAAAAAATCAGCTGAAATAAAGTTTATGCGTTATCGATAGTCTCACTCCAAGTGAGGCTATCAATATCTGCATCACGCAGAAAGTCCAATAATACTCCATCCGATCATCTGCACCATGCAGAAGGTTCAGCGGTACTCCATTCGTTAATGTGCACCGTGCAGAAGGTTCAATGGTGTTCCATTGGTTAAACTACGTTTTGTAGAAAGTCCAACGGAGTTTCATTCAATCATCTACGATTCGTAGAAGGTTCAACGGTACTCCATTGGTTAAACTACATTTCGTAGAAGGTTCAACGGTGTTCCATTGGATCATCTACATTTCGTAGAGGGTTCATCGTTACTCCGTTCGATCATCTACGATTCGTAGAGGGTTCTACGGTGTATTTTTACACAAAACCGGCTGAACTTCAGGATAGAAATTCAGCCGGCAGTATGTTTTAATGATAGCCTCTCTTGGAGTGAGACTATCAATGAAAATTACAATATCACTTTGAAGGTTTTAGTGGCAGTTTTCACCAAATAAACAGCATCTTTGATTGCAGGGATAACCATGCGCTCTCCGTTTGATAATACGCTTTGTGTTTGAACACCATTTACTGTGTAAAGCGACACTAATTCGCCTTCGGCAGCTCCTTCAACAATAATATCCGATTGAGAAGTGTACACTTTTACTTTGTTGTTGAACATTTGTGGTGCTCCAGTTACGGTGCTTACAAACGATACATTTAGCAATGCATTGGCCGTAATGGCAGGTGCGGTATAAAAACCATTCACCACTGAGCTTGTAACGTCCACATTGTTGTAGAAAACAGTACTTACTGTCCAACCAGTAGTTGGTGTGAAACTGAATGCTGGTATTGTACCATAATCTAAAATCATGTTCATAGTGCCTGTTGAAGCATCTTTCATTGACAATACCAATTGGATTTTTTTGTAAGTTACAACCAATGTACTAGTAGCACTTACTGTTGCAACATATTGACCGCCGCTAATTTGCGATTTTACATCTGCACCATTAAAAGTCAACGTGGCCACTTCATATCCTAAATCTGGTGTAAATGTGAACGTTTTGGTAGTTCCTTTATTTGCCACAACAATTCCACCGTTTGTCAACGTTACTCCATTTTCACTTACTGTTCCATTTTGTCCAACTTGTACAGTTACGTTTTGTGGATCAACAATAATACCTGTACAACTAATATTTTTAGTAGTAACACCTGTAGCACCTACTGTAACATTCTCGGTATAAGTATTACCTGCTAAGTCGACTTTAAGTCTAGTATAAATAGTAGTTTCAGTTGCGGTACCTAGTGTTTGTGGAATCTCAATTGTAGTCATTGGAGAAAAAGAAACCCCAGTAACAGTTGAAATCTCAAAGTTTATTGAAGGTGTAACCGTAATCACAGAGGTTAAGTTTATACCACTTACCGTGAATGATCTTTCTACTGATGGACCTGTTCCAATTGAATAATCCATGCCTGTCAATGCTGTAGCAGAAACCGTAACGACTGGTGCAGGCACTGAAACTGTAGCACTTAAACTAATGTTTTGAGTAGTAACTCCTGTTGAAGCAAGTGAAATACTTTCAGTATAAGTGTTGGCTGTTAACCCAGCTTTCAATCTGGTATAAACAGTAGTTAATGCTGCAGTACCAGATGCAGGTGTAATTGTTATATTACTCAAAGCTGCAAATGAAGCACCTGTACCAGTTGAAATTTCTAAGTTGGCAGAAGGGGTGATGGTAATTGGTGCGCTTAGTGCAGTGCCTCTAACCGTAAATGATTTTTCAACCGATGGACCAGATCCTGCAATATAATCCATTCCTGTTAGGGTTGAAGTAGAAGCAGTAATGGTAGAAGCAGTGCCGATAGCACCAACAGTGTATCTGAACAAAACACCATTCGAAATTTCTAATCTTTCTGAGACATTTGTTCCTAAAGGAAGGGTAGCTAACAATGAAATTTCCAAATCATCACTCGCAGTACCGGTAGCTGGAGGAGCTATACTCATTTGAAAAGCTGTGGTACCATCAGACGCAGTGTTGGTATAAGTTACCGGAATTGAATAGGTTCCGTCACCCGCTTTGGCCATAATAGCTCCAGTAGGGGCAAATGAGTATTGCGCATTATGTGCAGCATTATTATTTGCTTCTTTAATTGTCATAGCAGCAATTCTATTAATATCACTCACATAAATTTTTATGGCTGTAGGAATATCTTGAGGTATTTGTACAGGCGTACCTCCAGTGAAATCAAGAGCAACTCCTAAAGTTGGAGTACCGTTATTATGATCGAAGTATGATGTTCCAGTAGCTCCTGCAGGAACTACCCATGAAGCAACACCATAGGTTGCATAAAAGTTATCTAAAACAATGGTTGGATCATAAACCACAGGGATATTAGTAGCACTTGTTGCATTCTGCAAACCATCAACTACTCCTAAAGCATTGGGTGTTCCTTTTGTTTTTAGGAAGATATAGACGAATTTATTTGAAAAGTCATTCGGCGTTTTACCCAAAGCAGTAGAAAGATTCACTGATTTCAAACCTGATCCAGTTATATAGAAATCACTAACTCTTGAACCTAATAAAAGAGCATCCGTAAAAGTAGTGATTGCAGATGTACTTGCATAAACTGATAATTCATAACTTGCTGTTTTACCAGTAGTACCTACATCATAGGTATTGATATCAAATGTAATATCGTCTTTTACAGCTTTACCCGAGAAACTGAAGTATGCAGCATATTCTACACGTTTACATTTACCAGGATACATTCCAAAAGCAGAATTACCTGTGGCGACATCAAACAAACAGGTTGCAGGACGACTTAAAGAATCGGATGTGCTACCATTTGTGGTTCCAGTCACTAAACTTTTTGACATAATTTGCAAAAGTGAAGCCATGCTTGAAACGTGTACTGGATTAGAGACTGCTGTGTAACTATCACATTTAAAATTGCCCGAAGCCAAATTTGTTACTGTTGTTCCATCAACATAAGCTTTAACTTGAATCCCTTTAGCAGTTGTAGCTTTTTGTATGGCGATAGAATCTTTTCCTAGGTTTGCAGTAGTTTTTGCTGGCGCCCAAGCTGATATGACTTTAGTCGTATTAAAATGAACTTGTATTGTGTCCTTGTCAGTCGTAATCAAGTTTTTTACAGTAACCCCAGCAGTTGCGTTGGTACTATAAGTGAACTGGGCAAACGTGCTGCCCGTAAAAATAGCACTGAATAGTGCGGCAATAAGTAGTTTTTTCATAAAATAAAATGTTTTGAAATTAATTGGATTAAAGATTTTATGAATGAAAGACGCCAATAATTATTAGTTGTACTCAATACACTAATAAATCCATTTTTTTATGTTGTGATTTTATTCTAATAAGTTTTTCGAAAGTGAATGAGTACTATTTAAACCTATCATCGTCTTAAATTTTAGATACAATAAATACAAATATAATTAAGTTTGATGATTAAAAAGACCCAACTATTGATCGCTTTTTTGTTCGTATTCCTGTCGGGATACGCTGAAAAAGAATACTTTATATCAACATCATTTCACGAGCCGGCCAACGAAGGACTGCGTTATATTTATAGCGAGGATGGCATGCATTGGGACAGTATTCCCGGAACTTGGTTGAAACCAATGGTGGGAAAGCAGCAAGTTTTGCGTGATCCATCCATGACACGAACTCCCGATGGTACGTATCATTTGGTGTGGACTAGCAGCTGGAAAGGCGATTTGGGCTTTGGATATGCCAGCTCGAAAGACCTTATTCACTGGTCGAAACAGCAAATGATTCCTGTGATGAAAGCCGAGCCAACCACAGTAAATGTATGGGCACCCGAGATTTTTTACGAT